>Ga0131853_10004863_pt1 | contig 24145 bp, 9 predicted proteins | sample TergutLab28metaG_FD_92764 | JGI IMG/M metagenome (GOLD analysis project Ga0131853, IMG submission 92764) | Labiotermes labralis P1 segment gut microbial communities from Petit-Saut dam, French Guiana - Lab288 P1 (version 2) (version 2) | ecosystem: Host-associated > Arthropoda: Insects >...
GGGGGGGGGGGGGGGAGGAGAAAAAAAAAAGAAAGAAAAAAAAAAAGTATCATTCAGCAACAATACAGTGCACACATGAAGAAGGTTATGGCTTCTTAATTTCAGTCATAAATACAAATTTTAATGGAAGCATCACTATGTGCTCTCAACGTAATATAATATTATATAGTGTACATCAGCACTATCACTCTATTATATAAGGTTACATGTTTCGACTATAACCTAGTCATCTTCAGGCCTATATTATCATTTGTGTTACAAGATGCTATGCACACCCTGGGATCTGATTGTGTTTATATTTGTGGAATATATCTAATTAAAACGTTTGCCTAAAAGGTGTGATGTGCAAGTACAGGATTGGGGTGTGTAAAACAAGCGTTTTAATTAGATATATTCCACGAATGTAAACACGATGGGATCCCAGAGTGTGCATAGCATCTGGTAACACAAATTTTAATATAGGCCTGAAGATGACTAGGTTATAGTCGAAACATGTAGCCTTGTATTACCTTATATAATAAAGTGATTGTGCTGACATACACTATATAATATCATAAATACAGAGCAATATTTTCGTCTGCATGACTAAAAATCTGCAGCAATGGTTAACACCTCATAACAAGATAACATTGGATGTTGCCAACTGTCTGATATACACAATGTTGAGAGCTGACTCTGCTTTAATTACCAGGTACAAGCAATGTTACAAAACCTACCTGTTGGACTCATAAGATGAAGCTAACCTGATAGCTCAATCCAGGGAACCAAACACAAGAGGCTTTACTACATTACTTGTACAGGATGACAAGAGCAAAACTAGCTTCCAAAATACTACCGAAATAAAAATATCTCCGACAATGGACAACGTCCAGTTTAACGCTATTATAATTCTGTCTACATGGTAGGATATGTGGAAGTGAATTGCTGCATCTGATGCTTCGGTTGCTGTGGTTATATAGTATTGGTGATACATGAATGTAATGAGAGTATGAAGCACTGGTAGAATGACAGTGCCAAGGAAAAACCAAAGTACTATGAGTGAAACCTAATCCTAGTGTCATTCTCTTCACTACAAATCCCACATGGACTAACCTGAGATAAAAACTGTACCTCTAGTGGCAGGTTGGTGACTTAACTGCTTTGGAAATGGCAGCAATTAGTAAATGTGTTAACTTAAAGTCATGGCAGGGTTTAGTATACACGCTAATTGGATGCCATGGCAGGAGGGCTCACTGTATTTACTAATCAGAAACTTATCTGATATACAGGAAAGTTCAAATCCCTTCTAATTTTAAATTAATTAGATTTCACTGTACCTAGCATGAATAAGTAAAAACAACTTTGCAGGCTAAAATAGGTAATAAACCCACAGAACATGAAACACTGCACATCTATTACACCAATGACATCAATGGGTTTCAGGTTTACAGTTTCTCTTCGTGTGACCACAACAAAATCAGTATGCCCAATTATGTCCCAAGTCAAATGCTTTATTGTCCAACTAACGCACTCAAATATATAAAATCGTTAAACTGTTAAAAAACAATCAGACTTACAAAAGCTGCTCCAAAATGTTTCGGTTCATGCAGGAACCATCGTCAGGGAGCTACAACCAGTACTTGGCCAAAATTACAAGTTTTGTTCAATTGTGCGTGTCGGTAGATGTTGTCAGTGCTATGGCGGCATATTCTGACTGTAACAAAAGGATCCTGGTGTGCGTGTGTATGGTTCACTGTGCAAAGAAGTGCTTCTTTGCACAGTGAACCATACACACGCACACCAGGTCAGAATATGCCACCGTAACACTGACAAAGTCTGTACCAACACGCACAGTTGAACAAGAATTGTAATTTTAGCTAAGCACTAGTTGTAGCTCCCTGACGATGGTTCCTGAGTGAACCGAAACATGTTGGAGCAGCTATTATCATAAGTGTAATTGGTTTTTAACAATTTAATGATTTTATATATTTGACTGCATTAGTTGGACAATAAGGCATTTGACATCACTGATGCATGGTATAACCATGAAGGTTATGTCACACGTGTTGCACAACTTTGTCCTTCCCTGCCATAAACTGCAATAACAAAGTACCTGATTCATTCTTGGACAATGAATGATACTTCAGCATTATGTCATGCCAAAATGGTGCAGGAATATGATCATACACTCATAACAAGGGACTCTGAAGGAGACCCAAAAAATAGACAAATTTCAAACCATACAAATCTGATTATGTACATTATCTGTGGATCTGTATTATATACATAACATTTAACATCAACTTCTTGTACAGAGGTTTTTATTTGTTAATTACTGCTCCGACATGTTTTGGCCCTTAGCTGTTGGCCATCTTCAGGGAGTTCTTAAGTATTTTAGCATGTGCAGCTTATGCTCCAACTTATGTGGCAAGAATTCTACACATGAACAAAATTATTAATATGATGATTAAATATCACAAGTTGTAAAATCAGCTTGCAGTTAAAATACAGCATAAAATTATTTTAATTATCTGTTGAACTAATCTACTGCATCCAAACGTCTCTGTTTATTATCCATATTCACAAATTCCATTTGAAGAAAGTCTGAAATATAGATAAATTATTTCCGCCTGAAGAACACTACAATAGACAAAACGTTAAAATATGCATCAGTAACTTGGATACTAATAAAGAGAGATAGAAATCAAATGAGCATTTTTGAAAGGAAAGTGTACAGAAGAATTTTAGGCTCAGTATATGACAATGAAAAAGAAAAAAATTGGAGGATATTAACCAATAAAGAAATTTATGCAAGTGTTAAAAATCCTATTCTAATAGAGACAATAAGGTTAAATAGATTACGTTGGTTTGGGCATGTACAGAGAATGGAAGAAAACAGAATTCCCAAAAGGATATTATATATGAATTTGGGAACAACAATATTGAAAGGTAGACCAACAAATAGATGGCAAGATGGGGTGAGAGAGAATGCAACAATAGTTGGAGAAGGGTGGCAGGAAAAAGTACATACGTAACAGAGAGGAATGGAAGAAGCTCCTGAGAATGGCAAGGAATCATCGCATTCTGCACATGCCAGTGGAATGAATGAATGAATGAATGAAGTAAAGCACACTCTCAGTCCAATCAGAACTGCAGAAGAAAAGTAGAAATTTCTCTGTAAGATGAGAAAAGTGGGATACGTGCCAAGATATTGATAGGGCTCAGTACATAACTGGCAGTGCCAGAGTACATTTTTCAGGTGTTACATATTACAAAAATGGTGTAACAAATTTAGTCTATGTATCATTCAACACAGTTAATCAGTACATATAAAACAGGGGGATAAAACAATATAATAATTTACCATGTCACTTAAAGAATTTAAAAAACACAGAACTTGTAAGGAAACAAATCATGATGACTCATATAAACAGCTGTATATACTCATACAGAGATTGCAACATGTCCAATACCAAGTTTGTCAAGGATGGAAATAAAACATTACACATGCTTTCAATCTAATTCTTATAAACACAAGCATCCCACTTGCTATTAACAATGTCAGTCAAAATCACATAATTTGCAAATTTCTGAAATCAAGCCTAATAATTACAGAAAAAACTGAATTCTGCAAAGGAGAGAACACTGTGTGTGTGTGCATGTGTGTGTGTGTGTGTGTGTGTGTGTGTGTGTGTGTGTGTGTGTGTGCATGTATGTATGTCAGTACGTATGCACGCATATGTACATGCATTTACCAATTCATTGTTGGGGTGGGGCAGGAGGTATTAGGAATGATCACAACTGTTGCTCTTTACCAAGAAAAGATGCCACATGACTGCACTACACTGGTGCAATCAATATGTGTGACAATGTGTTGGAATATACCAGAAGCTTAACTATGCTCCACAAAATGAAGGCATACATGGGTTGAAGGAGGTTGACGTACAGCTTCATACATTATGAACTTCCACGCTAGGTGAAGTGAGTTGTCAGTTCTAAGCTCCACTTGCTTTGATGCCGAGTGAAGTGCTCCAGTACCAACAAACATAAGGTTCAGTTGGTCTCACAGTCACTCTGGATGCCTTAGAGAAGAGAAATTTCTTACCATTGCCATAAAACTAACCCATAATTCCTAAGGTCATCCAACCTACAGCCTAGTTCCTATACTGACTGAGCTATCCTGGCTCCTGTACAGAAAATGTATTACTAAAAATTCTTAGTTTATTATAATACATTTTTTATATTCACACACCTACTTTACATCAAAAATGATGAAAACACCTACACATTTCTATTCCTGAGGGGTCACCATCAGGAAGTTCGTACATCACATGCACTTGTGCACTTGTTGGTTAATTGTCATAATAAATTAGTTATTACCAACATATGTAATGAGAAACATAAAATTAAAAAAAATTCTTGCCAAGACAAGATACACATCCAAACTCTTTAGCTTATCTTTGCAGCCACGACAGCACATTCGACACAGTGACTAGGCTATCGCCTGAACAGCCAAGGAATCATGATTCAATCCCCAAGAGGGGGAAGATATTTTCCTCCTCTCTGATGTGTCCAGACTGACTTTGGGGTGCACCAAGCCTCCTATTTAATGGATGCTGGGCAGATCACAAAGTGGTCAGAGAAGTTGGTTGACAACTCACCTCTATGTGGGGGAGTGGAGATGTATCTCCACTCCCCCACATGCTTTTATGGTACATATATGGACTTTTATGGTACATATATGGACTTCCCTTTCATATGTTGACTTTGCAACAACATACATTAAAAGCATTTATGCTAACCGTATTTCTGCTACACTATAAAAATAACAGGAACAACCAGAGAATACAGTAAATTTAATAAAGTTTAATTTTATTTGGTTTTTATTTCTAAGTAAAAAAATCAACTATATTTCACCACCCCTTTTTACAAAATCTGAATAGTGAATATAATACAGCAGGTACAAAGCTCACACACTTCCTTGACAAGCTTATAATCAGTCTGCCAATTAGAAAATTCCCCAATATGAACTTATCACCATCCTCAATAAGGCCCACCACATCCACTCTAGATCCCATAACCCTATCATCAAAGATAATTTTAAAATATACTTCCCAGTACTAATATACAACTTGCAAATCAATCACTCAGCCATATGAGATCAACACACATCATTATCCACCACCATCAACATGACACAACTTACCACAAGGTAGGACAGGTGGCAACACTGGCACAGCATGCGGAAAGGGTGGCCAAGGCCAACTAGGAGGAGAAGGCACTACTGCAACAATAGACAGATATAGACAGACAGAAAGATGAATCCCAGCAAGCAGGCACTGGAGAGCACATGTGACGCCTCATGCCACAGTAAGCCCACAAACATGCATCTCCATCCAGTCAACACTGCAAACTGCTCCAAACACAAGCGCAGTTGAAGCTATATGAAGCTAATCAGAAGTGTAACTAATTTATTTAAAACTCATCATGATAAACAGTATACCAATAAACATCCACTGTAACACCTAACAATCACTCTGAAGAATTTTAAAACTGTACATTATTATTATTATTACCATCAAGTTATAAAACACATGTTCATAACACAAAAATTGAATGCACACTGCGGTTTCTGTAACTCACAGAATAATTTAATTAATTCTGGGTCACGCAAAACGTCTTGATTGCTCCCATATTTAACACGCTGGAGCCGGTGAGGAAATAATAATAAACAAATTCATTTTCTCTCACATACGCTGTTCTGTGATAAGTTTACTTTTCAACTGCTACAGTCTTCCCACTACTTAATTAAGCCTTGCCACGAAGGCATATGGGAGATGTGGAGGTATAGCTCCATTCAGTCTTATTCTTGGTATTAGATGGGAAGAGTCAGTTTTATGCCTGGGCTGCTTTATCCCCCATATCCACTGGATAGGCAGTTGGGTGGGTCAAAGAGGTGGTCCAGATGCTTTGGAAAGAAAGAAAAATTTCTTGCCCCTACCACCAATTGAACCAAGATGCCTTTGTTATCCAGTCCATATGCAAGTCACTGTACTGAGCTTGACGTTCAGGTGATCATGTATCGTGATAAATTCTTATAATAAATCCAACATGATGCACTAATTCCTCAAATTTATTTTTTGAATAAAACTCTACATGTTTCAGACAGTTCCTCTGTCTATCTTCAGGAGTTTTTCACTGTACACACAGCAATGGTATATGTCATACAGGTTTGCAGACAGCTTGCAAGCAGGATCAGGGTGTTCCGTCCTGATCCTGCTATTATGGCCCATTTTTCTTCTGCACATAAATTAAAACTGCTGATCTTAAAATCCACTGATGTTCACTGTGGATATTAACTTGCAAGCAGTCCACAGCACACATCACGATGTGTGAGGTGGGGTGGGGAAGGGGATAAACACACAGAACATTAGAGTGCGATGTGGATTCTTTTGAACTGGATTCTGTTCCTCTGAAAGAAGGTGGTATTCTGAATTTGGATCCCTGTTATGAGATCTGGGAGTAATTTTACTAATAAGTATTGAGGGGGTCAGTGGTTATCTACACCACTACTGGGTGTAACGATATTATCACAATTCAAAGTATGAGATATGCAGAAACAAGGAACTGTGCACACTGCCTTGTCTTGAGCAAAGGCATCAAAATGTCACTGGAACAGCCGATGAGCCACTCAATCGGCATATGAAATTTGGTGTGGAGAAAATATAGGATGACAGTATTCTTAAAAACAATTATTCATTCCTTCATTCCATTGGCATGTGCAGAATGTGATGATTCCTTGCCGTTCTCAGGAGCTTCTTCCATTCCTCTCTGTTACGTATGTACTTTTTCCTCCCACTCTTCTCCACCAACTATTCTTCCATCCTCTCTCATCTCATCTTGCCATCTATTTTTTGGTCTACCTCTCAGTATTGTTGTTCCCAAATTCATATATAGTACCCTTTTGGGAATTCTATTTTCTTCCATTCTCTGTACATGCCCAAATCAACGTAATCTATTTAACCGCACTGTCTCTATTATAGTAGGTTTTTAACACTTGCATAAATTTCTTTATTGGTTAATATCCTCCAATTTTCTTTTTCATTGTCATATACTGAGCCTAAAATTCTTCTATATGCTTTCCTTTCAAAAATGTTCAATTGCTTTCTGTCTCTGTCTGTTAGTGTCCCAGTTTCTGATGCATATTTTAACGTTTTGTCTTTTGTTGTGTTCTTTAGCCTTAATTTTAGTTGCTTTGATATGCTTTTTTATTTTCAAAAAATTTTTGTAGCATAAAATATGTTTTGTTAGCATTTTTTATTCTTTCTTGCAATTCTATTTGGTTATTATCCTCATTAAGTATAACTCCTAAATATTAATGACAATCATAGTAGTAATAATAATATTCTATACGATACATGAATAATGTATTCTTCCACCAAACAAAATTCTGCCACTTTTGCTAGTGGACAGAGTACAGCGGTGCCATCAAGACTGGGACCTGCTACACCTGTGTCAAGACACTGGACTGATATGGCAACACAGTAACTGCTCTTGCTACCAGACACACTAACATGTGCCGTCCCATCGTCTCGTATCAGGATGCAAACACATCCCTTTTCCAAAATGTTGTGTTCTCTTTGGTATAATGGATTGTGGACGAGGTCCAGAAAAAAAATAATCCAGAGCATTAATGCTTCATCAGAATTCACCAGCAGAATCCTCCATGTTTAATAATTTGTTACTTTATACAAGTAGTTTGCAGGAGCCAGTAAGCGATACAAAACAGGGATGGTATCCCCCAAGTCTTAATATGATTTCTATACAACAATGGTAAAGTGATGGAAACCCCAAAGTCTCAGTACAATTTCAGTACAACAGTGGTTAAGGGATGGCAGCCTCGAAGTCTTAGTATAATTTCTGTACAACGGTTATAGGTTTAAGGATTATAAAGTCAATGCTCTGAATCAAACATGCCCTTTTATCACTGTCCTATAAAACGAAGAACAAACTGGCCGAATATTAGAGAATGAAAGTATCTATATATCATTTCAAACCGGCCAAATAGAAGAAGAAGAAGAAGAGAAAGTAACCCTTCAGGTTCCTGTGACCATGCATCATGAGCAATGTGTGAAGAGAGAGAAAACCAACAAGATGCAACAATCAGATGTTTATTATCAACTTCTGTCTCTCCTGAAGATGGGCATAATGATGCCCGAAACATGTGGAGACATTAGTTGATAATAAACATCTGATTGTTGCATCTTGTTGGTTTTCTCTCTCTTCACACAAAGTAACCCTTGTATTCAGGTATTTGTTTCTATTTACAATAAATAAACATCCTCTGTAAAGCAAGCAACTGCATAATGCAACATGCTATCCCAGGGATACACATGCACACACAAGGACAGACTGAACATAGTAGTTGTAACATTACAGACTCCATTTACTTCGCTTCCCATAAACTTTGAAAATTCCTCTCTCAAGACAGCTTACAGAAAAAGAACATCAGTTACACCCTCAAAGTCAGCTGGAGCATCACCACAAAAATCTGCTGACAATGTCAAAAGATAAAAGAATTCATTCACCTGCGGATTCACTTTTTAATTTACATTTATTTAACAATACTGTCAGGAATAATAAAAGAGGTAATTGACATTTTCAATACAAACCTTTTCCTACTACATTTCAATTTTCTTTTACAGTTCTTTGAAGAAGTCATGCGTAGGAAAAGCTATGCAGTTCCAAATTCAAAGAATATTCACATACCTACACCACATGAACCAATCACTGTGTTACCAACACATTTTAAAACCAAAGAAAAAAGCATTAATTTTTATTATTAACAAAGTTAAACCAAAGTTTTTTACTGAAAACAATACAACCAATGTGCACGCAACGCACGCACACACATGCACGCACACATCCCACACTCTTACTACTGATTGCTGGCTTGGCCTCCTTACCCTGAATAGTGGAGTGTCGCCTGTGCTGAGAGGGTGGCGAGCAGCCCCCTTGATTGGGCCCAGCAGCTACCTCCACTGAGCTGTTGGAATGCGAATCAAGCTGCGTGGAGTGACCAGAGTCACTGGAAGTCACTGAACCTAGCAAACCAACCAATACCAGCCACACATAGACTCATTCCTACCAAAAGCATCCTGGTATCTGACACTGTTGGGGGGGGGGGCACAGTTCTGGTTCTTGTGCCTCTGTGCAGACAGCTATTTAATGATCCAGCCTCAAACCCTAGGTTTTATATGGCTAACTATGGTAAACATAGCCTACCAACTGATATATCTGGCTTTTACGTATTCTGTGTTTCAATACCTGTGATACATGACCAAAGTTAAAAATGCAAGACTGGCTGCAATGCAATTTAGTATGGCAGACATGAATGACCCAACCCCCAAACTATACAGCATCACAAGCAACAAGAGAGTAATCTCTGTATGGACCATCATGAAAACTTAAAACCACAATAAATAAAAAAAAAAAAAACACTTGCAGGATTTTGAGGTTCTGGTTCCTGAAGTTTTGAAGGACCACAATGCCTTTACCTGCCTGGTCAGGCAGTCCATGAAGAAATAAAAATATGTATACTTGATCCTACAGACAAATGCACTATGACCCTACATAGCTCTGACATAGCGTAACATCCCACAATACTCAAATCTTCAATGACAGCTTCTTGAAGTGCAGCAGTGTCATCTAATGCATACATTAAACAATGGGTTATTTCTTATTCACACCTCATTCTATTCAAAGAAACTTATGTAGGTACTAATTGCCACATATGGCGCCACATTATGATCTTCAAAATGTTAATGCTGCACAATGTTCATTAAATAATTCTCCTATGAAATACTACACTTCAGACTGTACTAGATCTTACCAGAAGTAATTAATAACTTTACCACTTGAGTATTTGACTAAGTTAGAGCTCCTACACAGTCATTCCCTCAGTTATATAGGTATTTCACTTAAAAACAGGCCTACATATTTACTACATAAATACTATCAGAACTTGCATGACCTAACCTACACATACTACAATGCATCACCTGTTCAGGTCTACAGACTACTGTACTCATACTTGAACTGGATGGATGCAGTAAGTCACAAATCACAAAAGCTACATGTTAGGTGCAATTATTCATCAACCTCCATGCCACAGGCTCAGTAGTAATTAAAAGCCTTTTCCAAAAAAAAGCAAGAAAAGAAGGAAAGAGTGCAGGGGCATGCACTCAAATGGAAATTTGTTGTGTATCTATAAACTACACATAACTTCAACCACTTAAAAATTCTGCTCTCTGTAGGAACAATTTTCTGAAAAAAAAAAGCATGAAAGGAAGGAAAGAGTGCAGGGGCATGCACTCAATTGAAAATTTGCTGTGTGTCTATAAACTACATATAACCTCAACCACTTAAAACTTCTGCTTTGTGTAGGAACAAAAATGACCAAAGCGTATATTTGGATAACAACAAGAATGAGGAATATACACAAACTGCTACATTGGACATGAAAAGACTAAAACACCATCACTTTCTGTACAAGTGGAACAACTTGACATGATCCCTTGCAATATCATGGTTGTGCCTGGTAGAATTCAGTATTGTACATCTACACTGAATTCTAAGATTTCAGGTTCTCACAACAATAACTTTGAATACTACTACTACTACTACCTTCTAAGCAACCTAATGGAAACATGTGATGGACAATACAGAGCCTATTCCAACAATTTAAATTATTTCGTATAACCTTAGGCATAATATTAGGAGAAAATGTCTGGCCTGTTTAGGCATTAATTTGATACTAAAAAAAAAAATACTTAGATACACTAATAACTAGCAAAATATGGTAGGTAGATGTGGATTCAATTTGTCTACCAAACAGTAACCTCCGGCACGTTCTAGTGAACATAGTAAGAATGGCACTAACAGGCTGTCCAGAAATACTGGTAACCAACTTCCAACCAACACTAACATACCAGAAGAGCAAAGACCTCAAATACACTGTGGCAGAAGCCTGAACTCTTGCACAGTAATAAAAGTCTGGGCTCTGTAAAACTATTTCTTGACCAGATTACATCTAATTCTGGACCTGATGGTCCATGAAATCAGACACATTGACAATGATGAGTGCTTTATGACAAACAAGCAAGAGTAAGGGCAGCCAGCAATCTTCTGCTGCTTCAGCACTCCCTAAGACACGAAACAGTGAGAGGTCACAAACCCAACGCATACAGTACAGCCTTGTTAAGAAGCTGACAGCTGCTTGGAAGGTCAAGCACTACCTCTTTAGGATCCCAAACATTCTCAAGTGCACATCAAAGAACCTTATCTGAAGCCATGTAAACTCAGCCCATACTGTCTCTTTCTAATGTCTTACTATCCTCACATCTACGCTTTCTATCTCCTAAGCAATTTCTTCCACAGAGGTTTCCTGACCAAAATTCTGTATGTATTTTTCATCTCTCCCATACTTGCCACGTGCTCCACCCACCTCACCTTCCTTAATCCGATCACCCTACCAATATTTCACGAAGGGAGCATACCCTGAAACTCATACAATTTTCTCTAGCCTTCTGTTACTTCCTCTCTTCCAGATCTGTATTCTCCTGAACAATCTTTATGTTTCTTATGTTTATTGGACCGTGCATCATCTTGATAGTTGAATAAAGAGAGACTAACTTGATGTCACTTGCTTTATTATTTCATTATTTAATGCTCAACATGTTTCGGATGTTAATATATCCAACCTCAGGAGCTTGCGACTTATTTGTTGCGTTACTTCATGGGTTGTATTGTTCTGGTTCGATGTGTGTTGGTGTTACATTGTGGTTTGGCTGGGGTGGTGTGGTATCTGTATGCAGGCTGAAGCCTGCATACGGATAACACACCACACCATCCCAGCCAAATCACAACGTAACACCAACACACATCGAACCAGAACAATACAACCCATGAAATAACTCGTCAAATAAGTCACAAGCTCCTGAGGATGGATGTATTAACATCCGAAACATGCTGAGCAGTAAATAATGACATAATAAAGCAAGTGACATCAAGTTGGTCTCTCTTTATTCAACAATCTTTATGCATGTCTGTTAGGACAACAGACACATTTCATACTGATACAAAAAACATGTAAAATTATGGTTTTATGTACATTCATTCCTAGATTTTCAGAACCTCCATGTAGTATATGAAAATACATCTTCCCTGGCAAGATATAAAAATGACACAAACATTATTGTAGCATTAGCAAGAAAAAATATTTTTTTTAATAATACATCACACCTCTGATACACAATTACTTCCCCCCCCCAAAAAAAGGAGGGGGTGGGGGGAGAGAAAGTCAAGAATTTCCTTCAGCCATTGTTATGCTCATAAATGCACAGACACATACCACATTTGGTTAAAACAGAGACTGTGGCACAAAATTCTCAGAAATACATACAGTTGTAAAGTTCTTAACTTCTTAACTCACAAACCTGGGTTAATAATTGAATTCTACCAGAAAAAGGAATTGCTGTCATGTACACGTGACAACAGGAAACATCCAAGTAAAAGAACATGTGCCAATAAACATTCCATTAAAATTTTTTTGTTATACAATAATGACACTCAAAACATGAAGATCCATAAAACAGCACTTTTTTCCATAAGAAACAAGACTGCAAATGGTAAACTCCACGACATAATACACATAATTCACCTACGTGTACGAGGGTCAACAAGAGGTGATATGACTATATGTGGTTTTTTGGTATAAGCGGTATTTATGAAACCTATTTTGCCTGGAGGGACTGAGAAGAAACCTCAGTCAACACAACCAACAACCAAGCCAAAAAAACAACCCAGACATCTCCTAAATACAAGTCTACAGTGTTAAAATTACACCAAGCAATTCTGTGAAAGTCTATTCCTGTACACTACATGGTGTTACACATGTCCATCTTCTTGTGAGAACTAACAAGGTCAGTAACAAGTACGAGACTAAAGGTAATGGAAGTTAGATGCCGAACGTACCTGAAGTCAGGGTCTTGCGTAGTGGCAGGTTGCTTAATGACGTCACACTACTGCTCTCGGCACTGAGATCAACAGATGGAAGTGGAAGCGTTGGAGTATCAGAGTGCGAGCGCTCATGTAACGCCCTGCCGCCGGCGCCGGGATGATCTCTGGTGGTGACACCTGGTATTACTGCACTGCTGCACACACGTCGGTGTGAGCTAGGAGAAGGGGAAGGAGAGAGGGATGAGTGGTGATGGGGTAAATGAGCCAGCCCAGGTATGGGCAGTGGTGGTTGGGGAGGATGTCTAGGTTGATGGGGCCGTGTCTTGTTGGGCTCACTTAGGGCAAGCATCTTGCGCACTGCCTGCGGTGACGCAGCTCCTGGCAAACATACTGCGACATCAGAATGCTGTACTCCCGAGCACATCTTTACACCAGTAATTCTACACCATCATGTACTAATGACAATGACTAATGACAGCCTGTAAGGTTAGATAATAGAATTGGGTGGAATCATATGAAATGAAAAGATGATCATCAAAGAACCAGACAGAAGCAACTGAGTGACACAGAATGGACAATTCCAGCATTTAAAAGTAAAAACTGAGGAAAACCATAAAACCATTAGTCAGGGCAGCCAAAACTAGACCATCATTTGATACAATACCCACAAAATGTATGAGAGACATGTTCAGTGTTCGAGGAATAAGAAAAATTGTTCATATATATAGCACACGCATGCATGCAGGCGCACACACATATACACAAAGAAACAGCCAATAACACATTTGTCTTAAACTCTCAACCCTTGTCCCTGATAAGATCACACATCCCATTTTTGAAGTGGATGCACAAACACAGCAAAACATACAATACTGTATCATGATCTCAAGTGAACCTTTTAAGCACAAGCAACTACAGACTTCATCCACCACTTGAATGGAACTATAATATTAACATGCAATTACAGAAACATAATCATTATTGTCACAAAATTAATCCTGTATATGAAGACTTGTAACTCCTAATGTGCATTCAGGTACCCCAAAATAGCTTTATTTAAAAAATTACAATCTGATTCTTATTGCAAAGAGAGTTCAAAACTAAGAAGAATATTGAAAGACATACAGAAACATGGACCCAGCCACTGCACTTAACCTAACCTACAACTAATCTAACCTAATTAAATGCATGACAATTAAATCCCAGTGATCTGATATGAACTACGGTACTTGAAGAGAGTGCAGGTGTGGCTCAGCTACTCAAATCAAGAGAACAAATGTAATCATGAAGAGCACAAAGTAACCCACCTCTTACATGTTTACAAATGGTACTCACCAAACTTGGTGCTCGCAATTCCCTTCTTCCCCTCGCTGGCACTACTGGTACTGCTTGTTGTGGACAGTGTAGGTGAGGGATGTCGTTTCCTTACAGGAACAGAGTTGGGTGCACTGCCTGATGGCTCACATTCCAGTGACAAGCTGTGAAGTTTGTCTTCATCTGTAATGACTCGCATGTTGTTCAGGTACGCCTTCACACGACGAACCATTTGTGCCTGGAATTCAACATGAAAATAAGAGCGTCTAGTCATGTAAAATGCAATTAATTCCAGATCCTTTTAAGCATTCTTGGTACGAAATGCATAATGCGTAGAGAGGAATCTGTGTTGGTCCACTTGTCCAAATGCTGCATTTCCAGAACAACTGAATGAAGTTTAATTAAATCTTGTACAGATGGCAATTCAGACAACCAATTAATTCTGGTTTATTTAATTAATACACCAACAAATGCACATATTTAAAGTCAATGGTTGAGATTTTGTTTCTTGCGGTACAGGTGTATTAATTAAATAAACTACAGAATGCATGGTGCAACGATAAAGATAATTCTGGTTTGTTTTGGATAATTATAACCATTGCAATCATTCCTGAATGATAACAGTTTTCTCAAAAAATGGGTTATTGTACAAAAAATTTGTACTGACATGAAATGCATACTTCATACCAATCTACAGCTACTATATCAAACATATTCTGATGTAAATATTTGGCCAAAAAACCAGCAAAATAGTTTCTAACCACACACTATAGAGTTTACAGTTAGCATCTGTGCAAAGTTAATGAAAATGAATGTGAAATTTGAGGGCTGCAGAGTAGTGGCTAAGAAGAATGCCACCTTCTGAAACACACAAGATGGATGCAGCATGTTCCTCTCAAATGTTGTCACACTTCAACCAGTACATGGCATCACATCCCAAACGACCAACCAAAACACAGCTAGTTAGTTGGATCACACTTGAAGAACACAATACACAATGTGTGACAAAAGCCTCACAATACCTCCTCAAACATCTTCTTGGGGTTCGGCTGGGCTGTCGATTTCTTCCGCCTCTTAACAGTCGCTGCACCTTGTGGTCCACCAGCTCCACTAGCCATTGTCAGCTGATTCAGTGCCACCATGGCATTTGAAGGGGGTTGTCCACCTGTCATGCATACAATAAAAAGTTGGCATTACCCAATTTGCTGTAGCTGTGAGACCACGGAATGAATTAAACATATGTGTTTCTTACCAAGGCCTAACATGGTCAGCAGATCGTAAGGTGATGAGCACATGTTGGTAAGAGTGCGAACTTCCTTGGCTATCATCCGCAGTTTTTCAAAGTTTATCAGTCCTTCTATTTTTGAATCATTTCCCAAATGAATGAATGTCAGGTCCTTTTTTACAACTGGGTAGAAGGGAATCTGCAAGAAAAGAAACCAGATAATAACGAAATGAACTAATACACAAAGAAACACATGGTGTTCCTTCCACAGCTTCAAAACTGAAGATGTCGAAGAAAGAGCTGCCTTGGACCAAAGACGAGGTGTTCAGTAAAGTGATGGGAGATATGCAAAAGAGAGCACACACAGAATAAGAGGCAACTTCAACTGCCAAGATGGAGAGACCAATCAAAGGGAGGTACAGTACACAAAAGAGTGTATGAACAATGAATATGCATGGAAAACATAAGAGAGGACAGAACAATGAAGAAAACCCCTAACAGAGAGCAAAGGTAAAAATGTCCCTGCGATTTTTACCATGACAATTATGTCACACAGGAGAGTGGAGGTGTACTCTTAAACTTGGAAGTAGACTGTGGGATGCTGTAGGATTGTTCAGAGAGACAACCGCAGTATCACACATATATAACAATATTTATTAACGTCAAGAGTAGTCATACAGTCTGGTCTGCAGCAGGGCATGTAGCATGAAAAACCTGCTGGATGGGAAGCGACTGGTCCACTCGGTCGGCGTCTCTGCGGTGTGATGTTGTGAAGAAGCGTCTGGTCAGCCGTGGGTGATGGTACACTGCTTGTTGCACGGCTGGGCTTGTGAGGTGAGGGCCACGGTGAACCTCGGCAGCTAGTGGCAGGTGCTGTTGCTGGCCGAGGGCTGCTTGCTGTATGCCGGGATGAGTGGTGGTGTGCCTGGTCCTAGAAGCATCGTGGCTGGGCAGTCAGGCATCGTGTCTCCTGTCTTGATGTAGACTTGCAGAGCTTCCTTCTCGACGTGTTGTGGACAGTTACTCCTTTCTGAATAAACTCATTGGTCTGAATGGGCTTCTTTTATTCCGATCGCCTGCTGTCCAGTCTGCTCTGCCACTGGCTGGTTGGCAGAGCTGGTAGGCGTGGCTCGTTGGATGTAGTACGCTTGCTGGGGGGTCGTTTTCTTTGTTTGTGGAAGTAGAGAAGGAGGGAGTGAGAGAGTGGTTTCCTGTGGTGGTTAAGCTGCTGCTGACTAGGTCGGAGTGTTGATAGGTGTATGGACAGAGGAAGGAGAGCTACAATGTGGGTGTCCCCACAAGACATATGTCAGTAGTCAGCTTCATGTGCCAGTCTTTATAACAAAATGGGCCCCCATTACCCACAGAAAAGGAAGCCTGGTGGGCCCCAGAAGTGGTGTAGGTACCATGAAGAGAGAAACATCTTACACCTTGAAGGAAAAAACACCCTCCTCTTCCCAGGATTCCTTAGTCATCCAGACCACAGGCTAAGCACTATGTGACTCAGCTATCCTGCCTCCCTCCAAAGACAAAGTACAAAGATGGGAAAAAGAGAGAAGACAGATATAAGAAGGTTAATTAAAAATGCTATGCCACAGGAAGACAATGTCAATGGAATATGCAAAGCCATCCATCCTACAGACAATGACTTTTAGTGACTTGTATTTTACCCACTTACTCTTCCATGATTCCAGTCTACATTCATACTAAATAATGTATAGAATGTCCATCCTAATTGTCACTAACAGCTGAAACTTCATACACTGCAATACAAGAAAATGGTAGCAAGAATGCAAAACTCTACAAATAAATGAAAGAGCAAATATAACTTACAATAGGGGGCTGTGATTGCTCAGAGCTGACCAACTGACGGTATTTGCTCATATTACGAGATGGATCCATCAGATCTTGCAGGTCACTGAATAAGCGCTGATATTTGCTTGGGAGTTTCTCCCAAGATAATCGGAGTCGAGACACTGCTCCGTGACCAAGACCCGACACAATTGCAAACATTGAGTTGAAGTTCTTACACTCTTTACATTGTCCTGCAAACACAAAGTCATAGTACCTGAAAAAGCACTCTCAGTAAACACATTCAGCATATTTCGTTGCACTTTGTGCTCCTAAACGACAAAGTTAAATCAACAAGCAATTTACTTCCATACGGTTCTCTCTGACATTAACAATGTATTGACACGGGTTACGACTTGTCACTATTCAGTGATAAGGGATACAGGTGAGTAGGAACAATTTTGCCTCATGACTGGAAGAGATCCAGTTTCTCAAACACATTTAATGCACCTCTGAATACCTTATATAGTTAAATAAAATTACATGAAACTGAAAGACACAGTCATATTTCAGTTATTATAACACAACTTTTGTATGTAAACTTGGAAAGTTGTATGTAGTCAAACACAACTGTGTCACATGAGGTGTATTTAACGACTATATAACGGACAGCTACATGTTTTGGCCTGTACTGGCCATCTTCAGGTTGTCTTACGGGAACTTAAGATCTTACTATAAGCATGCACGTGCACGTGCCTGTAGATGCGTATGCATGCTTATAGTAAGATCTTAAGTTCCCCTAAGACAACCTGAAGATGGCCAGTACAGGCCAAAACATGTAGGTGTCCATTATATAGTCATTAAATACACCTCATGTGACACAGCTGTGTTTGGCTACATACAACTTTCCAAGTTTCACACACACAACGGGGATGACACACTTCCTAGATTTGTATGTAAAATATTTGGATCAGATGTACACTTACAGAAAATTAAGAAATAACTTTGATGCCTCACAATAAATGAAGATTTTAAAGGCTAAACAAAAGATTAAAACCAATAAATAATCCATCAACACAATGTATACTGTAAATAATATAAACTGCTACAGCTTCTGGCTATATTAACAGCCATCATTAGGCTGCAGAGATATACCAAATATTTAACAATATAAGTTGTGCTGGCAGACTATTTGTTGGTTTTATTTGACTGTAATGCCTGTAGATTTAAATGACCAGGTTGGTATTTAAATTATGGCACATGGTTTAAGATAAACATATTATTTGAACAGAAAAAGATAACATTAAGAAATGTACTGCATTCTGCAAAAAATAAAATTGATATTAAGCAGCATGTCTTTAAAATGCAGTAAATATCCTCGCTGCCTAAAATGAAGTTGGTGTGTAATTGTACATGTGCATGCATATGGGAACTAGGTCATTCAAAGGTTCATGCAACTATACAAACCAGAATAAAAATTTTGCTCTACATTATTTCCAGAGACCACTAGTACTAAACTTAACCAAAATCTACCAAGCTGTTTGGGTGTTAAAAATGTGTCTATCCCACATAACAAGGAAAGCACAGTAACCATTCTGACATCCTTAACAATACTGTCCTTCCATACGTTCTCTGTTCAACTTACTTGCTACTTTAATAAATTGCTTGATGATCTTTGATCTCCTGACTAGATTATGTTCTGAGCAAACCTCTGTGACTACCCAAAACATTTCGCGATTCACCAACTGTAACAATTTAAATATTATTAGAGACAACACAGTAACAAAGCTACAGAAAGAAACACTTTGAGATTGATGTCACTAAATAAGTATTTCTGCTACTTCTTTGGGTTCTGCAAGATTATCAGCATTAGGTTTTTTAATACGCACAACATGTCACTACAAAAATCACATATGTCAAATTAGTTACCACAATCATACAAATACATTTTGTTCTCTTTCTGTTTTATTAATTAACAATTCCCTCATCAAAAGTAACAAACTTTTTAGAATATCTAAGACGAAAATTTCCACATTCTTCAATGAATAACACTAGTGAGGTGTCAGATTTTCACTGCAGGATCCAGATTATGGTCTTCTAAGATGTGACACCCAATAGTTCAGTGCATGGGTACTAATATTTTGGAGGGATTAGCTTCCTCTGTGCTCTGGGTCTTCTACACACATCCCAGGAGACCACAGTCTTGAAGGTACCTAGCAGTTCTCCCCTGTCAAAAGTCCGCAGAGTACCCACGCTGAAGACAGCATGTTAATGTACTCACATGGGGAGACCCAACAACACAGTACTCAATCAGATAAAGCAACCAGATTCTGTCCATAACACTATCTGATGTGAATACCTGGATCATTCAATGAGATACTCACATACAAACGGACTCTGCTAACAGAGCCCCAAACGGTGAACTTCATACCCATTTATGATTTATTTGATGATTTTGTCTGCAGCTAAGATTATACAGCATCACCAATAAGGCTCCTAAGTGAACGGAATTGTTCATCCACTAATCTCAGGCATTATATGGTGGAAGGGAGAAAAACCATGGAAAATCCTCATTAATGAAGGACAACCTCTGAAAGTGCATATGGGACCTTAAATCTGAAGCAGGAGGGTTAAGCATTCGTCTGTGATGTTCAGTCATCAGCAGTCAAAACTTCGTTCTTTTGGCACCCTGTACTTTGAGGACAACACACAACATGCAGCTGGCACTCACCTCAGCAAACTGCGACAGCATTGGAACACCGTACCGGCTCTTAAGTTCAAACAAATCGTCCACATACTCTGTGCTTTCTATCTGCCGGAAAATGCTGAAGTCCTGAAGTGTCAGCTGGATTGCCACTTCAACAGCATTTAGTTGCAGGAAATGAACCTGACTCTCTCGTACAAGCTCAGGTGCCATTTCATCTGGTACCAGAGTTTCCGTTGTACCATTCGTCTTCAGGTAATACCTACAGCAGTACCAAATTTATTCAGGAACTTAACTTCACTGCTGGAGGCTAGATTATATAAGATGGTTCCATGGCCAAATATCAATGGAGGGGATTTACAGTGTTTCTATTTTCATAGTGCACACAAATCTTTATTAATAACAATATAATATTAATTATTTTTAGGCTATTTGATTCTGTAATTTAAGGTACCATTTCCAGGCATTACAATATCCAATACAACTCAACGTACATATTCATACATTTCTGACATGATAAATTGGCTAATTTCCTACTAATTATTAGAATATCATATACTCAATTTTGTAACATCTTTTAAAATTAGCCCTTCTAAGACCAGTGGTTCCTGTATGTACCACGATTTACCGTGCACCTTAACAGTACAAAACTCTGCATTTTGTCCGCATGGTGTATTTGTGCATTCCGTATGATTTTTACAACCACCACCATTATTTCAACACGCATTACAATACTGGCCTTTTTTATGGAAACGAACAGTTCTACATGAGGTAGAAACCTAACTTCTATATATACTGCACATTCATGTCGGTCTTGAACAATTTTAAAATATGCCAGACAGCTACAAGTCAGTACGTGTGAACACACTACATGATTGTTATATTAGTCTTTAATTTTATAGTCTCTTTTCCATTAGATTATAAATTAAATTCATAAATTAAATCCCTCATGTTACTTTTGATTATTTCAAAAGCAAGCAAATCTGGAGTCAAAATTATTTATCAGTCCTGTACCTGTACTTGACAGTTTAAGACCTCATGCCACTGTTCTAGGTCACCAAAACATGTAGCCAAAAATTATAAGTAGAGTTTTACTCTTAACGACGTTTCGCTCTGACTGTGAAACAGGAACTGCCGCACGCAACAGGTTGCAAATGCAGGACAGATTTCATTTGATATGACAACCAATCCTGTCAAATCAACAACTCCGGTCTGAAAGACTCACCGACTGCTGAGTCCGATCCTCTCAGCTAAGTTCTGGAGTTGGTCTGGCAACCTCCTCTGCTTAATGATGCCTCCTTCAGCCACTGACACCTCACACAGCGAGAAGTGTGAACTAGGATCTGTGATTCCAAACTCCTGCAGTGCCAACATTACAACTTCGTGGGCCGTTGTCTCCTTATGTACTAAAAGGTACTTGCATGTCTGGTCTGGTTTGTACACTTTGAGAACATGCTCTGGATAATCCGATGAGCGGAGATCATCATAGAATGTGCTCACGAGGTCAGGGTTACTGTGACTATGTATCAGCATTGTCTGATGTGACGACTGCATGTTTGTGAACGTGTTTTCCTCGTTATGTACACCATCGCTGCGGACAAGCAATCAGTGTAAATGTACTGTCATCTTTGTTATTAACCAATCAAACCACCTGCTGTCACACACAGTCTCCATACTGTCACATACATCACTGGTCTTTAAGTTTACTCTATAGCAAGTACACAAACTTAACACAGTACAATCACGAACAAGTTCGCTTTGTACCTGATACAGATAATGGATAATATTTCAGATACAATTTGTACACGACAGCACAGTATATGGATGATATTCCGAATTATGTGCCAAATTTTTTCAATAAGTGCTTCCTGGAAAAATAACAATGTTAATCTAACTCTCAAGACAGGAATACATTTGGCCCAACAAATACACAGTGAACCTGCAGGATTAACATTTGACATAGTGCCAACGTACTTGAACCGAAACAAATTTTTCTACTGAAGAAATATGCAGCTGCATGTAACAATTAACACCTCCATCATGAGTTAATTTGTATGACGCACTTTTAAAAATGATACAGTAACAATTACCACCACCATCACTGAATACCTTTACATCTGAATATGAGATCACGGTTTGGGGAGAAGTGTCAATCGAATAATTATTCTGTGCACAGGAAATGTCATTCACAATACCAGAACTTACTTAATGGTGTTTTTGGGAAGGATGTTCATCTTTTCGAGGGCTCTACGCAGACGATGCTTCGGACCAAGTGTCATGAAGCCCTTGTGCCCATCTTTCTTCCCTCCTACACCATTAGTCTCCTTGATCGGAGATGCATTAAGAGTTGTCCCTAAGGTGGTTGCTGCAGAAGGAGTAGTTGGTGTGTTGGAAGAGTTGGAAATTGTTGGCATCACTGACAAATGCATTGGGTCCAGTCTTGCACGGGGGTCAGGCTGAAGTAGTGGAATCTCAGAATTCTTACGTATCCTGTTTCGAGGAGAATTCTCTGGTGTTTGGAGCATTTCTTTGAAAGCTGTAAACATTCACCAACAAAATAATGTCTGTTCCTTCATGCACGATTTTTGTGCCTCAATAACAATTCAAACATGCAATGTTTCCCTCAAAAAATGACAGCTACTCAAAATCAGTTACGAAATTACCTGCCTTTATGGAACACAATGTTCACAGAAGCCTGCCACTAGAACCTGTCTTAAGGCAAGTTTAATTTACTCCACACACATTCACTCTCTATTATGTAAATATCAAATTGAAAATTACCTCCCAGGCTATACCAATGTCTTCAGAACAGCATCTTCCTTGTGGTGATCATATATGGCATCTTTGGGGAATAATTTGTATCATGGTATATTGTGGTCACGATATATTATATGAGTAAGCTTTTGCAAATGGACTGTCAGAAAAGAACTTCACATAACGAACAACTGTGTAACTAAATTAAATAACCTTGATTGAGAGACTGACTGACCGATTGCATCTGGGGAATGTCAATGACTCGATATCATACGCACCAGTCCTGAAGCACAACCTTCACAGCCATAAATTTAAAAATGGTCGACAGATGGCTCTTAACACAGGTCACCGACTTTTATCAACAGGGAACAGAAAATGTAATGCGATAAATGAAATGTTAAATGCCTCAAATATGGCAAAGTAGTCTGACAGCAGTACAAATACAATGCAACTGTTATTTGTACAAGTGAAAATAGAAAACCCAAAATATATGCACTATAAAATTTATACTATGATGGACACTCAAATATACCAACTATCTGCACTATCATATTCACAAAACATACAAAACTTCTTATGTGTGAAGATACAGTACATTCACAATTTTTGGGATATTGATCTTTCATGTTCACTCATTTCACTAGCACTGTTTCAATCTCTCGTGACTTGTTCCAACGTACTGTGACGAGACAAAAGCCTGGCAAGTTCGCTACACCCACACTCTCTTGCTACTGCAAAGAGCACCCTCAGCTCCATCACGATCTGTTTTAAGGTACAGCATATTCATGATTCATCGAGTGAGAGCTGCCCCCACCCACTCAATGTAGTTTAAGCTTTCAAAAAGTGTTTGCATTTCATTAAAAATAAACTTTAATGTTTTTATGCATTTGAGTTTTTTTTTAATATTTCTATTACTAGTATTTCAAAAGTTCTTGGAACCAAATGAAGTACCCCTTGCGTTATGTAAGCCCTGACTCCATAAACTCCAGCTTACACACACCTTAAAAAATATTCTTTTAATTTCTATGCTTTTACGGTATTTCTACGTAGAATTGTTTACTGAACCCACAATTTTTATCTTACAGTTTCAACACAATTACATTTTAATCTTAGTAATTAACCAACCAACCAACAATTTGAGTTTAATAACCATGGAAGAGTGGAAAAACTACTATAAGACACTACTGACAGAAGAGAGAACAGAATTTTTGACGACAGAACAACACGAGTATACAAACGACCAACAAGTGACGGAAATAACAACTCAAGAAGTAAGTCGGGCCGTTAAAGGAATGAAGAATAGGAAGGCTGCAGGACCTGGAGGACTGCAAATCGAACTGATTAAAAATGCCCCATCA
>Ga0131853_10004866_pt1 | contig 24135 bp, 9 predicted proteins | sample TergutLab28metaG_FD_92764 | JGI IMG/M metagenome (GOLD analysis project Ga0131853, IMG submission 92764) | Labiotermes labralis P1 segment gut microbial communities from Petit-Saut dam, French Guiana - Lab288 P1 (version 2) (version 2) | ecosystem: Host-associated > Arthropoda: Insects >...
TCTTCAAGTGCTGGGAGTGAGAAGATGGAGAGAGTTGGTGGCAGATAGGAAAAAAATGGAAGGACATTGTTCGACAGGCCAAAGCCCACAGTGGGCTGTAGTGCCAATGGAAGAAGAAGAAGAAGATGATGATGATGATCTTAATGAAATCTGACTGTACTGAATATATCTTATAAGGTCCCTTAATGTTACCCTTCATGCAGATCCTTTCGGTTTAGAATCCCAGTTTTCATGGCGACTGAATTCAGTAAAAATTATTCGGGCTAGTAGCCTTGTTAGTTGACCAAACGATGAATAAACCAACGTTTCAGAACGGTGTTCTCGTCATCAGGGAACTGTATATTCCCTGACGACGAGAACATAGGTTTTTTTAATTGCTGCACACCTACTTACGATCGGGCAGAAAGCAGGAATGCGAGCGCTCACAGAACTGGTCTTTGCTTTTTACAAAGCCACCGAACATTAGCCTTTCCTATTGCAAAATCTGATATTGTTTTCTTCTGTGGGACGACAGCCCCTTAGTGAGCCAGGGCCTCCTCATTATCGAGTGGCTTCACGATCACACTTAGACACACCATACTCGGTAGGGCTCCTCTGGACGAGTGATCGGCACGGCCCGTTGCAGAGACCTCATCCTAACAACATACAACACTCACAAGGGACAGACATCCATGACCCCGGTGGGATTCGAGACCGCATTCCCAGCAAGCGAGTGGCTGCAGACTCACGCCGTAAACCGTGCGGCTACTGGAATCGTCAAGATGTGAAATATGTCTAATTATTATTTATTTACAGATCAGCTGTATCTGTATTGTAGTGAGTAAAATGTTTAAATATTGACACTGTTACTAATATGCGCCACATTATCAGACATGGATGGTGAAAAACCAGTCTGTTTTCGAAACTCTAAATCTTACACGCGTTATTCACTGATATAAGGACACGTGTTCTCCGTTACGTAACATGTAGACACACTGCATTATATCGGCCTCATTGAAATGTGCGGTACGCATCCAACAGAAAAGTAAAGGCTGTAGGCGGGTGGGTTTTAATTTCTGGTTTTAATTTAGCACTCAGATGCAGTTTAGGGCCCGCAAATCCATGCTACAATTTCACACCGCCAACTTTACTGGCATCATTAGCACGAACAAGCGTCGCTTAACTGACCGCGCTCGTTAGGAATTGTCGTGTAGTGGGGTGAAATGAAAACACCTTAACTGAAGAATAAAATCCAACTAGATGCCACTTATTACTTTATTATGCTTATGTTGTGCTCAACATGTTTCGGGCACCATTATGCCCATCATCAGGAGCTCACGACGATAGCGTTGTTTACCACATAGGCAGTCTGGTTCTCGAGTTGCTGCTGGTTGGAAGTTAAGTGCAGGCAGGATGGAAAAGTGTCCGGACCGAAGTCTGTAACACGACAGAGTTGTGAGAGTCGTGTTACAGCCTTCGGTCCGGACATTCATCTATCCTGCCTGTACTTAACTTCCAACCAGCAGCAACTCGAGAACCAGACGGTCTATGTGGTAGTAACCAACGCTATCGTCGTGAGCTCCTGATGATGGGCATAATGGTGCCCAAAACATGTTGAGCATAACATAAGCATAATAAAGTAATAAGTGGCATATAGTTGGATTTTATTCTTACGTTATCAAGATGATGCACGGTCCAATACACATCAAATTTGAAAACACCTTGTTCACTTTTGTGGCAGGTTTACCAACATCCAACAGGTCTACCAACCGGTCTTTATTCAAGGAACCTAAACTACAGAGATAATATACAACTACCTTTACTATCGATACCAAAGATTACATAAGTAGAGCTGTCTCGGGCACCAAACTTAATAGAGTAGACGTGTTTGATTATGAGCTCCCAAGAGGAATATCTCTATTACAATCACAACTATTTTGAGTGGAAAATTGTAACCTACTCTTTCTGACAGTCAGGCGCAACCTTTATCGAAGCAATTTAATACCAACAAAATGTATTAAGAATACTGTCACAACCTCCGGATCTCCCAATGTGGTTTTCCAAATTTGGTTTGTCTTCGGTGGTGGTAACTTTTCTTTTTTCAGTTTCAATTTCAAATCAGCGTTGATTTTAATTGATGTGTTCTTAACGGTAATACGACGTTTCGTCTCTGCCGTCCGCTATATTCAGGATCCATAACGGTCTACTTTTGCTTCGTGTTTCATGCAGTTTAATTTCTGGCTGCCAGCGGCTGCTGTGTCATAGTAACTTATTCGATATAAAAATATAAGAATTTGTATTGATTTGTTGTTAGGCCCTCGCTGTAGAACAATATTTGAAGATTGTGAGGACGTAGTGATGTAGCCTCCTTCAGTATTTTGCCATCCGTGTTAACTTTTTTTTTTTTTTGCTGCCAATGTCACACATAGTTCTGCGAGTGCAAATCAGCGCACTGAGTTTATTTTTCTTTTGAAGAAGACGGAAGTGGTATTGTAAAAGAAGGAGTTAGCAGTACTTTCTTATGAAGGATAACTTTTGGTCCGTTTAACACTTTAATGCCGACCACGGTGCACTGTATGGGCCTTTAATTACTTATATTCCGCTCACCTCGATGAACCGTATGGTCTGGAATGAATTTGAGAGTATTTTAAACCAATAAGATTGGCAGTGTGTGGTTCGAGTGATTCCACAAAGTCTCTAGCTTCTGGCATAGCTACAGTTAGCGAGCCTAGGCTCACGTCACAAGTGGGGGGAGTGCGCGAAGTAGTGTGCGCGTAGGTCAATATGTTTCTGCAATCGGAGCGGTGGAAGTGCCGGTATTCTTGTGGACCCCGTCGTGCCCTAATGACATCTGTAACCACAAAACGAAAAGGATGCCGCCGGTCACTCCCGGGATACTAGGTGATCTGTGTTCTCTACCCCTATGTAGGGGCGTCAAGTGGGTCGGCCGAGGTGGACACTTGGCCTCTGATACATGGTGGCTACTGTCACGTGACTGAGGTGGGAGGACCGTGCGGTTATTGAGAATCGCCCTGAAGATTGTCATTTAAAATCATGAGGTCTTTGTGGAATTACTCCAGGTAAACATATAACATGACCGACCATTGTTGCAATGTACACTCTACATTGTTGAGCGTCATGTCACTGTCAACAATATAAAAGTATTGGGCGTTGCACTACAGTGCTTTAATGGCAAATTTATTTCGCCTGGAACACAAATACTTTGGTCTCCATGTCGTCCCTGTATTGTGAAAGGGGGCTAACTGCCGCTTTGAGCTGCAGTGAGTTATGTATAACGAATCATTCAACTAATGGCCCTTTGTGATATGTAATGACAACTGCATCTTGAAGAATAACCGAGACAGGTGGAGGATATCCTACTGGTCAAAGCATTTGTCGTTTGTAAAACGGTACCGCCTTCTTGCTTCTGCTGTAAAACTGACGTTTTGTGGGTTGTCCCCTTTTTTACAAAATAGGGACGATGTAAAGTGCCCGTATTTTTGTCAGATTTTAACCAAATTGGGAATTTTTCATAGAAAGTCCCAAACATCAAATTTCGCGGAAGACCCATCGAGTGGCAGCCGCAATGACAGACGTAGACAGATGGACGGATGGACATGACGGCGATAGGCGCTTTCCGTGATTTTGCGAGCGCGCCTTACAAAAAAAAAAAATCCTTCATCGCGGGCAGTAGTTGGAGTTCAAAACCCAGCGTCGTTGGAGGTTTAACAGGTTTTTGTGTTTCCGTCTGCCTACCGTTAAGTTCGTGTGGACATACAGGTCTGTGCCCAGCGCAGTGACAGCCGTTCTGTACGGTTTACATTCTGTCAGATCCATTCGTGGGTGTGAAGACTCACCACTTTAGACAAAATACACTCACATGCGTCTTGTCGATCTGAAACAGCAAAATGTCCAGTGGTGGACGGGTGTTTTATTGGAAGGTGGAAATAGGGGGTGAAGGAGGAAAGCAGCGCCTGAAGGGCGAATTCTTCTCTTTAGGGAGTCCCTAGATATAGGAAAGAAGAAGGGGAGAATAAATAAAAGGCGTTGGATATGGCATAAAGAAGTGACCGGGAGTTAAAAGTGTCACTGTAAACACTCCACCGTTACTCTACACATATACGAAGCGGGGGGGGGGGAAGGGAATAATGGAAACAATAAAATATCTAACATTTCGAAACGCGTTTGTGCCCGAGATGCGCAAAGAACAGTGTCTCTCGTTCCCAGATGATCAATGCGATTTATGTCCATTTGCGTCATTCAGTATTTATTGCTGCACTACCTCTCTGACTTTTGTGTAAAAATTGCTGACAGTTGGGAAAACTCCATAGTAATCTGTTCAGATATACGTGTAAGCTGTTTCCATCGTTTTATTGAATCGTCTGCCCACTGTTTGGTTTCTCTTGCTTTCTTGTGTGGTGTGGGGGTGGGCTGGGTCGTTGGTTGTAGCCTGGACGAATGTGTATGTGTGTGGGGGATAGAATCTAGTGAGTGGCTAGACCTCCGGAAATGATAGACGGGAAATCTACCCTATCTATAGTTTCTAAACCCCCCCCCCCTCCCTTCCTTTCCACTCTCACGCACATGCAAATTCCATGGAAAATGCGTGGACGCCGGTCTTCGGAGGGACCAAGCGACAAGCGAGGAGTGGCGTATCCAATACCGTCCCTTGGCCCAACAGAAAATAAAACTAGTTGACAAGAGTCAGCTAAAGCTTGCAGTTGTTTGCTTCCTTCTCCTGCCTGACTCTCTTGCCGTTTTCTGAATCATTCTAGGAAATATTGACACTGCAAACATAAGCTAAACGCTTCCCATCCACACAACTAGAAGGAAAATGAATGTCATTGGTTGGTATACGGATTGTCTGTCAATCATGGAGGGTTTCTCATTGGTTAGAAAATAAAGTGCAAAGCTTGTCGGTCGGCTATTGAGGGGAAAGGGGGGGGATACGTCTCCAGCGTCGCTGTGCAAGAAGCGCCCAAGCGGCGCAGCAACTCGGCGCCGGTCCGGTACCTTTCACATTCCCTCCAATGGTCCTTCTTGCGCAACCCAAACACGCCTCTATCTCACTCTCTTGACTAGCAAAGAAACAATCAATGGCCATGAAGTTAGGAGCGTGATGTTGTGTATCTTTGTGCTTCCCTGCGTGTAGCTAAATAGTACATTGTTGTGTTGACGACGGGAGAGACAACAACGTGGAGCATCGGCGAGCACTTTGAACACGCTGACTGCTGCTAACCCCGCGTCTAAACAGGTATGTCACGTACACACGCGCACGCACGCACTCACATAGCCACGCTGTAATGTACAGGGCAGCACACACGCAGATCTTGTAGTACTAACGTAACTACCTGCTTGACCTTTACTTACTGTGCGTAGATGAAACACTGCTCAAAAGTGTTTTATATGGAATTATTTTTTTGGGGCGGAGGGGGTTGGTTTGCGGGACGCGCCGTGCGCCAAGCAGCCGCGAGCCTACCTATCCGTCAGCGGCTCTGTTCCCGACTGCCAGGCGAGTCAGCTACGCGGTATTTCCCTGCTTCCCTCCCTGCGTGGCAGGGTGGGTATCTGCAGCTACACCGCCAGCCCGTCTGGCAGCCTGGTCCGTCCATTCGACCTCCACGTATTTCTTCTTCTAATGCGCTGCCGGCCATGCAGCGTGGTGCAGGCTTTTTGTTCACTCACCTCGATGTAGACTTCCTACACTCTGGAACCCCCTTCTCGCCCACAGATCACAGAAACAGAGTGAGACAGACAAGGTTGATAGGTGTTATGTAAAAGAGAGAGCATTTATTTAATATTGTCCTCTCTCCCCCGTTGGTCAGCTGTGTGATTTGTTTGGGGGCCCCAACTTGAGAAAGTAACAAATGACGGCTGTCCGGCACACGCCGAGGCGCAGCCAGATGGCGTTAGTATCGACAGTTTTCTGCTAGAGCTCTCGTAAATCAGAAGCGGGTATTATTGCCATTTGCAGGGAGATGGATACACTGACGGACCAGAAATGGCCCGCCTTTATTCAATGCGCCTGTCGTAAAATGGACTTTCATGTGTGAAATTCAGCAGTCATAGGCATTACTCGGAATGGACTGCACTAAATTACAGCCGCCTCGACCGGCGACCGTCGCAGCAAGGTTCGGCTTCCCCCGTCCTCATTCCCGCGTGGTCATACCGTCCTTTAGGCGGGGGGGGGGGGGGAGACACTACCTGCTGCCTGCCTTTATTTCTTTGTAAAATGAGAAATTTGTCAAACTCTTGGACTGTGGACAGTTTGTTGAAATATGCTTTGGTGTTAAGCCATGGAAATATGTCAACCGGCTGCTAGCTCCAAGTAGAGTTGGGGGGGAGGGGGAGGCAACAACTGCCCTTTCTTTTTTCCCCTCCTTCTGTCACGGATATTGGAAATTTGAGTGGTCACAAGTAAATGATGGCTTCAGAAACTCGGAGGATGTAGAATGGGAATCGAGACAGAGATGGAGGTAGTTTCAGAGAAAACTGAGGAGCAGAATAATAACAAATAACAAGGGTTTACCATCCAAACACTTATGTCGCTCGTAGACGTAAAAGATACAGATATAAATCTCGTCTTATACCGCACTAGGTTTAGTGACTCGTAGCCATGGCTGAGTGTAATGTTTGTTTTTGATCTTTTATTGCGTTACAATATGCTGACTATAACGTGTCCTTAGTTTTTGTGTACTGCTTCGTGTACTCTATGATTTAGCAGCTGTCCGCGACGTAGCAAGTTCACTTGCGAACAAAATGGTGAAACACAATAGGCAATGCATGTATAACTTGAAATTGAATGACGCCATCCCGTTGTGCATGTGTAATGAATTTTATTGCAAAGTACCGTTTATACACAAAAGTTGAATAGCAGTTGTAGTTTTACAACTGGTTAATCAGGCTACATGTTTCGGCCGTTTTATCCGGCCATCATCAGGCCTACAGAATAATATTGTCAATTAAGGTACATTCGTTAACTCCCATTGGTAGAGTTAACGAATGTACCGTAATTGACAATATTATTCTGTAGGCCTGATGATGGCCGGATAAAACGGCCGAAACATGTAGCCTGATTAATCAGTTGTAAAACTACAACTGATATTCAGTTGTTGTGTATAGACGGTACTTTGCAATAAAATTTGTTGCATGTATATACAACATTAACATTGTGGCGCGTTCGCGTAACTATTTTTGCAGTGGAAACGCAACAACGTAAGCTGTGCGTGTTTTCGGGATTCCGCCGCGATGTAAATCAGATATGCGCTCTTCTGGGATCTTTTGCGGCGTAGAATGGTAATTCCTTACCGACGTTTCGGGACAACTTATCGGTCCCTTCTTCAAGGGTCAAAGAGACAACCTATCAGTCCCGTCTACAAAGGTCAGTTATTCAGTGTAATGAAATACTGTACTGGACTGCTCAGAAGACGGAAGCAGCAAGTTCACCGAAGCGTCGTTAATATATCAGTTTAAACGACATCGTATACCGGTATACTGGAATCTTCACTTAGCGATTTTTAGGCGCGTCTACAAAATTGCGAATAGCGACTGTCAGGTTTGTCGTGCTGTCCGTTTGTCTGTCCGTCCGTCCGCATGCAACAGCTCTGCTCCCACTGGACGGATTTTAATTAAATTTGGCATTGGAGTGTATTTCGAAAATCTGCCGAGAAAATTCAACTTACGTTAAAATCTGTCAAGAATAACGGGCACTTTACACGAATACATTTATGGTCATACCTGGCTCAGTTCTTTTTAGAATGAGAAATTCTTTCAAAGCTTTAGAGAAAATCAAAACACACATTTTGTGTTCAGTAACTATTTTTCGAAAATCGTGTATTATGAGAAAATGTTGAAAAAAATATAGTAGAACCGGACAGGCCACGGATGGCAATATGGCGCATACGCATTTAATGCTGGATACCAAAGGCTGCAAACAAACACTCAGAATTTGTAATAATAATTGCTTTTCCACGGCAACAATTGTTGCACGAACGCACCTCACTGTTACCGAAACGTTTAATGATCTTTTCTTCAAAACTCTGCAATAACCGCGAATGACTTCCCGTACTTTACTACAGCAACTACGTGATTACTGCCTATCGGAGGAAAGTTTAAATGCTTAGATGTTAGTTATCATGAAGCTGTGATAACGATCGTTCCTATACCGTATACTTTCCGTTCATAACTGACGAGTAACTTTTTCCACGCGTTTTCAATGTTCATACTCACAGATGATATCTGAATCCGAATTGATTGTTTTATAATACACTTGTGTGACCTGCATACAGTAAGAGGAAGGAAGGTCGAACTGGATTGGTCACATCTGGCATATGAACTGCCTTCTAAAACACGTTATTGAATGAAAGATAGAAGGAAGGTTAGATCTAGTGACGGGAAGACGAGGAAGAAGACTTAAGTAGATCCTGGATGACCTTAAGGAAACAAGAGGATACTGAAAGTTGAAAGAGGAAGTGGCAGTGTGTGGCGAACTGCCTTCGGAGGGGGCTGTGGACCTGTCGGTGACACGGACTGTGGAAGGACGCATGATGGCTATTGTTGGTTCGTGGACCGGTGTTCGTTACTAACTGCGTTTCTAATGCAAGGTTTTGCTAGTTACGTGTTCCTTACTCTTTACATCTGCTCTAGTTTTAACCCTTTAAAGACGAAGCGCAGACATATTATTTAAAGACCCAGTTCGTACCGCCCAGTAAATACTTTTCATATCGGTTATAAAAACCAATCAGTTTATTTTGACATTTTGTTGACCGTGCATCTCAGTATATTTATCTCAGTATTTAACCAACTTGATGCACAAAATTTGTTTCACAATAAGTTTTATTTCCACCTATAGGTGTGATGATACCAGCGGCTCTGTAATGCAATTTTGACCTCCAGATGATGAGCACGTGTGCTCGAAACATGTAGAGGCATGAAATAAAACTTATTGTGAAACAAAATTTGTGCATCAAGTTGGTTAAATACTGAGATAAACAATCAGTTTATGTTATATGGAGCAGAAGTCGCTGTTTGTTCTGGGATAAATACAAAACAAATAAATACAGTGTGAGCAGAAAGTACAATTCTTAAGTGTTAGACCTGTAGGCTTTAAAAGGTTAAATTAGTAAAGTGGGATAAGAGTTTTTTTTTTAAACTGCTTTGTGTAGAACCTAGAATTTATGCAGGGGATTTTGTGTCTTCTATTTTTAAGTCTTAATTTTAAACGGTGTTCGCTGATTTGTATCTTTGGTTTGCCAAACTGCTGGGCAGAGGTCAGTATTTATCCTGCAGTCCCTGCGATCGGCCATCCCGACAGGCCCGCTGAAAGCGGGTTCGCCCCCCCCCCCCGCAGGGAGGGTGGACCAGTTAAATACTTCTACGCTAAATTGGGAAGACTGACTCAGTTGCAAAGTGCCCTGGGCTTGGTCTGAAAGAGTTAATTTGCAAATCGACTAATAATTATTGTACCCAGAAAGACAAAAGCAGATTGTGAAATACTGTCGGGCCCCGGGCTGCCTTCGGGACTGTCGGGGCCCGGTAATTTGTACCGGTTTCTGCCGCGTCTCGTCGGCACTGCATTTCGACATGAGTTTCCTTGGGTTTTCCCCTGATTTGAACAGATGCTTAGATGGCTTCCAAGTTACAGATTATTACTGCAGGCTTCTAATGTAACCCCCGCCATTGAAATTTATCATACTTAACTCCCTTGCCTTGTAGGTCACCGTTTGTTAGCATTAACCAATATATCAAAATCCCACTGCCTGTCTCCTAAGACACTACTCTGTTGTCGTCTTTTTTATAGTACTCTTCTATACTAATATGAGATGGACCAGCGAGCGAAGCTTGGATCCTAACAACGTGATACTCTTCCCCCCCCCCCCACGTTTAGAGTTTATGCCACCCGTTACACAGTCATGTCAGATAAATTGCCGCTTAGTCACGGCGGAGTCCAGACGAAGGGCTGTAAGGACGTAGTCGTATCATGGGTTACAGAACTGTGCGCCAGTCCGGTTTCCTTCAAACAAAATTATTGTATAAATAAACAGACGGTTTAATTATAAGTAGCCTTAACTTAGTACCGAGACTTACTGTGCCTGTCACGTCCACATTTGCTTCAAACGGAAGTAGTGACTGCAGCAATGAGAGTTCAGTTCTGTACATTCCGTATATAACAAGTGCCGCCAGGTTTAACAGTCAAAAACTCGACGTTCTGTAGACAGTGCGTGTTTTTGTCATTATGATGGATTTAATTTTTTGTCACGATGGGTTTCAGAACAGCGATTGTTTTCGTTTACAGCATTAACGGACTGGTTTTGGAACCCCGACGGAGTGTGTTTACTGCGCGGTACGAACTGAACGGTTAAGTGTAATCCAGTGTAACTTCCCGTCATAAAATTTTGAAAAAGAGTAACTGGGACAGGTTTCTCTCCGAATAGGCCTATTTCGATTTTCCCCTGTTTATGTCATTCCACTAATACTCCATAGTATCTTGAGCTACACATTTTTCATACCAGAAGGACAAAAGGGAGAATCCTGGGAACATCCAAAAAGCGTTGCTCTTCCGGAAATCAGGGAGCATTCGATAGAAAAGTACTCTTGCTTTTTTCAGTCGTTAAGGGGTTAAACATGCCTGTATTCGAACTGATACCCCCCCTACTTCGAACGTAGCTGATTAGATGCCCTGCAAGCTGGGGGGGGGAAGAGGAGGGGGGATATGGATCAAAATGTGGACATTTGCAATTGAACAATACTTTCTGCCGCTCTAGAATAATGTCATTGTGCATTATCCATTCTTCGTTCGTTTATGTGACTGATAAAGTCCCCTGTTTTCATCACGACTGAAATATGTTGACGGGCCAGAAAAAAGGGAACTGTACCAAATATTAAACAGGTGTTAAAGTTAAATTAACTTACTCCTCGCGTCAGACTGTCTTACTCTGGCGCTGGCGAATCTACCTCTACACAAAATCTGTGCATTTTGACCACACCGTGTACCTTATTTGTGTGCTCCATGCGATTCCTACAACAAAACAGCAGTACTTCCCTATACAACGCTGATTTTTTGTTCTTTAGTATGTAAACACTGTGTTCTCTGTGAGTTACGAACTGAATATTTATTGTAATGTAGTTTACGTTCAATCTTCAAAGGGTGAAAAGTTTCTCCTGCTTCATTCTCGTTGATATGTTATAAACGTCGTCAAGAAATGTCAGGTTTTTTAATGGAAACAACTGGTTCATTATCATGCTAACAAACTTCGTTTGGCTGTCCAGTGGACCTCAATGTAATTTTGATCTAGCCAAACACTTGTACATAAAAAGGCAGTCCCATTACAGGCCTGGACAGGCCCAGAGGGTTCCAGGAAGTTAAGTCTCCCATATTTCGTGACAACGGCGCAGGATGGTGGTAGGTTGTCAGCCTTACGCACCGGCCGCCTTTACCCCCAGGAAATATTCCTGGTACTCATTTCTATTGGAGGCTGAGTCGACCCCAGGGCCATAGTGCGATCGGAAGGATTTTATGTCAATGAAAAATCCACTGACACCACCTGGGATCGAGCCAGCGACCTACCGATTTGTAGCACAGCACCTTAACCACTGTGCTATCGCGGTCCCCCTTGTACCTAATATTGTAATATTATCTGCCCCTTCTGAGCCTAGATTTACAAAGTTATCTCTATCATGAATGTCATTGGAATTTATAGGACTTTGCGTTTGTCACTAGCCTTATGCGTGCTATAAGCCCTCCTCCTCTCATCCTTCCTTTAAGGTCAGATAAGTGCAAATTTTGAAGCCTGATTAGGTCTATTTAATGTTTTTTACTTTATTACATTGTGTTTTAATTCTTAAGTTTAATTTTCTCCTCATTGGACGAGTTTTTGTTAAATTTGACATTTGAGCATCCAAGTTCCATTAAAATCTGGCAAGAATAACGTGTACTTTACATGAAGATCTATGAACATTTATGATAATATCTCGCTGGATTCTTCTCAGAATGAGAAATGTTGCAAACAAAATTTGTATAGAAAATAAAAACTCGCATTTTATGTTCAATAGCTCCCCCCCCCCCCGAAAATCGTACCTTTTATGAGATAATGTGGAAAAATGTGGTAGAACCAGACAGGCCACATATGTCAATATAATATGGCGCATGCGCATTGCGTGCTGGATAACTAAGGTTGCTAACACGCCCTCAGAATATGTAATACTTTTTGCTACTCCACGTCAACAGTGGCTGCACGAACGAGCCTCGATGTTCGTGATACGTACATATCCTCTGTTTATCTCAGTATTTAACCAACTTGATGCACAAAATTTGTTTCACAATAAGTTTCATTTCATGCCTCTACATGTTTCGAGCACATGTGCTCATCATCAGGAGGTCAAAATTACATTACACAGCCTCTGGTATCATCACACCAGATGATGAGCACATATGCTCGAAACATGTAGAGGCATGAAATGAAACTTATTGTGAAACAAATTTTGTGCATCAAGTTGGTTAAATACTGAGATAAATATACTGAGATTCACGGTGAACAAAACGTCAAAATATCCTCTGTTGTTCGTTATGTTACAAGGAGGATCGGGAGGTGGGCACTCTAATGAGGTCACATATTTGAGATGCCTACTTCCTATAATTTTATTATACAGTCCTGAAAGTTGAAAGTGATTATTGTTTATAATAAAGCGTTTTTATACAGCGACGGTAAACAAAAGTGGTTTTTGGAATGTTAGAATGTCCATACTTTCCAATTTACATATCTACAAATAAGTGTAGCTAGCCTCTGTTTTTAACACCTTCATGCGAGAAGACAGGTGCGGCACAGCCAGGATATTTTTCTCTTGGAAAGTAGACAGTATTTGTACTCCAGTTAAAGTATTATCTTAGATTTTGTTTAAAAACGTTCCTGTTTTGAACATAGTATCGGACTTTTGGCGCCCAATCCACGAGCGGAAAAATGTCGTATTTCTGTCTGTACATCACGTGTTTTGAAGGCGGTATCAAATACACGTAACATGCAATTTGTTCGAGATTTGAGCGTTTGATGGGAGTCAGTATGAAAATTACTATCTTGTGATGTGTGACGCCGTGTAGTGTGGCAGATACGTGTACCAACGTTTCGGAGCAACGTGCTGCCTCACAGTAGGTTGTGTGATCTACCAATTAAGATAGAAGCAATATATTCCACATTCCGCCGAAAGGTCTGTACATATGTACCGAACTACTTGTCGTCACACACCACCTCACTGTAGGTTGTGTAATCTACCACCAAGATAGTAGCAATATATTCCACATTCCGCTGAAATGTCGGTACATATCTACCGAACTACTGGACGTCACATGCCACTGGACAATAACTTTTATCACGTATGCCAAAGAAATTCGGAATTTATTCTCAGTTAAGCATGTAAAAGTTCGAAATACAAAACACGCTTTGGAATTCACAGCTGTCTTAACTTGAATTTCCGTCATTTAAATATCCGCGTGGAGGGAATGTTTCAGTGGTCGGTGTTGCAGACAGTTTTGTATCTTCTTGTAGGCACTTGTAGGTCAAACATTTCCTGCTTTTGGTAGTAAAGTAAAGTAGGAACTTTTGTATTGGGGTTAGGTTAGGTTAGGTTAGTTAAGGTTAGGTAAAGTATATTGACGAATTTTGTTTTATAGGAAGAAAGTGTTTTTATTCTGACAGAAGTGGTGAATATATGGAAATACTGTACGGGGATGCGATCGTGGGATGGCAGAAAATAATGTCTTTTGTTTGCAGTGTTGAACCTCCAACTTCCATTTCCACTTAGGCTTAGGTAATTGGTTTCCGTGTTTTGCTTTTATTTAAACGTAAGGGCTCTGATTAATGTTGTGGACGCATCTGTCTAAGAAATTAGAAGCTGTGGTAATAGTCTAGGGAGATGTTGGCAATTTCCCTGAAGGAACTGAATAAAACTGTAGGTCCGCACAGACAGACAGACAGACATCTCCAGAGTCCTGAATGTCTTGGACGATTTGTAAATCGAGCCACGTTTCGAGGTGCGACAGTCACAAGAATATCACAGTTCGCCACACATACCGTATAAGGAGTCAAGTTTGTTATCACAAAGTGCGGTGGGTTTTACAGTGAGCGCGCACGTAAGCAGTAGAGTCGGACTCAACGTCTTGTGAAGTCGGTCCAACCCCTAATGCAAAAGTTCGCTTCACTGCTGCGCTGCCTCAAAAAAGAAATCACCGCATTGTTCGATTTCGGGACAGATATACGTCGCTTGGATATCAACTTCAAGGCTGTAAGTTTACTTGTGAAAAAGAAGAGAAATAGAATATGAAAATTGACTTCATCCTGTAGATGATTGTCTGTTGTTAATTCTGTGAGGTGGCTGACGGTAATTAGCATACACGCACATCATGAGCTGCTGCTGGCTGTATAGGCTTGCACAGAATTCAGTATAGATATATTTGATGTGTGGTGTGTAGTTGTCCGCGCGTCGGTATTCAAATACATGCAGCAGCGTTCCGCTTTGGAAGGTGAATAACTCAGTAACTGAACCAGTCGTGAATTTACTCTGCCTTACTTTGGGATCTAAATGTGTATTATTTTATTTATTTTTCAACGTTGCTAAGTTTAACATCGAAAAATTCTACGTTCTGCCCACAGAGTGCATTTGTGTGTTTTGTGTGGATCTCAGAACAAACGGTGATTATTTGCTTATACAACATTAGCTGACTGGCTTTTATAACCGAAACGGAGGATGTTTACTGCGCGGTGCGGACTGATACTCTGAATATATTTCACTTTTAAAATTGTCCATGTCACATATATGTTAGATACAGTGTACATTCATCCATGGTAGTAAAAACATCCACAGAAAACACAGGGTGTGTACAATTATACTTTTCACTTCTATACTTCCGCAATATGTCGTATATATTAACACGCTTTCTTATTTTGTTTTTTTCAGGATATATCCCTGAATTTCCGCTAAAGATGTTTGTTTGCAGTCAAGTAATAATAATTATAATATACATTTTATTAAGCTTTCTAATCTTTTTGGATAATTTAGTATTTACATTTTTTACTCCACCTTCGCACATAATTACACAAGTAGCCATTATTGTATTTTTTTTGTTCAATACCTCTCTGAGGATGACCGTGTAAGACCGAAACATGTAGGACGATTACCACATGCTTGCATATTATTGCATGTGATTACAGTGCAATTGTGTATGTGTATTGCACATTTATCTCACCTTTCTTGGTATCAGGTTTATTACGAATTCCAGTACAGTCGACTTGCACAGAAAAAGCCGAGTTTGCACGTGACGGTGCCGTGACGTGTAACATGTAAATTTACGCGCGACTCTTCGTGAATGTGTTGCTCGAGAACATTGCTCTCTTCTAAACTACTTCGACAAAAGTTCCCACAAGGCGACTTGTACTAAAACGCGCAATCTACAGCCATCAATGCTCTGATGAACTCGCGAACTAATTAACCTTTCCCAGTGAAAGGGACAGACGTATTCTGCGAACATTGGCTGCACTTGTTCTGCGCGAGAACCCTTAAATTTACGGAAAGTCTTTCTCAGTTGTTTCGACCCGTGAAGCATGTTTGACATTCATTGGGTGAGTAATAGCAGCGGAGTCGAGTTTTTGGGTAGTTCGATGGGGGGGGGGGGGGGGGGAAATCCTAAAGGGGAAAATTGAGAAACTTTAACCAATTTAATGGGAAATATAAATGCCTAATCTGAGAGCGTGCTTGCAATGTTTATGTGGAGTCTTTGCAACTGCTTGCCTCTAGCTGCTATATTTTCACCTTCAAATTGCAGTCTATGAATGTAACGCTGTGGGTGTAGAAGTACGGGCCTCATTCTTCCATAGCGAGCATTTCTCCAGGGCAAATTGCCGTACATTTTCAACTAGGTACATTTTTTCCCTCCCCTTTGCCTGCTCAGTCGCTGAGATCGAATGCCGTTGTTGAAGCCCCTAAGTGGGGGTGTGATGGATTATTGCAAGTCTTGCAGCAGCGGACGTGATGTTGCCTATGCTGTCGTCCATTAGCAGGCTTAGAGGGCAATGGCTCGCACACGCACATGCACATCCTGTGGGGTTGCTCAGACTCAAACCTGCACCCCCCCCCCTCTTCCCTTCACATTTCGTCTATATCACACTCACCTGCCTGTTTATCAAAGCAGATCAGTTCAGTCTTTCTCAGTCTGCCTGCCCCTCCGACTGTGTGGCTCTTTTCACAAATTGCTTTACCAAGTGTCAAAGCTTGAAGGAAAGTATACAAGACTTTCAGGGGTATGAGGATGAAGGAGGGAGGTGCAGTCTCGGTGTACAGACAGCGTTGATAAACCGTTTAGCTTTCGGTGATGCTTCCGCGACCTGAATACTAAGACGATCTAAACTCAATTTAGGTTGGAGTGCTTCGTACTGGGAGCGCGAATGGAGTGAAGGGACCGGTGGATTGTAATGACCAAATCTTGGGAGAAAGCTGTCCCCAATGAGCCGTTTTCTTCGGTGGGTTGAGTTAATGCTGTTTGCTGGGAAATTATGGAATGCTGGGACTCAAGTACATCACAAGGGATGAATGAATTGCGGGTGGGGGTGGGGGGGGGGCAGCAAACGCGGACGAGTAACATCCTATAAACACTGTTTAGTCGTATGTCTATTTAGGGTGTTATTAACTAACTGGCACACATTTGACCTAAATGACCCATTTCATGCCATTGTCTCACAGAGTTTGGCTTGTTTGACTAATTATTTCATATCCCTAACCTTTTGGCGCCGGAATTATTTTTTTCAATTTTAGCACACTCTGTATATAAAATGTGAATAATACAGGAACCAAATACGTTAGAATTATTAAACAAACTGCTTTTTGAAGAGACAAAAAGGGAGAGTATATACCGTGTTTAAAATATTCATTACGTATATTTGTTAAATAAATATATAAAATGCAACTTTAGAGGTTAGCGGTGTGGTACGACCACTATAGTTGACGTTAGGCGTCTAAAGGTTAATGCCTTTGTCCATGTATCCTCATCTAGAACACGAGGAATGCATCTTTGCAGTTGAGAGAGACAGACGGACAGACAGACATATACGTGTACGTGACCTGTTTTGCATTTTTCGTGTTATACCCATATCGTTGCACCTGATGTTTAAGTAGCCGGCTTTGCTGTCATCTGTAGCTGACTGGTCTCCTTATTAACATATACAATCGAACTCGGTTGTAACGACCTCGGTTTTTGCGACATCTCGGCTATAGCGTTATACATTCTGTGGTACTAACTAATTCTCCATGAGGCACGTGTTTTTCTGCCTTGCTTAGTACAACATGCATAGGAGCATCTACCTCGGATATAACGACATTGTCAATAATCCTTTCCAGTATATTTTGCAAGAGGTAGGCTATTGTGAGAATTCAACCCTGTCGTCGTCTTTGAGAAGACAAACCCTCGCTTAGAGCGACACTTGTTTGTAACGGCACAAAATATTCGGTCCCTTTCATGACGTTTTTATCAAGTGACACTGTGTTTAATTTTTTTTTTATTTTCGGGCTTCGGCGGCAACGGTGTGGGTGGAATCAACTGAATGCTGGTGGCGTCACCCCGTCGTGTTTTTAATCAGTGTCTGTATTTATTGTCAAAGCGAACACAATGTTTGAACACTATACATTCAGTTGCCTTCTACTACATGTTTCGGCCGTTTCTGGCTGTCATTAGGTAGATTTTACTACAACATGCCACCTCAGTAAAATCTACCTGATAATGGCCGAAAACTGCCGAAACATGTTGTAGATGACAGTTGAATGTGTAATGCTTTAAAGTTCTGTTCGCTCTGACTACTATTACTGACATTCAAAATCATGCAAATTTTGAAGATGACCTTTGTCACAAATTTGTTTATAAAAATTGACACAAAATCTGTCAGGTGATCAAGGAAAACCGGCTTCTTGAAATTGCATCAGAGCAACTCCTGAAATGTTAGATAGGCTGTACAAATGTACCCCAGACAGGGTAAATCGGCAAACATAATGTTGCCGTAGTTATCAACTGTAAGATGCCTTCAGATAATCATTATGGTTTGTGCGTGTGAATAAAATGTTGAAGTTTGTCGTTGCTCAGCTTCAGTGGTGGTTTACTGGTCAAGATGGACGGTCGGCTTTCCTCGGCACAAACCACTGCCAAGGTCAACTTCAAACTCCACAAACAACAACTGTTCGTTTCCTCTTAATAACGTCTAACTCATACTGAGGCACTTCTTAAAGGCCAGTAGTCTCAGCAATTATATTTGAGAATTTTGCACTTGAAAAGGTATATCGTGAGGTGTTAGAGAATAAAACAGGTTAGGCGCCAAACAATACGAGAAAAGCTAAACGTATTTGCTGTCTTAAGTAAATCGGCGATCGAAAGTCAAACGAATTTGTTTTAGTGTGTTTAGCGAATGGAAAAATGTAGCGGTCTAATTGGAAGATAATAGCTCGTACACACTAACAGTGAACCCCCCCCCCTCCAGCTTCCGGTTTATTTATAAACGTGCAGGATTTGGCTGGGAATAAAACGGCCAGAGCATAAAATTGACGACTTACCTGCATCAAGCTGTACCTGTACTGTGTACGTGCTATCTGTGTGGTGAAGTTCGTTGATGAAGCGTTAAACTTTTGGTCTTTTTGCTCTTGAGACAGAGAGCTGATAAACTAGGACTGAATTTGAGTTGGATGGTGATGATGATGATAATAGTAATAATAATAATACATTTTAATTTATATTAATTACCGTAGCAAGGCAACGATGAAAGACTGTGATTTATTTGCATTCTTGGAAGCAAAGGAAACAAATTCGTCTATCAGATGTGTGACGGTAAAGTACCTTCCTTTTACTCTGTTAATTCAAAGATATTGCAATAAAATATGGTGAATAATTGACGTAGAATTTTTTTTCCCTCCCGTGGCGCAACAGCCCTTCATGGGCCAGGGCCTCCTGATTATCGAGTCTTCACGATCACAATCAGACATACCACATTCGGTAGGACTCCTCTGGACGGGTGGTCAGCCTGACGCAGCGACCTCTACCTGACAACACACAACACTCACAACAGTCAAACATCCATGCCTCTGGCGGCATTCGAACCCGCAAACCCAGTAAGCGAGCGGCCACAGACCCACGCCTTAGACCGAGTGGTCACTGGGTTTGGCGATTTTAAAGGCAAACTCTCTGTAACCCATCCTGTCGTGCTGGCTGTTAAACAACCCACATTTCTTCAGTCTAACACAACACAAGTTTATTCAGTCAATTTAAATTGCCCTCACATGTGTGCTACATGTTTCGGCATGTACTTCGGCCATCTTCAGGCAAGTCAACGCACGAACATATACGGGAAGATACAATAAAAAATCTAAGGGGCCCCTTCTTGTGATTTTTATCTTACTGTATATGTTTTTGTGTTGACATGCCTGAAGATGGCCTAAGTACAGGTCGAAACATGTGAGGGAAACGTAGCCTGGATGAATAAACTGGAGTTTTGTTAGACCGATCAAATGTGGTCTATTTAGCAGAGAAGTAAAGTTGCCCATATTCTTAATCAGGCACCACACTAAGAAGGTGTATGGTGAAGTGGAGGAGGTGTAGCGGAACAAACTCTTTAGACTGACTCGACGTGGGTGTGAGGGGCCATCCTCACGGGTTGGCCGTTTTAGCGCTGGAGCGGGGCTTTCGGTATCAGCTGAGTAGGAGTCTGGGTGGGTCTCAGCCTGTCTGTGAACGCTGAAGAACCTGCTTTCAGCGGAAGCTGGGTAGTGGGGGATTCTAAACCAGATTCCCCCCGCCGTCCAGCCTCTAGCCCGATCACTACCAGGAGTCTGGTAGAAAACTGTTTCCTGCCTTGCGAATAAAATGAACGAGGTATGTATAAATAAATCATCCCATAATTTATGACTCTGCTCATCATCCTATGCTGTTTGGATGCACACGATCCTGAACATCCCAGTTGTTACTTTGTTGGTAAACTCATCTCATAAGATTGCAAACTCTGACAAACAGAACTTGTGTTGACTTAAGGAGAGTTACAGCCATTAGGTGTTAATACAGGGGAATATTCATAACGTGCATAATGGAGATGGGCTGTTCCCACACAATAACACAAAGCCCATGCTCTAAGGAGTAAGAAAGTCTATCCAATTAAGTCTCTTTTGTCGTTTTGGGAATATGAACTGGAAAAGATAATATGTTAACCCGTCACTGTAAAGGCACAATACGAGCCTTCAATATATTCTTTAATTAAATATCTTATTCTGCTTTTAGAGTCAGGTCGGTTTTGAGATTTATGGGAAAAATTGCGTCATTCGGTATCCAGTGTTGCTGATCGCCAATACAGTTTGTTCCGGTGCGAAATCTTCCCCATTCGTAAGAACCAGACTGCAGTCGATTTGAAGACGTAGAACAAATACCAATATGGCGTTTCTGTGTAGAAAGTAACTCTACTGTGTGTCAAGTTGTTGTCATATTAAAAGATAGCGCAAACCCCCTTCTTCCATAATTTCAAATTTTCCTATTAATTTTTCCGTTTTCGTCTCCAGGCACTTCGAGACCACGAAAGTTCAATTGGCTACAAGCCAGACTCTTGAAATCTGTAAGAAACTATGCGGAAAATTCTTCTTTAGTGTTTTCGTATTCGTTCATTTAACGACACTTACTCTGCTGCGTGTTCTACAAGTAGTGCTTACTGGGTGTTGATTGTGAAAGGTGACGAACTGGAGAGAGCAGAAGGAATCGGCTGTAGCATATTGCAAGGTGCTACTTCATAATCCTCCTATTTTATGTAGTGACTGACGAAATCTATGAAAAATATAAAGCCATATTGCTGTGGATGTTCGGTCGTCACAGTAAGACACTTGGTTTTTAAGCACTAAAACACATTGTGAGGGGGAAAATGGAAGATGTGAATTAAGGTGGATGGATGGGGTCGAATTGGGCTTGAGGAATGTGGATGTGGAGAGATGGGAGTGCAACAGCTTGAAACAATACTGAACGGGCATCTTTCATGAGGGAAGCCAAGGACAAACTTAAACGGCTGTAGTGCTGAAGAAGAAGAAGAAAAAAAGGATGATGGTGTTGGTGATGATGATGATGATTCTGATGAAGATAATGATTATGATAATAATAATAATAATAATAATACACTGTGTTCCCCAGACAAGATTTATTTTTGTCCGGTACATTTCCATAGTACTTCAGTTTAGTTTGGGAATGTTTTTGGTCCTCTGGCAAAGTGTTTTCCCATTTCAGTTCTCCGATGTTACCCTAATCCATACTTTTCACATGTATTTATTTATTCATTTACTGTTCGGTCTTTAATTCATTCTCTCGCTTACTTATTTATTTAGTCATTCAATTATTCAAACAAGATTTACCGACATTTAATAAAGTTACATTATGGGGTTCCGAGATGCGTTAAAGATGTGACAGAGAGACCGGGGGCTAAAGAATAAGAAACTCTTGGATAAACAGGCCAAGGAACAGTCACATAGAAGAGCGTATCGGCACGTTTGTACAAAAGGTCTAGTGCTTTGCATATACAGCGTAAAGTCAACTTCAACAGGAGTCTGAGGCAGAATACAACCTTGCGTCAACCTTTAGGTGCATGTCGGTCTGTGACAGTTTCTGTCAGTGCTGCGGGAGACACAAGAAACCAATGTTGTTGCAACTTAACGTTTGAAGTAATAATTACGTATGATACTGTTACTTGTTGGTTTCTTTTTAGATTGCATGTAGACTAATTTATATAGGACCTAAATAGAGGCAGTGTGCTGGAAGTGAAAATTTTCATGTCTGACTTCTAAAGCAATAGAAAACACCAAAGATGCGTATAAGGGAAAAAAATTAATTCTGAGGAGGTATTTGTGGTGGCGAATTGTAATAAATTTGCAGCTTATTTAGTTACGAGTGTAAAACTATTTGGCGGGCGAGTAATGGCGTAGTAAAAGTTCCGACACTCTACAAGAATATAAAAGTTATTGATTTTGGGGAACTAAGTTCAACATTTATCAATGATGTAGAATTATTTTTCAAACCCTCTGAGATATTCAGTCAGTCAGTCAGTCCAATCATTTGCCTTCCTTTTGCATCAGTCTCGTTATTCGATTTCCCGTACTTGTCTTTGCTGGTTGCGATGGAGAACGTAGGTGAATTCTAGATGCAGCGAGTAATTTGCTAGCAATCACGAATGTGAAGATTCAGATCTGGATCGGTTGCGGTGTGAGAACGTCATATCTCGCATTTACGTATTCAGTATATGCAGGAAGCAGCGACTATCGTCATATTATTTAATGATTGCTAGTAATCTATGACAACCTTCATTTTAGAAAGAAATATACAGGGTGATTCAAGAGGAAAGTAATTGTTTTGGGAGGTGGTTGTATGGGTCATGGTGAGCGAAAAAGTTCACATTAACACGTGTCTATTTCTGAATGGTTACCAAGATTGAGCTCTGAAAGTACAAGTGCAAATTTATCTGAATGGTAATGAACAGAAATTATTTACTGTTAGTTTGAGTTTAATTTTAATTTAATGCTTAAATGGCAGTTTTGTTGCAAAGAAGTGACAGATTTTTTACAGTTCATAATGGATGTTCGAAAATTTCACCGTCAGCCTCATTGCGCTTTCCAACTCGTGTGCGAAGATTCAAACAGCGCCAGATTCTAACAGCTGTATCTCGGTAACCCATCAGAGTTAAGACACATGCCCGCCCGTATGGACTTTTTGTCTCGCAATGACCGACACTATAACGTCACAAAATATTGACCTTTCCTCTTGAATCACCTTATGTGTGTGTGTGTGTGTGCGTGCGCGCGCGCGCGCGTGTGTTTGTATGTGCGTTCGCTTGTGTATACGCGTTCGCATGCACGCACGTACACACACACACACACAGACATACGGAATGAGTCAAGAGAAACATCCAATATTTTTTCTCACCAATGACCGATACTCTCACCTCCCAAACTACTGACCCTTCCTCCTGAATCACCCTGTATATGCGTGTGTGGTGTTTCTGTTGGGGGAGTTCAGGATATCTGATCTTCGAGCGCTTATCTCGTTAGAATGTGAGTTTCCGATGCGATACGATAAGTTAATATCTTTATTATAAATTCTACCCAGCAAAGTGCCTACTACGGAACCCATATTCTTTTCCTAAGAACGGTATGGCCCGATCTTCAGACGAAACCAGCTTGCAATTACTTCATTCATTTGCGCCGTGTTCGTTAATGGGCTAATGTTGGAGATTCTGGTGAGGATAGCTGAATTCGTTTTGTCATATTAGCGGATTCCCAGCACTTAGGCGTGTCCTGCATTGAGCAATCCCATTATAAGGACTATAGTCATTTGGCGGACATGATAATCAGGAGACTTTGCACCGTATGACAGTGACCGCTGTGCTTGCTTGCCTGCCTTCTCACAAGTAGCGGAATTAACGTAAGATTAGCTTAGCAGTTGCAGGCTCTTGAGTATTCCCTTCATGAAATTACACGTGCAGGATTCCCGCAGGCAACATTTAGTGTTGCTATAACTGGCCCTAAAACACTGATTCGCCCTCTGTTTTGCCGCCAGCTGCTAGGGAAGTGGTTCCATTTCCTTACATGCTGGACCCTCAGTGTAGGCCTACATGCTATATGTCCTACCCATATAGTCGAGTGACCAGCAGACAGAGGGAGTTTAAGTGTCAAGTTAAGCGACAGACGGACAGACTTTAAGCCCGGTACTATTTCAAGCTGAAAACAACGTTGTTACGGAAATATAGTGTCGCTGATAACAATATAACACACTTAGGTCTTCAAGTAAAATATCCGATAATATAGCCCGATATTATCCCAATTTGGACTTCCCAACAAATTTTTAAAGACGTCTCCAGTGTAAAATTTCACGTAAATCCGTCGAATGTGAGACAGGTGGGCATGACGAAGCTAACAACCGCTTTTCGCAGTTTTGCGGATGCGCCAAAAGCAACGCTGCGACGCGTGTTCAATACCACCATCCCGCTGATGTGGTCACGTATCACGCATCGCGGTTTCACGGCTGCGGTGTTTTTGAAAACCAGACTTAAGGTGACGCACACACAACGAGCGCCACAAGAACTGCAGGTTGTTCTGTTACACACCGTCTGCGAGAGAGAA
>Ga0131853_10004867_pt1 | contig 24135 bp, 6 predicted proteins | sample TergutLab28metaG_FD_92764 | JGI IMG/M metagenome (GOLD analysis project Ga0131853, IMG submission 92764) | Labiotermes labralis P1 segment gut microbial communities from Petit-Saut dam, French Guiana - Lab288 P1 (version 2) (version 2) | ecosystem: Host-associated > Arthropoda: Insects >...
ACATCCTACAAGCTGCAGTCCATGAATATTACAAACAATTACAGCACCGCTGGCAAAGGTGTGCGCGGGCACAAGGGATGTACTTTGAAGGTGACCACATTGTAGTTGACGAATAAATAAAATATATTTTTTGAAACCAGTCTCATTACTTTATCAGACCTCGTATACATATCAATGGGGGATGTAGAACACAGCGCAATCTCTGACGTAACACATGACACGTACCTAGAACTATTTACACAATAGTGTCCGAACACACGGTCGATTGATCATGCGCAATAAATTTCCCTTCACATGCTTCGGGCTTGCCGCAAGCAGCAATAAGCACATCTTGAGAGAGGGGGCACTGCAACACAGCCGACCAGTAAAATTCTTGATTTCAGACTTTCGCCGTGTTCCGAATATTGTATGCTTTCTTCTGGGTAATTCCTCGGCGTCTGAATTTTGTTTGCCAAAGTTTCGGAACACTGTCTGTTCCATCTTCATAGGCGGGTAGGTATGAAGAATACCTACCAGCCTATGAAGATGGAACGGACAGTGTTTACGGAAAAGTTGGCATAAAAAATTCAGACGCCGGGGAATTACCCAGAAGAAAGCATACAACCAGTAAAATGTTTCAGATTTGTAATTAAGTTTACTCTGGCGATCAGCCCGTTGAAAATGTTTGTGAGGCATTTTCTGTCTCCTCCTGAAGACGTTGAGGGGCTGTATGACGTAGATATTGTCTGTAAATCTTGGTACTGTATTCTTCTGTACACCATTATGTGTTGAGATACGTATATATGAGCGAAATGACACGTGGTTCATCATATCAATTTCTGACGTTACGGATAGCAAAAGTTTCGGAAAATTTGAACATTAACTTTTATGTTTACAAAGTTGATAGCCCGAGAAAACTTAACTGCACGCAGTCACCGTGGACATTTCAAATATTGTATGAAACAAATAGTTGAAACATACACCATAAAGCTAATGGTTCATGTATCACTTTTGCTTCAACTACAAAGAAGTCGTATTACCTTTTCTTGTTCACTTCTATATCTGACTGCCTGGGTTGGAGGCAGCCAAACGTACACTGCCGTTTACCGAATTGCCTAAGCATAGATTCAAGCAGGTTAAATTTACCCTGAACAGAAATTATGAATTTCCCATTGGCTAGCTTACTGTTACAGTCGTCTTGTTGGCAAACTCGCACTTTTCCTCTGGTGTCAGTAGGTTGGCGCACGAATGACATACTGAGTCACGAACATTTGGGTCTACACATTTGAATATACGACATAATGTGGATCTTGATACACGCCACTGAAGTTCAATTGTGGAACTCACTCACCTGTAGGCATACATGTTGTACCTTAAGTCTACATAAACAGCTATCAGCTATCAGCAACCGCATGCCGGCGACTGCTGTAGTTGTTGCGCTAGTTACGTACATCTCTCCTACAGAATAGCAAAGTTGACTGTAAATTTGTTTAATCACCATTTCAGATCTTATTACACATTTTAACATGAATATGAACAACGGCCGAGTTAAATAATAAAATAAGTCAGGCAATGTACGTATAACGCAACATTGAGGCGCGTTCTTGCAATCGTTACAGTGGAAAAGCAATAAACATTACATATTCTCAGTGTGCATGTGTAAACTTAGGTATCCAGCATGCAATGCGCAAGCGCCATATTGTTATCTGTGGCCTGCCCAACTCTACAGCATTTTTCCACAGTAGCTCGTAAAAGGCACGATTTTCGGAAAAAAAAATGTTCTTGAACATAAAATATGTGTTATAATATTCTCTACAACTTTTTCTTTCTGTAACATTTCTCATTCTAAGAAGAAATGAGCGAGGTATTATTTTAAACGTATATTGTTCGTCGTGTGAAGTGCCCGCTTTTATTATAAGGTTTCAATGAAATTTGAACTTTCTCGAAAGATTTTCGAAAGAAAATCGTATATGAAGTTTAATGGAAATCCGTGCAGTGGGAGCCGAGTTGTTCCATGCAAGCGGACGGACGGAGGGACAAAGGGACAGACAGAAATGACGAAGCGAATAGCCGCTTTTCGCAATTTTTTAGAGCGTGCCTAATTACTGCCTAATTACTCCACTTACACGTGAGCGTTTTACACAACAGGAATAATAAATTTCACTTCAATCGAACACGAAATCCATCAAGCAATACGCTTGGTTTGTAAGTCATTCCCATGTTGTTCTTCTAGTTGACTATATGCCATATGGCAGCGATTACGGAAAACAACTTGTCGTTGTAAAGCGGCTTAGAGGCGCCTATGCTTCAGTCGGCATTGCAAAGTTGTACTTTGCCGATAATATCTATAACGAAGCCTCTTAAAAGTGTTCAAAATTCATGGCGTTAATATGCAGAGACTCTGTTAAAGTTCCGAAACAGTCAAGGGGTACTCATATTTCTCTCGTCATTGCGGAATTTTACTTCGCTGTCAGCATCTATCAAGCTGTCTCTTTATTGTAAGACTACCCAGCTGAATTTCACCGGTGCTACAGTAGTTAAATTATAAGACCAGTGACAGACAGTTTTATACACTCAAAGTTTTGCGAGCATGGATTCAGAACGAAGAGTCAGACGACACTGCCGTGCAAGCGCGTTGGTTCATTACGCTCAAGTTCGGGTTACGGCTGCGCTCTCCAGAAAACTTACTGTATATTTACCACGAAAAATTGTTTAAACTTCATTATTGGTTGGCACAGCCTAGGATGATATTTGGACTAAGTGGATACGATTTAACGAAGTACTCGATGAAGATACATAATGACGGGCTTCAATATTAATATTTCTCATCTAATTTTGTTAATATTATTGTATCTCGGAGGAAGATATGGACGAGAATTTGAATAGCCATAGGGAAAATGAGAAATACTTAAGCCTACAGAACCTTCGTCGGCTAATCTGGAAAAACCACTTTCGCAGTCCTGGAATTGGACGAGAAGCTATTCGAAGGGTATAAGATATGAAGATGCGAACTAGACTGATCAGACTAGACCGGAAGTCGTGAACTAGACTGACTTCGATCGGGTTAAGATCCATTGGCAGGCCCTTTTGAATACTTGTGTGCATATAGTGGAGGATTCCTTTATTTGGTGGGAAGTTGTCAGATCCTTATTCTGAAATTTCATCGTGGTATTTGTTGAGTAATTTGAGATGACATTTCAAGGAATTAATTACAATAACTGTGGTTTATTGAGTAATCAGTGGATAATGTCACTGGATGTGACTGCACACCTGTGTAATGACAAACAGTTAATTTTTAAGATGCTGTTTTTTTCTTTTTCAAGTTATTGTGGCGAGGGTGAAGAAGGTGCTTGAACCAGACGCAATGACCCGTTTCTACAAGGTGAAAATTAAGAAAGATTTTCAGGTAAGTTTAAATCAACATGGTACGTTCTTCACTTGAAACAACTACGACCCTGAGAACAAAGACGTCAATTTGATGTATGTTTGTCCGTGCATCGTAGTATAAGCGTAGAGAAGAAAACCAGCTAGATGCTACTGAATGGTTTATTGCACTTGTAATCTGCTCAACATGTTTCGGGCACTAATATGCCCATCATCAGGAGATCGAGACTATACTTTTCTTATTGCCACATATGGTGTGTAATGCCTTGGTTACTGGAGGTCGGCTGTTAGGAGCAGAGCAGCAGGCTATGCGTCCGGAATGAGGGAAATTGTGCGACAATTTCCCTCATTCCGGACGCATAGCCCGCTGCCCTGCCCCTGACCGCCGACCACCAGCAACCAAGGTATTACACACCACATGCGGCAATAACACAGGTATAGTCTCGATCTCCTGATTATGGGCATATAAGTTCCCGAAATATGTTGAGCAGATTACAAGTGCAATAAAGCATTCAGTAACATCTAGTTGGTTTCTTCTCTACGCTATACGCCAAACACAGACGTCGTTCAACATTCAGATAACAGAAACAATAACAGAGTGTTGTGCGACTTTTGTGGAATAAAAACGGACCTCACACTGTTCAGGTGGTGCTGACTAACTGCAATTTAACCGATTTACTTCACATTCAGTATGTTTGAACATTTCAGTGTCTATATTGAGCTTTGGAGGGACCATAAATTTCAGATTACACAAAATGGAACCAATTATCCATAACCTGAGTTATCTGAGTCCAGTATGCCTAAGTTTCGTTTTAATATTTTCTTCTAATCCATACGAAAGTAATCCAAGCGTTTGCGTTTTTCGAGCCTTCTGTCCGCCCACACAATTGACTTACTCATTAAATTCAACTTTTAATGCAGAACTCTACTTGAGAACGGAATAGTCGCTTCTGTAGCCAAGGAATTCTCTGAATTTTATAGAATTTAAAAATTCATTAACCGTGTTCAGTGGTTCTTATGCCGAGAAGTACTTCCCTTTGAAGTAACAATCTTCCCAATATTGTAAATTACAGTATGAGAACTCACCACGTCGAAACACTGTTGAATATTTCCGTTTTCTGAGCTGTTCTTTAATACCGTAACCCACAAAGTTTCGGACCTTAATACTACTTCCGTCTTCAGGTTAATGATTATGGCTATGCTTAATGTTCTTATTGTAAAATATTAATATCATCAGAAGGGACTGAATCTCGAACCCTCTGACTAAAACCAGACGTCTGGTGGTTACTACAGACTTCAAGTTTAGTACTAAGCGGATTGCCGGTTCGATCTCTAGCTGGCCTAATGAAACCATAAATGTGTAAACAAAAGCAGTCATTTTAACGTGTCCATAAACAAGACAGATGTTAGGGCCGGATTCACGGCATATGAAGCCTTCATCTGCCGGAAATTTTAGAGTCAATTTCCACTACAATTCAACTTACTTTATTTCATAGAAGATTCCTGATGTGCTCTAAATTCCTGGCAGATGCAGACTACTCGTGTAGTCCAGCTTCCATGCTGAGACACGATAAAATGGACCCTTCTTATAATAACCAGTAACCTAACGACACTGAGGTCAACTGATGACACGTGATTAATGTTAAATGCACCTCAAGCACTGTACTTAAAAGGCCAACATAAATGTCCTTCTACGACTTCCCTTCTTCACAAACTTCATACAATATTGCATGGGTCTTTAATTGCCCACAATTATAAAAGAGCGTCACCCTGCCCACTCTCATTTGAACACTTGTAGTCCTGCTGCCTGCTGTTAGAACATCGCTAAATCGTAGCCAATACTGTTTTCTCAGATGACCGAGAAGGCAAGAATCCTCCTCAAGGCGGGGCGCCTAGTGACAGCGGGTTCCTCATCTATGTGTGGTGTGGACCTCAGACCTGAAGAGACGTACCTGATCACAGGCAAAGTGGTTGCCGGACAGGCTTCAATCAGTCTGTGTAACTACATCACACCTTGGGCCCATCTTTCAGTCCGCCAGAAGAAAGGCTTCAGGCTACTCTACCGTCAGGGCTGCTCTTGCGAGGTACGGAGGGCAGAAATATGTTATCCTGGTTGTGGACTGAACCTTGCGAGGATTATGGAGACACATTTCTTCCAGTACAATTTTAGACATATCATTCAGTCAAAATACACGTGGAATTCAGTAATTTTCTCATGAAATCATGTGTTTCCGCAGTAGCTTGTAGGTCATTTCGTTGTTGCCAGTTGGCGTAGAAGCCGTCTTGGGCACAACTTCAAGTGTGTCCTGGGAATCTGTACTCTCCCATTCGGTGAACGTCTTGAAACCCATTATTTAGTGTGATTAGAAGCAGAACTCGACCAAATTGATAATCACATATTCCACTTCATAATCGCTAATGAATCTCCTTCCTCTGCAGGAAATTCTGTAATATTCCGAATATGAAATAAACTGCTGTCAAGCTGTGTAGTGGTGGGAAACAAACCCGCGTCTTGTCAATTTACGTATAACATTTTATTTCACAAGCTTGAACAGAACCTTCTGCCGTCGTGGTATAAGCTCGATAGTCACAATAAATAGACGTAATGCCATAAATTAGGCACCCCCAATTTAAAAATCTGTTGGTATTAAAATTGTCCGTGACGATCCCCTGTGATTTCATTAAATGTTCTCTTGTCTGGAGTCCGGGTCTCAGTTTTCCTTTCGATATCGGGGACGTTTGTATTAATATTGGATCTTTTTATCAGTTTAAATCTCTCTTAGATTATCTAACTGATTAGTTCCGACTGCCTCACATAAATGTCATATTACGAATTACATTGCGAATTGTAACTTTCATTAAACCACGTTAAAATATTTAAATAACAGAAGTGAGTTACTCAGTTATTATACCAACTACTGCACATATATGAAATTTATAAAATTTACACATTAAAACATTAATACGCTCCGACATGTTTCGGTCCTAGAACCATCATCAAGGAGCCATATTGTCCTTGCTAAAGTCACACTATAAAAGGTCACATTAATTTCGCTGTACCAGTTGGATATTGTGGCAGCATGCCGTGTTGTGTAATGTTATGTTGCGAAGAGTGCCCTGCTAAGGATGTGCATTCTGTGCTTCGTTGCGAAGAGTGCCCTGCTACATTACACAACACGGCATGCTGCCACAATATCCAACTGGTACAGCGAAATTAATGTGACCTTTTATAGTGTGACTTTAGCAAGGACAATACAGCTCCTTGATGATGGTTCTAGGACCGAAACATGTCGGAGCGTCTTAATGTTTCAATGTGTAAATTTTATAAATTTCATATATGTGCAGTAGTTGGTATAACAACTGAGTAACTCGACAACATGCACGGTGTAACAACGAAAATAACAGAACTGAGTCTTAAAAACTCCGTATTGGTGCTCCTTTCAGTTACAGTGCATAGCTGTCATGGCTATTCATATATTTCTTTCTTCTTAATAACCAGCTGCGACATCTCTCATTTTTCTGCTATAAACATTGCGAATTATATATCGCCACTCCGAAGCTATATCGACGTCGAATCCCCTTTACCCGACACCGTACGGTATCGACCTATTGGTGTGGATAACATGCCTACACCGCATCTCTGGACTGAACCAAACTGACGCTTGCCCTCTTACAATACAGCGTTTACAGTAAAGTGATGTAGAATTTCACGCACTGAACGGTCGTCATTGGTCAGCCTTATACTTCCCAAACTGCACCAAAGGTACCAGATTCTTGAAAATGTGATACTCAGTTCAATAAATGACAGAAACCTACCAATCTTTACACTGTACATCTTCCGTGCTGTTGGTAATAGTATGGAATGCTCGTTCATGGAATACGCACACACTATCTATATGTAGGATTTACCACTTGATTAGCCTCGAAGACATTTCACTATTTCAAGGAGGTTAGATGCATCAGATATTAATAACTGTCTTTTATGACAATAATTTAACACAATCTTAATATAACCTCTTACAGTGATGTTTTAACGACATATTGACATGTACAGTAACGTTATATACGTCTCTAAGTCTTGATACTCCTTCAAGATGACTATGGCAGTAGCCGAAACATATAGGAGTGCTTTTATATTCACGAATTAGTGCAGTGTGTTGGTGGTGGACTTGTTTTTAGGAGTCTGCCCTTCCTAAATGGGCCTATACTGAAACAATTAATTTCAATCTACAATCTCTTTATAAAATATCCATTTTAGTATTATCCTAATTACACCTAGGTCTCAGAAGCGTTCAATTAAAACTCTTTGAAAGGACGCTTTGCTTTTAAAGCTTACCATTTGTTACCCTATCCTACTGCTTGGGTCTTGCCAAAGAATCCAGAAATTAGATGTGTCGTTTTTATTTGTAATATTGGTAATTGAATTAAGGAAGTTCTTATACGGTTTCAGGTTATCAATTGCCCGTGGTGGAGACATTGTACTATGAGTGATGCTTGCCTGTGGGGAACCAGTCTGAATTCTGATCCATCCCTACCCGACTGCCACGCAAACCACGGAATCTGCATGAAGACTCCTAATGGCAAATGCGACTGGTCAACAGACAAGAAATATCGCGAGTGCATGAAGACTCGACGACGAATCAGGGAAGAGAAACTGAAAAACGAACCTTGAACGGAAGAATACATCTCCAGTTTTATACTGCTCTGACGACACAGCTACTGCTCATTGCATAATATCTCGAAACTCGTTGAATTAAGTTTCGTGAAATGTCTGGCGAAACTTACGTCGTTTGTAAATCTGGCGTCTTAATGCTACGTTCTTGCGTGTGGTCATAAATTGACACACCTGCCTCTGAAATATGAAGCTGTTTCCTACAATTCTGTAGCTAAACACAGCAAAAAAAAAAAAAAAAGAACGAAAAAATTATATTATTCGTAAAATGTCTGCAGCCTCAGAACTCCAGTTATCATATTTATTCCTCGCGCTTATAACGAATACATTTTCGCAAGCATTCTATTACAAAACGTACTTGTGAATTGGTTTTATATCAGCGTGAATTATATTCTATAATCACGGGTAAATTAGGCAGTAGCTTGTGCTTAAATGAAATGTCTACATTGTGTCAGATTTGAATATAAAATCACTCCTTTAACTTATAAGCCACATAACGTAAGAGAATGTAAGAGCCGTACATTACACAGTATCCGAATGACAGATTATTAAATTGTATAATATAATTAAACATTCTTCGTAGGGTGGTAACTGCTAATTATGAAATTAATAACGTATTTTAGATTAAGTTTTCAACCCTGTACCCCTATGAATAGGCCTTGCAAGGGTAACACGGCTGTTATTCCTAGAATTTATTGGTTACCACAATGCGCCCCCCCTACATTCATTATTAATTTACCTTTCAATTAACTCTTTGAAGACTAAAATTAATCTGGATTATTTATGAAGCTCCAATTCGTACCTGACAGAGAACGGAGTGTGCTTTTATTTGAAGGACAAGTTGGTTAATGCAGTACGGCGAAATAATCACTAATTAATAGCCGTGCTGAACGCATGGATACATAGTGTTAGCTAACATACATTTTAGTACTAAACCTGGCAGTATTCAGTAACCACTACGCTTTAAGGTGTTAATGAACCCAATCGAAATCTCTCACTTCTTGTAGCTATGGAGCTCCAAATTCCGTCACTTAAAACGTCAAAATATCTCTCCTTTATCAGAACCCATTCCGTTCAATAAAAAAACTGAGTAGCTGTAAATGGATGGGAAATACCTACCTTTTTCCTTACTTCGTATGCTTCGATATAGAGACAGCCACCTGCTTTAAGATGTTTGCAAATATGTACGAAACATTAAATAGGTACTTGTATCTCCATTATAATGCTTAGATTCATGTTCTAATTCCCCACTGCCGGTACGAACCACACATTCATTCTCCAGTTAATTACAGTGTTATTTAATCGAAATTCTATGAATACGGTGTCCTATTGCTGAGTATTCAAATTCGACCATAGCTGGCAGTTCCATTAACAACATATGATTTTCAATAGTGTATAGGTAATTGCAAATTGTTACTTAATCTGTTTACACAAATGCAACATATTCTTCATGCATGAGTTGACTATCCTTATTTCTCTTTGTATGTATTGATGGACTTCTTAAAACGTTACCAACCAGTTTCCCAACATGTAATGCCCAAAGCTTAACAAAAAGTCTTTCTCTCCGCCATGACAATCTCAGCTACATTTTGTGAGCAGGTGAAGTTGGTTTAAGTGTCCTAGTAACGGTAGATATAGCTATTATATTGTCTGAAGTTAAAAAATATGTATTTTCATGCTAAACAACCTACAAAGGAATTTTGTAATTTGTTTTGCATAAAACTTGTAATATCGAGTTCTGCAGACACGCCTAGCAGGACGGAACGGCCCGAATTGTTCACTTGTTTTATCTCAATGCTAAAAGTTTACTGCAATATTCGTGAAAAGCATGGAATATTGTTCTAAAATACTCCCTTAAAACGTGTGTACAATGAATGCAGCGAAATTCGAAATAGTAGTATAAATCATTCATAAATTTGGAAATTGCAAAATATTAAAAATTACGCAGCACAAATACCCTAGACAGTGATGGTCAGTACGCTGGTCCTGAGTGATTATACAGAAAGGTAACAGATTAACATTTCCCATGATGTATGACGCGAGGTTCTATGATTAAGAAAGGTACAAGGTTCTTCAGGTGGCTGTTGGCAACTAGCAGCATATAAGCTGTAACCTCATTCAGCTATAACATCTCGTAGAGAATATCCGGTGTGTCTGAGTGCCGTACAACTGACGGCCTACCGGCATAAGGATAGCGGTATCGCCGACATATCACTGACATCCGGTTGCACGTTGAAAAGTCCACCCGGTGTTTACCTGCGTCTTCAGTTTCTTACTTAAAGTTTTCTTGTGAGTAAACCAGTTTCTATAACATGCAACCATTTATATTCATAAATTTGTAATTATGGCTTCACGATCCATAAAACTGATAATTTGTTTTTATTCCGTTACCAACATTGGCTGGGTAACGGTCATCAGCCCGTTTCATTATGCAGCCAAAAAAGTAAGTCCATGCAACTTTATATACACGCTAACTTGATAAGTAACAAAATGGCATCTGCACTTGTGACATATTTGTTTGGCAGGCCGCCCATATAGAAGTCCTGACCGTTTTAGTTCATACGAGTTCTTCTATCCACAAAACGTTCATATTTCAGTAACGGAAAGCGGAAATTTTTATGTCAGTCTGTAGTAAAACTAACTTAGGAACTGAAGTCTGATATTTAATATTTCCATATTCGCAGTAATATAAAAGTTGAAGTCATGGAATAAATAGTGTACCAGATCCGTACGGTACTCCAATAAATACGCCATTCTGTCGGTACCCCAGGCAACAGAGACTAAACTGGAAAAATTCTCGCCGGTTTTAAGAGCGGTATGAAATTACTCATTATACATACAATTGACAGCAAACCAATTTGAGTAACGTAAATTGAACTGAATGTTCAAATTTTGTCGCATGAATATGAAATATATTTTAATTCATTTCCAAAATTATTTATATTTTAGTATTTTCGGAATAATGTTTAATAAATGCCAAATCAGTGTTTGCATTACATCAGTTTTTACCAGCAAGTTACTTTCGACATGGCCTTGCTTTTCAAATTTCTTCCAAGACGTGGCCGTATATCTGTGAATTCAATTCGCAAATTCGTACGGAATTTAAAAACAACAACATGTTCGTGATAAACAGGTCTGTATTAATCATACTGCAGCACTAGACTCACAACGTTCACAAACATTTAATTAATATTAAGAGTGTGCAATAAATGTTCTATTAAAGGCAAACTGTACGTGGCTCAACTGCAGGTGTGTGTATGTGTGTGTGTGTGTGTGTATATATAAGGAGCGTACTCACCATCTCGCGATAGTTGGGGTAGAACGTCTGCTCGATAAGAGGAAAGTTCTCCCTCCCAAGGCGACGCTGCAGCAGCAGCAGATGGGCAAATACCCACGGTTTGTCCTATTTCACAAACAAAAGCACTGTGTACCTTATACGTTAGACTTAGCTATGCATAAACTATAATTTGTATCGCACTACTTATAAATAAATGTCTACAAAACTGCAAATTTGGTTTCATCTGAGGAATTACAAATAAGAAATAAGAATATACCTAACTGAACAATTAACACTTCCTACAAACGTTTGAATTAATTCATATTAATCATTTTCGCATCCTAAATAATAACAGTTTTTTTAACAGAATATAATCGTATTCGCTAAAACTGTCTTTATTGTTTAGTTTATGAATATTTTAAATATTTTGTGACCAATTATGTTTCACTGAGAATAAGACCGCAAGTGCATATGAAGATATGTGAATTTATTACATATATGTGTGAATTTATAACATACTAAATGTTGTGAACTTCCTACACGTGTCTGTCACCATTTGTGACCACTTTAAGGAAGGTGTTTTTCGAAGGATATATTACAAAGACTTAAAATCCCTACAACCAGGCCTGTATGTCTTCATAATACTTCGTGACTGATTGATATGGCGCCCCTAAGTTGAGTGGCTAATTGATACGACATCCCTAAGTTGACAGACTCATTGATATGACATTCCTAGGTTGAGTGACTAATTGATATGGCGTCCCTAAGTTCAGTGACTAATTGATATGGCGTCTCCAAGCTGGGTGACTAATTGATATGGCGTCCCTAAGCTGAGTGATTGATATGGCGTCTCTACGTTGAGCGACTAATTGCTATGAGGTTCCTAAGTTGTGTGACTGATTGATATGGCGCTCCTACTATTTGATACGACATCCCTAAGTTGACAGACTAATTGACATGGCTTCCCTAAGTTGAGTGACTGGTATGGCGTCCCTAAGTTGAGGGACTATTTGACATGGCGTCCATAAGTTGAGTGACTAACCTACATGGCGTCCTTAAGTTGAGTGACTAATGACTACTTTTCGTTTCCGCTTGCGTTTTTTCGCATCAATAGATGCAGTAATATCATAACCGCAGTCCTACCAACCCTTCCGCAAGACTGGTGTTTCAGTTCCAAGCACTATCCAGGACACGGGTTTTCAAACTTGTAGTACCCATAAAAGCATCTACGGAAAGAAACACATTTGACAGCACTGAGGGGCACAAGAAACCCCATCCTTAGGTTGTAGGTAACTCTCGAATTAACAAACAAGTGCTTCAGTGAGTACGTCTGCAAATTCAACGTTATTTACGTGTCCGATGAGGAAGAATTGTATAAGGCATCAGACACTGCTCTTTTAAAGGATGATGGTCTGTGTGAGTACGAAGTCGCGATCATAGGGACTTAAAACCAAGAAACACTTGTTAAAATAATCGCTTCAAAGATGCAATTAACGAAATCATTTCAGGTGTACAAATTCCTTAGGTGAACTGAAGTCAAAATATAACTAGAATGGTAAGTTGTTGGGTTTGGAAGAATATTAGCTGCTTTCGATGTATTCTGGTCGAAACACTAAGCAAAACCACGATGGTCGGTGGCGTAGATAACCGGTCGGGGCCACCGCAACTCCAGAAACGAGTGCCCATATAATTACGAGGTGTTAGCAAAGTCACTCCACGATCTTACGAGGTGTACGCCACCTGCTCTACAGAATAACGCGCCAGTAACACAGGACTCCAGAATTAAATGCACAAGGGCTGCCAATACACGTGCTAGGCATTCAGTGCTTTAGGCACAATTAGCACCTTTTACCATTTTTTCACCTGTGACCAACATTACGATTGTAATCATTTTTCCCACTGCCTATACAAATCAACAAAATATATCTAAGTAGATACAAACAACAATTACACAGCTCTTAAATTTGATGTTAGTGTGACCGTGCATCGTTGATACAATAATATAAACAATCAACTAGATGCAACATGACAGTTTATTAATAACTTCCATCAGCTCGGCATGTTTCGGGCAATAGTTTCGCCCATGATGCTGCCGGCTGGTGACATTTCACCAGCCGGCAGCATCATTGGTGCATTTTACCACAAGCTGTAAACACAGTCTCTTGCTCCTGAGGATGGGCGAAACTATCGCCCGAAATATGTCGAGCTGATTGAAGTTATTAATAAACTGTCATTGTTGCACCTAGTTGGTTGTTTACATTATTGAGTTACACAAGCGGTTTTTTTAATTAGTGCATATCATATAATCTACAGTACTGCCAAGGAGTAGGGTTGTGTGATTTGGCTAGAGCTACCCACTCTCAAGCCCATTCCAAAAATACAGGTTCAAGTATATTGCATGCAACGCATTCGAAATATCAGCCTACTTTGTAGTTTAACACAAAACATGTTCCTTGGTCTACAGCACTATTTTGAAAAGTTTTTTTTTAAATTGCAAATAAATATGTGCTTGTGACACAAAGATAACACACCGGTGTAAAATTAAAGTAGTTAAGACATAAATGGACGATAAAATTAAGTCTTAGTCCTGGTAATTAACCAACTTCATGCACAAAATCTTGTTTTACAATAAGTTTATTATATGCCTGTACATGTTTCGAGCACTATGTGCTCACCATCAAGAGGTCAAAATTGTATTATACAGCATCTGGTATCATCACACCTGTAGGTGGCCGTCCCGTGCACAGGTTGAGAGAGGACTGTGGACGGGACGGCCACCTACAGGTCTGATGATACCAGATGCTGTATAATACAATTTTGACCTCCTGATGACGAGAAAATAGTGCTCGACACATGTAGAGGCATATAACAAACTTATTATAAAACAATATTTTGTGCATTAAGTTGATTAATTACTAACATTCTACTGAGATGCACGGTCATCAAAACATCAAAAAAAGATAAAATAAAATTTACGACTGTATTAATTAATTTTCTGAGCCGACATATTATGATATCGATCTTACATAGCCACACGTCACTAATGTATTTATTTTTACTAAATTCGTAACGTATAATGAAGACTGCGTTGAGCTGTAGCTGACGTATGGTTACAGAAACTAATGCAGACCATCAGATTGACAGTATAATAATGTATTTAATGGCCAGGGACGCCAGTTGAGAACGTGGTGTGACTTTCGAAAATCCGAAAAGCCAACAATTACGATGTCATGAAGTGCATAACGATAAGCAGAAGAAGTCTTTTCTACGCCCAATACCAACTTACATACAAATTCTTTCGGTAGTCTGGAACTCGGATCATACACATACCCATACGAAAAAGTACTGGACTGCTAGGAAATACACGTAATATTCCTCTGTAGAGTGCCGTCTGCCTTCACTTTATCTTTATTGCATTCATATCTTTTTTTTGTTTTGCTTTCCATTCTGATTATTACTTATCCTTCCGTGTTTTGTAAATAGGTTCAGATCCAGAGCACTTACTTGTATTTCTGATTCGTAGTCTGTGCTAGAACCTGTTTGTATTGAATATGAGAACTTGACGGCATAAAGTCTGCATCTGTTTCAGTAAAGCTTCAAAGCAAAATAATTCTGCAAAAACATACGACTCCTTAAATGTAATTTTGCTGCATTGTTTAGATCGGATATTTTTAATGACACTCTCATTTCCATTCTCATATTTGAAGAGGTAACCCTCTTTAACTACGCTTCGTGACGAAGTACGTAGAATTTTTTTTACAGAGTATACAGCCTATTTTTTCATACATACAGAGATATTAATATTTTACTCCTACCATACGACTGTTCTTACTAACTACAGCGTGGAGAAATTAAATTTAGCCTGAATGTCTCCATCTATAGAGAATCCAAAGTTAAATAAATCCCAAAAATACAAAACTCGAAGAAGATAAGACTCTAATATATTAGGTAATATATTTAAAGGCATTTATGACATTCTACACAAATAAATAAATAAAACAAGGAGAGGAATGCAGTTAAATCTCTGTAAACGTAAAGGCGGGAATAGTACTTGTAGGGTCCGACGTGAGAACTACACAGTAGGCAAAGAATCAAAGCAGCAGAAGTTTGATACTTGCAATGCTAGATTTTCTGACCTTGTAGCGTACATAACAAAATGTGAACTGAAACAGAAGCGTTTAACTTGATGAACAGCTCCAAACATAAAGCATCAACAGTACGCATATTAGTCTGCTACGACACACATTGAAAAAATTAAAACGATCTAATCTACAAACAAGTTGGCATGAAAGATATAAGATGTCCTGGACTTTGGGGAATGGGAAAATTGCTTCAAAGTCAGAACAATCCGTGACTCTATCGTCTAAGTGATTATATTGATAATCGAAGTATATGGAGAAATGTAGTTTATAGCGTTCGAAACTATAGAAAATTCAACATTTTGTAGATGCAGCAGTAGACTGTATCGTGCTATTAACATAACGAAGTTAACTGATTTGTCTGGGTCAGGATACGATCCGCAGTGGAGCTCTTATGATGTCAGTAATAAACTGTCAATTTCCGTAGAAGACAAAAGTTGCTGATAAGCAAGCGACTTCTCAATTCTGAAGATGGAGTCAGCTTAAAACGGTTAGTGAACAGTTGAAATATTTGTGGGTAAATGGTTTGCCATAATTACGACTACTTATAAAAGGAACATTTATTATTATTATACAGATATTTCAACATTGTTTTAAATGGCGCATCTGTAATTATTGATTTACTGTTATGCTTATTGAACTCAACAGATAATTTTTTACTATTTGTTGCGATTTTATTACTCAAATTATTTTTATTGATTCTCTGGATTAAAGACCATTAGGGTTAACAGCCCCCAAAATCAGCCCCATTTAGATTGTTTAAACGGAGACAATTACATGAACTAATGACACAGCACACGGCCCACCCAGCCTCCTATTCGATCCATCCCGGAGACTGCTTCCGCCGGAGTCAAGCGACCGGCACTTGGCACTTATCACTCACCCTCTTAGCATCGAAGTGAAGAATGAGTGGGCTGTAGCTGACTTCATAGCATGCACAGACACAGCTTTAAGCTTTCTGTAATGGTACCAGTCCTTTCAATATTTAATGAGCACAAAAATACTCCACCTACCTGAAAGTTGTAAATGGCATGCAGGGAGTTGATGCTAGGAACTCCACCGAACTTGAAACCAAGCAGTAGATTTTTGTTGTCTTCGCCAGCATCCCTTAAGTTCTGGCGTATGAGAACAAAATCAGGACGAAATGAACGTACGACCTTTGTCCCGTTGCGGAATACAGCCATACTGACTGTCGTTCCTGTTTCTGCATTGGCCGTGAGAGACAGCTCTTTGAATTCAGCCTGTTCCACGCGAATGTCATAGTCTCCATGTAGGCGCTTCCCTCTGAAGTACTTCGACCTGCAAAACAAGCAGAGTATGTAGCATGGAATTTATATTCTGCTTGGTGGTGACTGAGAAATAAATAATTATATGTTGCACAATATAAATTCTCAATCTCGGTCTTATCGGCGAGAGCAAATTGCGAAAAATACTTTGCCCGCATTTATTCGTGATTGTCTCAATATTGCAACTACTAACATTAAAACATTCATAAATATGGTTTTGAAAAGAGCTAGGTAAAAATTATCAAAATTCTAGCGCTTGAAATGTCACAAAAAGTGCACAAATATACGAAGTACTCCATACAGACCTCTCTGGCTGCAGGGTCTGCAGTCCTAACAAGCCCTGGCTGCCGCTGCCTTACTACCATTCGGCCTAACTATGCTGACCCAACGCCCAACGTCTGGGCAGGGCACAACCCGCAAGCTTGCGGCAGGGCTTGGAGTCCGTCGCGAGTATTTGAATTTAAAATGATTTCATTCATATCTTTTAGAGAATGTAGTGTCTCCTAAGGAAAACTTTTATTCAGATATTGTTTCCTGTTTATTAGGTTACTGGGAGCACTGCAAAAGTGCAGCCCTCATGGACAAGTTGCCCCTCGTGGCAGTATGGAAAAATATAATATGTGCGGTTATGGAATGTGTTCTCCTGGGTTATAACACAGTGTAGTCTGGTACGTGGCTAACTAGGTTACCCAGAATACGACAAATTAAGTCTTCCTTGCTATGAAAACTTCAAATATCGTAAACATATGCAGGACTACGGCGATGTGTCGAAGGGGTGAGAAAAAAAACTTCAAGCTTTAGGACAATAGGCCTATTGTTGGGCGTCTTCCACGTGACATCGGCACAATTTACTTCAGTAGGTGGCAACACGGAATGTCACGAATAGCTGGTAGGTTGTGTGTATCTCTTGTATATATGCGGCTGTCTGTGTGTGCGTGTGTATGTTTGGATGGTTGGACGAGTTATGTAGCTATTCTGTACACTTCCTTCTGACTGCCATACTTAGCCTAGAAGTAGGTCTATGTTAATTTACTTATAAGCCGGAATACATCGGTTCTAAAGCGAGTGGTCACGGAATGAAAATGGAACGACATGCCGGCGGGGCAGATTCCAATCTTCACCACTACGTCAAGACGGATGTGACGTCAAGTCAACTTCCTACCCAGAGGGTGTCAAAAGGAGAATCAATTTGCAAAATGAGGAGCTTCATGAATTGTTCTTCTCATCAAGCACTTTTTCAGTTACCAAATCAAAGAGCATTAGATGGGTGGCGTGTGTGGGGCGTATGACAGCGGTCTCGTGTGGATCACTGAAGACAAGAAAACACTTTAAAAACCTAGGCGTAAATGGGAGGATATTTTTAAAATGCATCTGCAAGGGATGGGATAGGAGTGCGTGGACTGGATTAATATGGCTGAGGGTACGAACAAGTGGCAAGCTCTTGTGTTTGCGATAATGAAATTTTAGGTTGCATAATGAGCAGTAAGTGTCTTGACTAGCTGTGGAAGTGAAGCGTCCAAAAGACTCTGCTGGGCAGATTTAGCCAGCATTTCATAAGATCTTTATCTTATCTTGAACTCTGCATGTGAAATAAAGTTGCAGAACGACAGGAATACAACGTGCAGTTGAATACATTTAAATCACTGATTCCTGGGTCATATTTCGCCATCACTCTGGAATAGATCCTAGAGCTACAAAATAGCTTCCGCCAAAATGGAGTTCCTGGAATATCACAGAAACTACTACTTGGACAGGAGTTAGTGTGTTACGTGGAAAATGGCCATGTCGGTAATGGGGTGGAATTTTCTGCGTGCACACCTCTGGTGAAACAAAAAATGTGACGACAACTTTCTCGTATCAACGTAGCTCATACAGAATACGAAGAAGCAGCATATTGTCACAATTGAAAATCTAGAGCTGTTCAAGTATGAAGAGTGACTGTTTTCTTTCTAAGGAACGTAAAGCACACGTACAGTTGATATGTGCAGAAACTGCACGTGAACTACATTCAGTGAAAGAAGTGACTGACGAATATAAAAGGTCGGGAGGTCATATATACACTTTGCATGCGGAACTCTGATTAATGACAGGTGATTTAATTTTCCTCTGGTTAAACTTCCGAACACCCCCCCCCGTCCCCCCACTTTCCCCATACAACCCATGAGTGAACAGAGAACTAAACAATGTGGAAACCGCAGAAAAAGTTTCAAAGTACACAAAACATCACCTATACTTTTGTCGAATGTAAACAAAAATTGAAACGTGTGTTGAAATGACGTAGGTTGACAGATGACACAACTCGCTCTAGCTAGCGTATACACCGTGAACCCAAATATGAATCATTCATCATCATGTGACATATACAACAATGAGCGGATTAAATCCTGCCGTTCTGTTACATAAGGTTACAAAATACAGACAACAAGCATTAAACTAGCTCAGTATTATTACAAGGAAAAACGCGGTTAAGGAATGACGATTAACGGAAATGTCCGGCAACAAACGTTCGCTGTTACTGACTACAGTCACTTCTCTAGGTTCAGAATTGCTGCATGAGGACTCAAATTAAAACCTCCTAAATACTAAAACAATTAGTTATGGAAGGTGTTTGCATTGAAATTTTGAATGCTGGGCTAACTGGAAAAGATTGGAAAGCTTGTTGTCTCGCAGTTTAACAGATTTCATAGAACTGAGTATTACACGGCAGAGAAACCGACTGGCCATCAATTGCACGACACAAACTCATTATTCTGTAAAAAAAAATACGGGCATTTCTGTCCTCGTTAACATAAAATGTACATTAAAATTAGCTGTACTTCTTTCACCTTCTAAGAGTAGCTGTTAGCATTTTTCGACCACCATTCCTCTTTACAAAGTTGACATGTGCAGTGTTAAACTCGCAACACATTCCCTTTGACCGCTTTGAAACGTACACTCCCCTTAGATCTTCGGCACTGCAACCATAACATAATGCATCTGAACCATATACACTGACACTACAGGCTCAAGCTTCAATGACTTTTGCGCCAGTCTGTGTACGAAAGCCGTCCCATCCTCAACTTGACCACCCTAAACACACAGGACGATCTGCATGTCACAAAGTTGCCATCATGCGATAAACCTTATGCCGCACTTCCAGGTATCCTGAGCACGAATACAGAGTAATAAAAATGACCCTGTTATTTTACACGTCCACACGTGTTTGGGGCTGTTGACTTATGGGTTTACAGCACTTTTTCTGACGACACAACACTAACAAAGTGAGAGAGACTTCATTGATGTAAGCATATATTCAGTAAGTGCTACATGTTAATCCAACACCACTATCTGGGATAAATCTAACTTCCTGAACTGCGAATAGTGTTCCTTTAAATATACTTTCAACAGCAGCTGTAACTCTAACTTCAGTTTTCGTCTTCGTACGAAATATCATTAACCATCAATAAAATACCAAGTGCCAGGTGTTCTGTGACATCAAATTCACTAATTTATTGTGAGTAAAGGACCTTTCCTTGATGGCCTATATTCAACAGCTTCTGGGGACAATGTTTAGACTGCTAAACACATTCCGACGTGTTGAGAAAGCTGCTGTCGTCACTACAAACATAAACCTACCCGGACATTTAGGCAGCAGTTTCTTCCCTCAAAAGATTATTTACCTCCAACGTCAACATTGACAGAGCCTCAAAGTCCAACTATTTCCTTGTTTCAAATAATTAACATTATTGTATTATACACAATGAACAATAGGATTCTTCTGTCCCTAAAATTAGTTCATCCGTTCGACAGACACATTCATTCAATAGATGTGGGCAGCCACTGGCATGCAACACATTGTGTGCAAAACCCAGTCGGAAATTTGCTGGTCTTATGCTTCCCTTTACAGGCTGCTCATCCAAATGTTAATGATAGGTGTTAGCAGATCCCACTTTGACAGATGATCTCAGTAACCAGAAGCCTTAGCAACACTAGTATGGGCAGAGCGGACAGTTCCCGTTCATTACCAAATAACCACCTCTATCTCAAGACGGGCACAGTTTCATGCAAGACATTAGCTATTTATACAGTGAATGGGAATGGTTTGGCACCAGCAGCAATAGACAGAATTGTCATTCTCAGATATTTTGTTTTCAGGTCGCGGAAAAATTCAGTTGTAACATTTCCACAGCCTAGACCACATCAACAACAAAATCCTAGAGATTCTAAACCAACCATGAACCAACAGCGACAGTAAGACGTTACTACACAACACATCCTACGACAGCGAAGACAAAATGTAAACGATAAACACGCAGGCAGAAACTAAAAAAGTGAGGTCATCCACGAAAATGACGTGAATGAAATAAATATATATCTGACACTCAAAAACAAACTTAACAATGGAAACTAGTCAGTTTCAAACGATATTTGTCCATTCAGCTGTAAAACGAAAAACAGTAAAGAAATGGCTAATAAAATAAGAAATTACCACCGCTTTTCAAAGCACTAGTTAAAATCTTTTGCCACTTTTAAAATGAGTTCTCATTTCGCACCTCCCTCTGTATCTTCATATACTATTGTACACAAATAAATAACAGTTATTCTGTACTCTGTATGTTGTACTCTCTTCCGTTATTCCACTCCAATGTTGTTTATTTAGCTCCCTAACGATTTGCTTCTATACGAAATGCGTAAGAGGAAAATCACAGAGAATTCAATATGGCATACGATTTTAATGTATGTAATAGCAAGAGCTTGTTACTACTCCCACACATTTGACATCTCTAAGTTTTTTTCTGGTTTTGTGTAAAGAAAATGTATAAAGGTTTACTGAAACATAACAATAGAGACAAATCTTCATTGTCTGAATTAAGTTTCTCAGCACTCAACAGCTTAACGCCTCCAAAATGCCATACTGAAGTTGTCACAATATATATGTTATAAGCGAAAATTCCCAAATCTGACTATCGAATTCCGCTTAAGATAAGAACTTCGTTATTGGATATCCCTTTCCAGGCGTTTCGAAGGACAAGAGTGCCTTCATATTTAAGGGCAAGGGGACGGTGAAGAATGTACTTTCGTGATTTTCATAAATAACTTCAACAAAATACCAGAACATTATATTTCATTATTTCACTGCTTCTTCTTTTACGAAGTCATTACTCGTAAAACATCTGAAGATAACAAGATGGTCCTCCCCGTGCTTAAGGACCGTGCCACCGAGGCTCATCGGATTCTCTAAGTATAGCTGCCTCTATTCTTAACTCCGTCACCCGGGTAGTCAGCAGTCAGCATAACTTTTCGGCTTCTTTATGGGGGGAAAAAACACCCGGTATATCTCAGATAGGAGGGTGAGTTGAAAAAATGTTTTTACATGGGCAAAAAACTAATGAATAGTAGTGTTACAGAGGAATAATAACCAGACGATGCCGAATGGAATACGTAACTCTGAAGACAACAGTATAACAGTCCTTCGGGATGTGATGCTTTATCATCTGGTAGATACGTATCGAAATTCCAGAGGAAAATATTGCCTCATTTATCAGAACAAATTCATCCACCGTCACTACGAAGGTTGTCATCTTCAAGTGCTGGGTGAACCTCTGATGGCGGTTGCATACGCTAGATTATTGCGCTTTCCTGTCCTTGCCAAAGTACATAGTGATATATAAATAGAAGAGCAGGAATATTTTATTTGTACTACTTTATGGGCGCTCAATGGCCGGGCATTCTTCATGGGAACCTTCATGCTCTCACCGCTCCTTCACCTCATTCCAACCTCTTTCATTTCCTCCTCTTTCTCTTTCTCTTCCTCTTGACGCTGTCAGTTTACAGTCCCGGATCCTCCGGTTTAGAGGTGTTTGAATCGATACTCAGGCCAGAAATAAGACTTCTTGAATGGAGGATCGGATACTCTTACGCCCCGTCATGACACACTAGGTCAGTAATACACAAACCCCCATGTTCCACAGCGACATTCCAAACCGCGTTTCGAATGTTCGATTGGCCAACAACCGAGACGTCGTTATGGGGAACGACATATTACTCTTCAAACTGAATGTCTTGCAAGGTAATGAAAACGACAATTATCTCATACAGCGGCGATTGCCAAACTTTGCACCGAGACGCGTCAGGGCGCTGCGGGATATTTCAAAATTATTTTCTTTGCAATTTATGTGTCTTATACTTTCAAATGGCTACTAAGGTGATAGGTCAAAAGGTTATTAAGTTGTTTTGAACTAAGTATTTCATAAATGGAAGTGTTAGGTGTTTATTTTGGCCTAGGGGCGCCGTAAAAAATTACTGAGTCACTAAGGGCGCCGTGAACCGAGTTTTGGGAACCGCTGTCAAAAGCAAAAAGAAACCCCAGCACTTCTAATACCAAAGATATTCCCCCCCCCCCCGATATAATATCAACTAACAATTTATTTCCTGGTTTCTGAGTGAGTCAAAAAGAAGCAGGCGTATTTTTGTGAACTGAATTCCTGTTATCGCAATGGCAATCAGGAGGGAACTTTTATGAAAAAAGCAATGAAATGTTAGATCTAATAAAATGCGCAGAATTTCTCGACTAGCGGTGGGTGTATTATCTTCTTAAGAATGAATCTGCTCCAAGGACTTAAATTATTATTCAATATTATTCTGATCTGTATAAATGAAATATGTGAGACCAACTAGATGCAACAATTATGATTTATTAATAATCCATTAGCTCAACTTGTTTCGGACATCATTATGCCCATCTTCAGGAACGCTAGACGGTATATTACCTCATATGGTTTTCAGCTCTTGATGTGCTGGCTGGTGTCTTGGGGAGCCGGGAAGCAGGCTGTGTGCGCTGTGTAGAGGATGTTATGGTAACAACCAGCAAGACAACAACACTCCGAGAGCAGGCACGCACTGCAGACTCAACCAGGAAGTCGAAAAACATCCTCTACACAGTGCACACGGCCTGCTTCCCGGCTCCCCAAGACACCAGCCAGCACATCAAGAGCTGAAAGCCATTTGCAGTAATATACGGTCTAGCGCTCCTGAAGATGGGCATAATGATGCCCGAAACATGTTGAGCTAATGGATTAGTAATAAATCATAGTTGTTGCATCTAGTTGGTCTCATATATCATTTCATAATAAGGATGCACGGTCACACGAACATCAAATCTGTATAAATGAGTTGTGTAGGTCCCTTTCGTGTAACAAATTCGTGTTGCTTTTATTAAATCAACGATGATGACACAGGTATGATAATTAGCCTGAATGAGAAGAAAGTTATACGAATTTTAGTTATAAAATGAGGAGAAAAGAGGCCAAAAGAAATGTTGAGGCAAATCGAATAATAATATTAAAACCGATCTTACATATAAATATGGTACAAGGGCGTGAGTGAATTCTTGCGACTCAGATCAGGGACCAGTGGCCA
>Ga0131853_10004869_pt1 | contig 24131 bp, 30 predicted proteins | sample TergutLab28metaG_FD_92764 | JGI IMG/M metagenome (GOLD analysis project Ga0131853, IMG submission 92764) | Labiotermes labralis P1 segment gut microbial communities from Petit-Saut dam, French Guiana - Lab288 P1 (version 2) (version 2) | ecosystem: Host-associated > Arthropoda: Insects >...
AAAAGAAAAAAAAAAGAAAAAATGTGGTAAGACGTGGGAAAAGAGTTTTTTTTTAAACATGCGAATTTTGCAGACGCTGTGTGGGGGGGGGGGCGCATAGGGGTGTCTGGGGGGGGGGGGGGGGGGGGGGGGCTATGTGTGCAAGATTCCCATTTCATCTGCGTCCAGAAACTCTGTTAGATTGCAGGGCGTTACACTGCCTTTTGATAGGCGGTTTATTAGTTCTGTAATCTGTCCGTCATCCTGTGAAATATCACCGCTACTTGCCTCGCTTTCCATTTCTCCGTCTGTAAACATCTCTACATGAATACCATACAACTCGCCTCCCTCGTCGAGACTTGGTTTAGTGGTCTTGTAGTACCTCATCTCGAAATTTGCTGTTGCTGTTGACATCAGTGTTTTCATTGTTTCCATTGTTTCCTTCCTCTCCCCGCCATGATTGGCTAGATTTTATTTTTGCATTAAAATTACCATAAATTATAAATAATGCTATTAAATAGAATATTTAACATTAATAGATATTTTATCATGTAATTTGACGTAAGTAAATAGAAAAAAATACAACACTTTTTGAAGAAAGTGTTGTATTTTCTCTATTTACCTATGTTGAGTTTTGTGCTATGCTTATGTTTCCCCAGAAAATACGGATGTAATAATTTTAGGAGGTGGGTAACTTATGAAGAAGTTAAGACGTGTAACGGCAGGGCTAATGTCTTTTGTAATGGCTGCGATGCTATTTACTGCTATGCCCCTATTTGGTGACTATGGATATGGCTCTTTATCAGGTGACTATGGCGTGATGGCGACTCGTATTGATGGCGAGCCATCCCCGCCACCAGGTTAAACTCTAATTTGGAGTGAGACACCAAACTTTTCGGCATTTCGCCTTGTGTTTTTGAGTGTTTCTTTATCCCCTATGGATAATGCTGTATAGTGAGCCCTGAGAAAATAATCTTTATATATTTTCTCGTCACTGCCCGAATCAAGATGTATGTATGCCATATTGTACGTGGTCTTTGCAACATAGCGAAAACAACTGTATTCCATGCATATATTGAGTGCCATCTCACAATAGTTTAAAGCCTCCTCATATCTTCCTTGCTTACCCAATAAGGCAGAGAGGTTTGCAATAGCACAAGTGAATAAAACGGCGTTATCCTTTTCCGAGATAAGGCCGTTTTTTCTTTTGTCTACTATTGCCTTGTATAGTTTTATGGCGGCATCATTATCGCCCAGACGAGCCCGATGCACAGCCATGCCCATAAAAATGCGTGCTTCGTTGTATGTAAGGCGGTGTCTTGGTATGTCACCTGACTTATATTTTTCGCGCGTTATACGCATGGTTTTTTCGAGCTTTCTTATGGCTTCGTCAGGGGGAATTTCCCAATTTGAAAGCACTTTTGCATATTCAATGTATTGGCGAATGAATACATGTGGATTTGAGGAATTTATCTTTTCTTCAAAGTCGGCTATAATAACTTTTGCCTCGTCATAGCGACTTGCACGTAAAAGGGTTTTTAGTTTTTGGAAGGTCATGTAATCTTCGAATACATCTGAATTTAGGAGCAAAGCCCATGAATCTATGTCTTCTGGTATGCCCACCATTTCAGCGATGGACATAAACTCCCATAGGGTGGTTTTTCGTGTGCCATTTTCCATGCCAGAGAGTGTATACCTGCTTATGCGCAGGGTATTCGCCAGCATATCCTGGGTTAGTCCCTTGCTTTCTCTGATTTTTCTAATGGTTTCGCCTATTTGGAATTTGTCAATTCCTACATGCTCTTTTGCGTATCCCTTTGGCTTTTCTTTCGTAGGTTCACTCATAATATCAACCCTCCTTGGGTTTGGCTAGCAAAAGCGTCCTGCCTTTGCTTGGACAAGATTATACATTACATCTGTATTATATAACATAGTACAATTCGTTTCAATCCCTTTTTCGACAAATTGACTGCTTTTTCAACAAATATTTATTTGGTTATTATTATAAGATGATGCTGTGGTTTTGTGAATATAGATATAAAATATAACTGGCTTAGATTTCCTCAACCAGCTATATTTGGCAAGCATGGATGTTTTGTGTATTAATTGCTCATAGCAGCTAGCAATTTGTGCAAATCTTCTTCTGATAGCTTGCCTATCTGTGCTGGTTTGACTGCAACGGTGGGAAGATGAATAATTTTGCTGATATTTATATAGGATTTCTTGCTAAGTCCTGCTTCTGCCCAATTGTCTATTGGGATATACTGAGCTTGGACAGCCTTGCTTTTATTTTCGTATTGTGACGTTATTTGAAAAGCTGTTACTTCCTTTTTGTTGGAAGATAGCACTAGGACGGGTCGAAGCTTCCCCTCAATACCCCAAGAAACATAGGCAATGTGGAGGCTGTAGGGCTTTATCATCCGTTCACCGCCCAATCGTAGATATCTGGGTGCTTATCTTTGTCTATTATGGCATTGCCGTTTTCATCAGCTTCGAGCTTTACCCTTGGGATGTCTTTTTTTGCTATTGCGGCAGTTAGTTGCTCCTCTAAGGTGGGGACCACCATTGGCTGGAAGGGCAATCGTTGCTCGGCTATAATCTGCCTATAAAACATGTCTATTGCTGTGGTTTGGTCTATGCCCATGCGCTTTAGAAGTGCTGTTGCGGCTTCTTTAACTGTTGTATCAATTTTTACATTAACATTTGATTTGGTTGCCATCATAATTATCACCTCACTATTATTATACCACATAATAACGTTAATGTTAATATCCTGTCGTTATTTTTGCAAAGATAATATTTTTCCATGAATTTATCAAAAAGCTATTGACAAAGATAATTACATGTGATATTATGGTTTTCGTTGTTGTTTGCGTTATATATTGATGGGCTGTCGCCAAGCGGTAAGGCAACGGACTTTGACTCCGTCATGCGAAGGTTCGAATCCTTCCAGCTCAGCTACATATGCGGGTTTTGTTGCCCGCAGTTTCGGCCCGTTGGTCAAGGGGTTAAGACACCGCCCTTTCACGGCGGTAACAAGGGTTCGAATCCCTTACGGGTCAGGATATAAAGGCAGGTTCTTTGTAAAAAGGGTTTGCCTTTTTTGTTTTGCGTGGTATAATGGAAGTAATTGGCTATTGCCTAGAAAGAGGTAGACTGTATGAAATATATTGAAGATTTGAGAGATGGCGAGAATATTGTTGTGCATTATTTGTGCAAGAAAAAGGAGACACTAAAGACTAAGGGCGGCAAAAATTATATGAGCATGATTTTGGCGGATAAAACGGGGACGATATCTGCTAAGGTATGGACGTTGAATAATGACATACAAAGCTTTGAGGCGGGCGACTTTATTAAGATAGAGGCGGCTGTGGTTACATATGTGGACGATTTGCAGCTTAATGTGCGCAAGATACGAAAGTCTATGGCGGGAGAGTATTTGCCAGCGGACTATGTGCCGACGACGGATAAGGATATTGATGCGATATATGCGGCTATATGCGAAATGATAAAGTCTATTGAGAATCCGCATATTGGTCAGCTTTTGACGAATATTTTTATTGAAAATGCGAAGATAAAGAATGATTTTATGACGAATTCGGCGGCGCGCAGTATGCATCATGCCTATATGGGCGGGCTTTGTGAGCATACACTTTCTGTGGCGCAGATATGCGACTTTTTGGCACCGCGCTATAAATTTGTAAACCGTGATTTGCTTATTGCGGCGGCACTTTTACATGATATAGGTAAGATATTTGAGCTATCGGATTTTCCTGAGAATGATTATACAGATGATGGTAAGCTTTTGGGGCATATTATTATTGGTGTGGAGTTTATTGCTACAGAGGCGGCGAAGGTGGAGGATTTTCCGCATACGCTAAAGAGCCTGTTGCAGCATTGCATACTTTCGCATCATGGGCGGCATGAGTATGGGTCGCCTATATTGCCCAAGACTATGGAGGCTATGCTATTGAGTTATGCGGATATAACGGATGCTCATACGAAGATGCTGGAGGAGTCGCTTGAGAAATTGCCTGCTAGTGGTGACTGGACGGGGTATAACCGTGCTATGGAGCGGGATTTGAGGAAGTCTAGTTTTTAAATCAGACTTTCGGTGGGGATGCTCGTATGTATGAGGGTAAACCATTTTGAGGAGGAAGTAAACAATGAAAAAAAGATTTTTATCATTTACAGCACTTTTGGTTACTGCCGTAATGGTGCTTGGTGGTTGTGGTAGTTTTGGTAGTGCCATTATTCAAGGCTCTGGGCCTATTGTATCGCGCACATTTGATGTGGGTAGCTTTGATTCCATAGATATGGGCGGCGCACGTACTGTTATTTTTCGTGAAGCCCCTGTGCATTCTGTGACAATAGAGATGCATGAGAATCTGTTTGACCATATGGAGCTTGAGGTGCGTGGTGGCACATTGCGCCATGTTAGTCAGGGCATGAATATTGGCTTTAATTTTAATAACCATAGCCCGCGCATTTATGTATATGCGCCAACTATTACAGGGCTAAACCTTAGCGGGGCAAGCACGGCGGAAGATTGGGATGTTATACATGCGCCGAGTTTTTCTATAACGGTCAGCGGGGCTAGTAATGTGGAAATTGAATTGTATGTAGATGTGCTTGATATAGACCTTTCTGGTGCGTCCAGAGTTAGGCTCAGCGGTGTTGCGCCTAGTGCAACCATGACTGCTAGTGGGGCTAGCAATATTTTTGCAGAAAATATGCAAACAGTGAGTGCGGATTTGGATTTGTCTGGTGCTAGTCGTGCCAATGTTGCTGTTTCGGATGATTTGAGTGTTAATGCAAGCGGGGCTAGTAATGTTTCGTATATTGGCAATCCAAGCGTTAATAGCAGTTTGTCTGGTGCATCTAGTGTTGATAGGGTCAATTAAATATATTTTGGGAGAATTTTGTGATGAAAAAGATAAGAATTGTGGCTGTTGTTGCAATGTTGGCGATGGGGCTTATGCTTTCTTCTTGTAACCTTGCGGATTTTATTAATACGACTGTTAGCGATGTTGTGCAGGAGGTTGGTGGTTTTGCCTTTAGTGAGATGGGCGGCGGCGAGACTGTGACATTAGGCGTATATTCGGGTGATTTTTCTGGCTTGTATGTGAGCTTGGCGAATAATGCCGTTACTATACATTTTCATGTGGAAGATATGGTGCGTGTGGACTATAGCCCGCCAATCACAGGGAATTACAATGTGCCGAATGTTGGGCATGATGCATCTGGTCGCATAGAAATAACGGAGCCGTTAAATGTTACTATAGACAGCAATTATCGTCAACCTGGCATGGTGGATGTGTTTTTGCCGCATGGTAGCGTGATGCCTAGTGCAGATATGACACTGGGTTCAACAAATGGCGGCGTTAGGGTACTTGGTTCTGCTGACCATTTGCCTAGCACCATTGAGATTTCTACAATAAACGGCATCGTGGAGATAGGTAATTTTTCTGCACATGGTGTAATGGTGACTGCGGTTAATGGCACGATAAGCGGAAATCATCTTCAAGCTAATTTTATAGATTTCCGTACGACAAATGGTGTTATTACCTTGCGTGATTCTGTTGTTTTTGATGAATTGACGGCGAGAACGATAAATGGCGGCGTGGTTATAGAAAATGTAAGTGCGGATATGGATAGGGCTGACCTTAATGCTGTGAATGGCTTTGTGACGGTTAGATGAGATGATGGCTTAGACTGATGCGCGCAAAGTTCATCTTGATATTTTCTTGTCGTTAGAGTACACTATGTATATACTGATATGAGGAGGTGTCAAAATGACTGCCATAATTACAAAGTGGGGAAACTCCAAAGGTATAAGGATACCTAAGCCATACCTTGAAAATCTTGGGCTTGGCGAAAACGATGTTGTTAATATTAGTATGAATAATGACTCCATCATTATTAAGAAACATGATGGTCGCAAGACCATAGAGCAGAGATTTGAGGAGCTTTATGGCACTGATTTTGAATCGGCCTTGCAAGAAAATCCTTATGATTTTGAATTGCTGGACTGGGGGAAGTCAGAGGGCGATGAGATATGGTGAAGCAGGGCGATATAATCAAGCTAAATTTTGACCCGCAGATGGGGACAGAACAAAAAGGCAGTCGTCCTGCAATCGTTGTAAGTAATTGCAAATTTCATAAAATAACTAGAAAAAGGGCATGGGTATGCCCAATAACTAGGACGGATAAGAGATATCCAATACATATTCCTCTTGACGAAAGGACTGATACGGGCGGGGTTGTTTTGTGTGACCAAATAAAGACCGTTGACCTTGAGGCAAGGGGTTTTGAATTTATTGAAGTTGCTCCTGATGATATTTTGAGTGATGTATTGGACGTTGTAGGTGGCTTGCTCACAGGCATGTAATGCAAGAAACAGGGAGAGTGAATATGACCGCACAACAGATAATGATTGAGCTAGAAAACCTATCTACAGAAATGATGAAAAAGCGACACATAAGCCGCGGCGCGCGTGAACCGCTTTTTGGCGTTGCTACGGGGGCTATGAAGCCGATATTTAAGCAGATAGGCATAAACCATGTGTTGGCGGAGGAACTGTACGCTACAGGCAACTACGATGCTATGTATTTTGCGGGCATGATAGCTGACCCCTTGGTCATGACCCCTTCTGATTTTGACCGCTGGATGCAAACGGCATATTTTTTTATGCTTTCGGATTTTGTGGTGGCTGTTACGCTATCCGAATCACCATGCGTTATGGATGTGGCGGATGATTGGCTGGATAATGACAACGAGCTATATCGCTCTGCCGCTTGGTCTGCATATCAATGGTTAATAGGTTGGCGCAATGATGATTTTTTTGATAAGGATAGGATGACTGCTCTTCTAACAAAAGCTGTGGCAGGCATAGATGGAGAAACAAAACATGTGCAGGGCGTTATTAATGATTTCGTGGCGGCTGTGGGTGTTTCATATATTCCTTTGCATGATGCGGCAATGCAGGCTGCTAAGGAGCATGGATTGAAGGCTGAAAAGACAGTACAGCAAGCGATAGATAAAAATAAGCTGGGCTTTAAGCGCAGAGCTGTGAGGTGCTGATATGGAAATGGACTCTAAAAAAGCAAATATATTCATGTGGCTGACCATAGTTGCGTTTTTCATCCTTATGCTAGAGCTTGTTGTTATGCAGCTCGGTTTCTTCCCTTTGGCTATTGCTATGGGACAGGTCTCTTATATACTACTGCATTGGGGCATAACGTGCGCTTTTTGGGGCTTGGGGACATGGCTTTTGATACGACTTGCTAAAAGAAACGGTTTTGATATCTTTGAAAGCAAAGAGACGGCATCTCGTAAAAATTTTATTGTTATTTTCGCAATTTTTGCTTTGATTACTGTAGCTTCGCTTTTTATTTGGGATGGCTTTAAGCCGCTTGAGCAATTGGAGTTTTTTCAAATTATTTTTGGTCAAACAGATGGTATGATTGCTCTTATTGCGCAGTATGTTTATTATTTTTTTGAAACTGCTGTGTTTATTGCTATTATAGCCTTAGGACAAAAGGCGGGCGAATATATTTTTGGCATTGAGCGCGTGCCATGGGGCGGCATCTTCTGTGCGCTGTCGTGGGGGCTAGTACATATATTCACACAAAGCTTAGCCGCTGGAGCTTATGCCATTGTATTAAGCATTATTTATGGTATTGTGTACTTGCTGTTGAAAAAGAATATTAGATTTGCGTATCCGATAATTTTATTGATGTTTGTGCTGTAGAGCGAGGTTATGAAGGACGAAAAAACAATATCTGCCAGCGAGATAAACCGCTATCTCTTTTGTAATTATCAATGGTATTATGAGCGAAAATATGGAGCAAAGGAACTTAGGCGGCTTAAAAAGGAGCATCTGGAGGAAATGGGTATAATTGCTGATGAAGCTAACAGCCCTATCCAAAGGGGGCTTTCTTTTCATTCGCGTTTTGAGAAAAATAGGCGTTTAAGAATGGTTTATATTTGGCTACGCGCCGCTGTAATTGCTGCCATAGTCATTTATCTATTTTTGTCAGGCGGCTTTGGGGTGATATAATGAAGGGCATAAAGCAAGTTGCGCTAAGGGATGCGCCGCTTTTTTGCCGCAAGATTTATGCAGACGGCAAGGGTGGAAAATTGCTGTACTCTGAAAGGCACAATTTGCGTGGCAAGCCTGACTATGTTTATAGAAATATATTTACGCGCCGCCCTGTGCCTATGGAGTTAAAAAGCCGCGAGCTAAAGGAAGATGCGCCGCAATATAGTGATTTAATGCAGCTTGTGGCGTATTTTTTAATAACAGAGGATGCTATGGGCTTGCGACCACGCGTGGGCTATCTTCGATATAAAAATGCTATGTTTAAAATAAAAAACACCTTGCGATTGCGCAAGGAGCTTTTGGGAATAATTGCGGATATGCGGCAAATGTTGGAAACAGGGGAGGGTCAGGCAAATCCTTCTTTTGTGAATTGTAGGTATTGCGTTGCCAAGGAAACGGTGTGTGAGTTTAATGAGTAGTTATTAGGATTGTGGATGTTTCAGAATCCCAATCAACATCAAAGCCAAGCACTTCACTCAACTCTCTTAGTTTGAAAAAGTTCCATCCGTCTATATTGTAGATAGTCATATCGACATGTTGTCCATCAATTTGAAGCATTGAGCTAGTACGTCTTGCCTGAACGCGCACCCAAGAATCAATACGCCTACTTTCAGAGCCGTCAAAGGTATAAGGTGCATCTGTGGTTACCGCTATATATGGGTCGTTCCACTTTACTTCAAATTGACTTGCTGTGCCGCTAAGTATGCCAGCTATATCCCGTAGCCTGAAGAAATTGTTGCCCATTATATTGTATGCCACAAGATTTATGGACTTGCCATCCAAAAGTATACTATGTGAAGATGGAAAAACCATTATATAATTATCTATTATGTCTATTTCATGATTAAAGCTAAAGTCATTCAAGCTGTCTTCAAAGAGTATAATTCCCGAAAGCGTGAAAGAGCCGACCTCATTGAAAGAAAAGCTACTAGAAAATGCACCTTCGTGCCAGATGCCATCATAGAAGTCCATAATAACAACGAACTCATCAGTTTCATTGTTTATGACCTCTATAATAATATCAATGGCACTTTCTTGGATTTCAAGATATAGCGTAGTGCCAATATATGCTAGAAGAAGCCCGTTTCTGCCGTCTCTAAAGTCATCTGTTATAACCCCTTCGCTAGCAGAGATGCCCATGGTCCAAGTTCTTGTGAGATAATCTTGTGATGCATGGACATTTAGGGAGATGGCAAGCATAAGCCCTAACATCAAAACAAATATAATACCTTTTTTCATAATTAATGCATCTCCTCCATTTTGTTATTGCTACGCATCACAAGCTCCAAAAAAGCATCTGCATCCACATGGAGCTCTAGTTGGGTGTGAAAAGGCAATGCGGCGGGTTCGAAGATGCCATCATCTATGCGGGACATATCCATGATAGCTTCCATGGAGCGTGCGCCGTGCTTGTATTCTGGCACTTGCAGCATTGCGTGTATGACGGAGGGGCTTATGGGTGCTTTGCCATTTTGCATTGTTAGTTTGCGCTCGCATAGACCGCGCAGCAGCAGGGCGCGGCGCAGAATGTAGTTTTTGTCATCATCATTTTTCGGATTTGGTCCAAGCACATTGATAGTGCCTTTTAGGCGGCTAACAAAGTCTGGACCTTTTACATTCTTGAAGTCTTGGCGGGTTTCTTTATCTTCCGATGTCATTGGTGCTATAAACTCCTCAAAATTCGGTGCGGTACCTCCTGCGAACACAAGTATGCATTTGCCGACAGGATGCTCGCCGCTATCGTCTTTAAATCGCCCGTCTTGCATAGGCATAAGGAAGCTCTTTAACCAACCCAAAGCCATGCCTTCTCTATCACTGTCAAATTCATCAAAGAAAACCAGCGGTAGTTTGCCCTCCAAAATTACGTCACGTACTTTTTGGAAAGCCGCGGCTAGGTCTGCCATGCTTAAAAATTGTGATACATTAAATTCTAGCTTTTCTACCTTGCCTGGCAGGATGTTTTTTGCTATTTGCGTAACGCCAAAGGATTTGCCGCTGCCTGGTGAACCGAACACGGATATGGAAAGCGGGCGGGTACTTTCGGTATTGGCATATTGCAAGATGAGATTTGCTATGTTTTGGTAGGATTCTATTTCCCAGCGGTCTACTGTGGTGAATGCACCCAGTGAAAATTGCGGCAGACCTTCTATGGCAACTGCACCGTATTGGACATATTCAAAGGCTACATCATAGATTTCTCTGTTGCCTACATTGCTAATTATTGTCCAATCATGCGGCAATGATTTTTCTGAGCCTTCTATGGGTATATAAAAAGCAGGCCAACTCCTTGGCTCTATTGATATATTTTTTGATGGAGGTGCTCCGCCATCAACAGACTCGCCATCATCCAGCTCGATATGTTTTGTTATGACCTCGGCACTTTCGATGACAAAACGCAAAAAACTGCCCACTTTTGCGGCATCTGTCGGCACTTGGTCCATGAGCTTTAAAACAGTTTCACCCATGCTCTCAAAGTGACCCATCTCCATGAAATTAAGAGCCGCTTCTAGGGCTGTACCAAAAATGTCTTTTGACTGTGCCAGCATTATGTCCATGCCAGGTGCCATGAAGATGCTTCTTATTGTGGTTGCTAAGTTTGTAGTCATAGCAACAAACATAAAAGCATTGCTGAATTGGCTTGGCCTTCTATTGTTTATAGACCCTTCTGCATCGCCATGGACAAGAATTAAGGATGCTTCGGGTTTGCTGCTTTTTTCATTGGGTATAATAAACGCCGCTCCATCAAAGCCAAATGTGATGAGCAAACGCCTTGCTTTAAGCAGATAGTTTATAGAGGGGTTGTTTTGAATTTCGTAGATAAGCTCTGTTGCTGTGCGTTCCCAAGATATTTGGCGGCTTATGAAAGCCCCTGCTTTGCGCAACACATTGGCATCTAGGAATAAAAAGCAGTTTTTGGCCACTTTTTCAAATTGCTCTGGGTCTGGCAAAGCTTTATCTGATGCCCAAATAGCAAATCTGGAATCGGGAATATCTAGCCCGCCATGCCCCTCATCCCATACAAGAAGCAGGTCTGATGGTACATCTGGGTTGCCAAAGACTTCTTTTACAATATTGCCCTCGGTTTCGCCTTCTTCATAGCCGAGATATCTGCTAATGCCGTGGTATGGCACATTGTCTGTACCCATCATCTTGCGTACATCATAATAGTCCCTGCGGTAAAGATTAGAATCAGGGTGAGCCATGCCAACACCAAGACTTACGCCTTCTTCGGCATTCTCTAATGCTATGCGGATTGAGCGTATTGGTAAGGCTATGCCGCCTAGCATGGCTGATTTATGAAATTTGCCGTTTTTTGTGTATGTAAAGACTATGGTGTTTGCGTGGCCGTAGAGGATTATGTTCATGGAGGGTCTCCTTTTTAAAATATAGGGTCGGGTTGCGGTCGCCCGCAACCCGACCCTACGAATGGTGTACTACATAAAGTTTTCTGGGTTAAGGCATTTTAGTTCATCTACAATATAACGCCCATCTTCACGCACTAATACATCATCAAAATACATATTGCCGCCGCCGTATTCTGGGGTTTGTATGAAAACCAAATCCCAATGCACAGCAGATTTGTTGCCATTGCAAGAGATGTCGTAGGCATTGCCTGGGGTCAGATGAATGCTGCCCGCAATTTTTTCATCAAAGAGCGTGTTTTTCATAGGCTTGTTGATAAATGGGTTTGTGCCTATGGCAAATTCGCCTATGTAGCGTGCGCCTTCGTCTGTATCCAAGATTTCATTGATTTTTTCTGTGTTGTTTGCTGTAGCTTTAACAATCTTGCCGTTTTCGAACTCAAATACAACATTTTCGTATGTATAGCCCTGATATACACTTGGGCAGTTGTAAGAAATTTTGCCGTTTACGCTGTTTTTGACAGGTGCGAGATATACTTCTCCATCAGGAATGTTGAATTTGCCGTCACAATTAATAGGCGGCATATCTTTGATAGAGAAAGAAATATCTGTGCCAGGGCCTGTTAGGCGTACCTTGTCGGTTTTTTTCATATATTCTACCAGCTTTTCTTGTGCGGCAGAAAGCTTGCTATAATCTAGGTTGCATACATTGTAATAAAACTCCTCAAAGCCTTCAAGGCTTGTGTCCATGGCGTATGCAAAGCCATAGTTTGGATAAATCATTACGCACCATTTTGTTTTTGGTACGCGGATTTCGGAATGTACTTTCTTTTGGTAAAGAGATAGATACTGACCCATTTTGTCACCTGGCACATCGGCTAGTTCGGATGGGTTAAGGTCGCCACGTATGCCTACATATGCATCCATTTGGCTCATCATTGCCGCATCTACCTCAGCATGAATCTTTTGTTGCTCTTGTGTGCTGCCTAGCAAAAGCTCGCGGCGGATGCTGTTTAGGTAGGTGTTTACAAAAGGCACGCCTCCTACTTTGTACACTTCTTTAACGATTTGGCGTACAAGTGGCATAGATTCTGCACCGAAATGCTGGATGAGGATTTTCTCGCCTTTTTTGAGGTCTACAGAGTAGTTTACGATGGTCTTTGCTAGCTTTTCGATTCTTTGGTCCATTTTGATTTCTCCTTTTTGGTTTTTATTTTATTTCCACTTTATGGTGGATATTAGTTCTTTTGCGAAGCTTAGGGCATCTGTGGCTTCTTGCTTGCTGAGTTCAATAAAATTTTCTGGATAGTTTATTTTCTGATAGGTTTTTAGCGTAGAAGTCATTTCTTCATGTCTTTCATTTCGCTCAAGCCCGCCTAGCATGGCAACCAACTTATAAGATTCAGCTATATCATTATCTTGAGCAAACATTCCTACGGTTTCGTTTGAGAATAAACCCAACATGTTTTGAGCTTCACGTAGACTTCTATCCCCTATGTATTTATCATTAATTGAATCCATAATCAAGTTCGCCTACATACATTTTCACTTTTCACTTGCAATATTTTTTCAAGCCGTTATAATAATTATAATGCTGTTGTGATGTAATAGCAATAGCAAAATGCATACAAAGGACAATAATTTATGGCTATGATGAGAATAGACAAGCTTGTTTCACAATACGGCTTTGGCAGCCGCAAAGAGGCAAAGGCTATATTTAAACTAGGTGTGGTTACGGTGGATGGCGAGGTGGTTACAAACCCGCAAATGCGCGTAGACCCCGAGATATCTGAGGTGTACGTTGGTGACGTGCTTATAGAATACGAAAAATACATCTATGTGATGATGAACAAGCCTGATGGTGTAATATCTGCCAGCTACGACGAGGAAGAAGAGACGGTTTGTGACCTTTTGGATGAAAGTCACCAGTGGCACAATCTCTTCCCTGTGGGGCGGCTAGATAAGGACACCACAGGGCTGATAATACTTACAAATGATGGCGGCTTTGCGCATAGGGCGTTGTCCCCTAAAAAGCACGTGGAAAAGGTCTATGTAGCGAAGGTGGACAGAGAGCTTGTTGAAAAGGACATAAAGGCTTTTGCATTAGGCATAACATTAGATGATGGCTACAAGACCTTGCCTGCTGTCCTAGAGCCTATGGGAGAGCTGCAGGCGCGTGTTATCATAAAAGAGGGCAAGTTTCATCAGGTAAAGCGGATGTTTGAAGCCATAGGGGCTAGCGTTACCTCTCTTAAAAGGGTGACTTTTGCTGGTATAGAGCTGGATAATGACTTAACAGAGGGCGAATTTCGCAGACTTAATGAAAATGAGATGAATATTATTTCTAACCTACTTTCAAAGGATTAGTCCGCCGCATACTATACTATAACGGACGGAGAATTGAGGATAAATATATGGATAAAAAAGTTGTTGCTGTAATATTTGGTGGTGTATCTGGCGAGCATGATATTTCTAAACTTTCTGCTGCAAGCGTGATAAATGCGCTGGATGAGGATAAATATTTTGTACTACCTATTTACATCACGCAGGATGGTCGCTGGCTTATGTATGATGGGGCAAAAGAAAATATCAAAAATCTGCAATGGGAAAAATTTGGAACGCCTGTAGTGCTAAGTCCAGATGCGGCGCATCATGGCATATTACGCCTTGTGGGCGAAAAGTTTCGTGTGATACATGTGGATGTGGCTTTTCCTGTGATGCATGGCAAAAATGGGGAAGATGGCACTGTGCAGGGACTTTTGGAGCTTGCGGGCATTCCTTATGTGGGCAGCGGCGTAGCGGCAAGTGCGATATGCATAGATAAAATTCATACAAATATGATGGCTGAAAAGATAGGCTTAAAACAAGCGCAATATCTCACATTTAATAAAAAAGATTTGGGAGATAATGTTGACGAAATTGCGAAAAAAATAAGATATGAGCTAAAATACCCATGCTTTGTGAAGCCTGCTACAACAGGCTCTTCTGTAGGGATTAGCAAGGCGCGAAATAAAAAAGAGCTTATTGCTGCCCTGCATGAAGCATCGAAGCATGACGGCAATATCATTGTAGAACAAATGATGACAGGGCGCGAGATAGAATGTGCTGTGCTTGGCAATGACAATCCTGCGGCATCCACTGTGGGTGAGAGAATTTTTGAAACCGAATTTTATGATTATGATGCAAAATATCATGATAATAGGTCTAAAGTGGTAGTGCCAGCCGAATTGCCAGAGTATGTAGTGGAGCAGATAAGGCAGCAATCGCTTGATATATACCGCATCACGAGATGCAAAGGATTGGCTAGGGTGGACTTTTTTTTAGATGCTGAGGGCGAAGTCATTTTTAATGAAATAAATACCATGCCTGGTTTTTATGAAATTTCTATGTATGCTAAATTATGGAATTACGAGGGCATGGCATATGAAGAGATAGTGGATAAATTGATAGAATTGGCGGTGGAGTAGCATTTTGACAAACGATAGACCGATAGGGATTTTTGACTCTGGTGTGGGTGGGCTAACGGTGGCGCGGCAAATAATGACAGCATTGCCGCACAGCAAACTGGTATATTTTGGCGATAGTTTGCGTGCGCCATATGGCGGTCGTCGCCCAGAAGAGCTTGTGCAATTTTCGCGCGAGATTATAGATTTTTTGCATAGCAAGAATGTAGCGGCTTTGGTGGTGGCTTGCGGCACTATCAGTGCCACCATTTTTGATGATGTGAAGCAGATGACGGATGTACCCATAATGGGCATGTTGGATGCAGGGGTGGAGGCGGCTCTTGATGCTACAAAATCGGAGCGCATAGGCATTATAGCTACAGCGGGGACGATAGCAAGCCGCGCACATGAAAGGGCTATAGTGGCTAAAAACCCTGATGCCAAGGTATTTGCTATGCCCTGTCCGCTTTTTGTGCCACTTGTTGAAGAAGGCTGGCTGGATAATGATGTGGCGCAGCTTGTGGCACAAAAATATTTGGCGCAGTTGGCGGAAAATGATATAGATACGCTCATTTTGGGCTGTACGCATTATCCATTGTTAATTGATAGCATAAAAGCCGCTCTGCCTGTGGATATTAAGATAATAGACCCTGCTGTGAGATTGGCGGAGGATTTGGCTAAGATGATACTAGATTCACCAAGCACACAGCCCAATCACGAATTTTATGTAAGTGGAAATAAAGACAAATTCGACCAAATTTCGTATATTGCATTGAATAAATCTTTTGATGCAAAGGAGATGCGGCTATGAGTGATGTTAGGGGCTATATTATTGCTATGATGGTGGCTGTGGTGCTGTCTGCTGTGGATATTGCGTACGAAACGGCGCATTTGCAAGATAATGCATCGGTGCTAGAGGCTGTGCTTGCTATTTCTACTGCGAATCGACATGCTACATTTCCAGAGCCATATGAAAATCTTGATGAGATTTTGCGGCGGTTTATGACACAGAATTTGGATGCAGATAGGGATTCTGTAATTGCCGAGCGCATTGCGCAGTACAGAGAATTGGATATGACAAGACCTGTAGAGCTTACACACGAAGAAATTATCTATGAATTAGATTTCTTATTCAACGTGCTTAGGTATGGCTATCCTGCATATCAATACTTTGGAGGCGATGAGGTTTTCTTGCCGTTAAAGGAAATAATGCTAGAGGAACTAGCGCAAATGACCAATCCTCTTAGTGCAGATGCATACTTAGCTCATTTGTTACAACCGTTTCTTAGAAGTGTAATTATTGATAATCACTTCTGGATAGACCATCACCCCATGGGTGTAGGTAGTCAGCAATATATGAACGATAATTTGGTTATCCGCAAAGTGGATTTGGATTTTCTTGTAGAAATTGATGGGATGAAGTACAAAATCCTATATGTAACACATCCAGATGGACATGAAATAGAGGGACTCTTACCTACATTAACACGAGATGGGGAATTTGCTTGGGCGTTTGGCTATGTGGATTTTCTCATTACAGCATGGCAGCCAACCTTTGAAATTACTGTAAACCTCGAAAATATTGATACAGGCGAAAACAATGTGCGCACTGTAAGTCTAACCCCCATCCCAAATGCTAATGTTTCAAACGATATATTTGCAACAAGAGAAAGGCAAGGAATTACAATTCTGGAAAACAGAAGACTGCCATTTTCCGATGCTGAACCACTTGTGTTAGAATTTGTGGATACTGGTGCAACTCTGCGCGATGAGCCGATACTTATTTTGGATTTAAGAGGTCATCGCGGTGGAATAGATGGATATACGTTTCAATGGATTTATCAATATACAGGTCAGAATCCTAATTTTCATATGATGTTCACGCACATAAGACTGTATTCAAAAACAGTGAATGCAATAGCCGTTGGTATGGAAGCTGTGTCGCCGCCAGATTGGCAGATATGGGGCGATAGCTCTGAGCATGGATTTATTCAAAACGAAAACTTTTTAATTGTTTTAATGGATAATGCAATTGGTTCAACTGGTGATGTATTTGTTGGCTATCTACGGCAATTAGAAAATGTGTTGTTTGTAGGTGCTAATACTGGAGGGGTACTTATAACTGGAAATGTTGGGGGAATAACTCTGCCATTAAGTAGATTTGATGTGAATTTTGGCGTTTCGTTGAACATCCGTCCAGACCTATCACAATTTGAGGGCGTGGGTTTTATGCCCGACTTATGGGTACCGCCGCAAGATGCATTGGAGCGGGTGCTAAAGTTTATAGAGAGATATGATATTTTGGAAGAGATGCAGTAGAGTCGGCAGAGTCGGTTCTCAGTTGCCCAAGGGTTGCCCCTAAGAATTATAACATGAGAGGGAATGTATGCCGAATTTCTCGCAAATATTGTCATTTCTAATGCAAATTCTGCCATTTATCAATATTCTTTTTGCTGCCACGGTTATTTTTACCGAAAGGCGCAGCCCTGCCGCTACTTGGGCGTGGCTTATGGTTATTTTTCTTGTGCCGTATTTTGGGTTTTTGTTATACATGTTGATAGGTATGGAGAGCAGAAAATATCGGATTTTTGCGGCAAAATACCGTCAAAATCAAGAAATGCTACAAGAGATAAATGCCAAGCGGCTAGAGGGCTTGGCATTTATGCATTTGCCCAATGCGCAGAAGCACATTGCGGATTTTGAGGCAAGCACGAGGGTTATGCATATTTCCGATTTGCTTTATCTTAACCATGCATCAGGCGGCGGATATTTTACTAAGAATAATCAAATGGATATTTTGGCGGATGGGCAGACGAAGTTTGCGCGGCTTTTTGAAGACATAGAAAATGCCGAAAGCTTCATTCATATGCAATATTATATCTATAGAAACGACGATTTGGGGCGCGAGATTGTGGCGGCCTTGGCGAAAAAGGCAACTGAGGGCGTGGAAGTGAGACTGCTTATAGACGGAATGGGTAATTTTGGCATGAGTAAGCGAATTTTTCGTCCGCTTATTGAGGCGGGTGGTCAGCTTGGGATTTTTTTACGACCGCATTTTTTTCGTGCTAATTTTCAAAATCACCGCAAGATATGTGTGATAGATGGTAAGGTTGGCTATATTGGCGGCTTTAACATTGGCGACGAATATATGGGCAAAGTGCCGCGCTTTGGGGCTTGGCGAGATTTGCATATACGCATTTATGGCGATGCCGCAAAAGAGCTTGGCTTGCATTTCATAATGGATTGGAATTTTGTTGACCCCCACCACAAGATAGAAGCGAGTGAAAGATATTTTCCTTTGACATTGCCGCGTGAAGAGCAAGAATGCCTTATGCAGATAGTTTCTGGTGGACCAGATACAAAATGGCCAAATATCTATAATGGGCTATCCAAGATGATTTCGGAGGCAAACCAGCGCATATATATCCAAACGCCATATTTTGCGCCAGATGATAATATTTTTGAGAGCCTGAAGATAGCTGCGCTTTCGGGCATAGATGTGCGAATAATAATCCCTGCTAACCCTGACCATCCTTTTGTTAAGTGGTGTTCGTTGTCATATCTTGGCGGGTTATTGACGGCAGGGGTGAAATGCTATCAGTATACTGAGGGATTTATTCACTCCAAAATGCTGATAATTGATGATATTGTGACATCTGTAGGAACAACAAATATGGATATGCGCAGCTTTAAGCTAAATTTTGAAATAAACGCATTTATATACGATAGAGATATGACAAAATGCTTTTTGGAACAATTTGACAAAGACCTAGAAGATAGCGCAGAAATAACATTGGAGGCTTATGAAAACCGCAGTTGGTGGCAAAAGATAAAGGAGGCTTTTTCGCGGTTGCTTTCGCCGCTTTTGTAAAAATATCTGGACAATATAATGTTTTTGGTGTAGAATGGACATGTCCAATATTACAATAATCTTACATTTTGGAGGAATTATGAGTTTATACGAAAATTGGGTAAGGAATGCATATGACCATAACGGCAATGTGATAAAAAAGTTTTGGGATGTACACATGCCCCTTGAGCAAAAAATATATGAGGATATGCTGACTACTAAGAATGCAGAGATATCTGGCACTGTGTCAGAGCTTGCAGAAAAATATGGCATGGGGCTTGAATCTGTCATTGGTTTCTTGGATGGCATATCTGGCGCACTGGACGTAGAGCTTGATGCCAGCGAACTAGCGGAAGACAGCAAAGTTGATGCTAAAGTAGATTTTGAAACATTGTATAAAAAAATGGTGGAATATGATGCAAAGCATCTGATGGCCTTGCCAGAATGGGACAATGTTTTTGATGCCAATGAGCGAGACCGCCTGTATAAAGAGCAAAAATCATCCGCTACTGTGGTACGCGAAGGCGATAAAATAGGGCGCAATGACCCTTGTGTATGCGGCAGCGGCAAAAAATATAAAAAATGCTGTGGTGCTGCATGAATACTATTGTAAAAAGCCTTCTTGACCCAAATACATGCATGACAAATATAAAAAATGCGGCTGAAATTATCAAAGCGGGTGGGCTTGTAGCTTTTCCGACAGAAACGGTATATGGGTTGGGTGCGAATGCATTGGATGTGGAGGCTTGTGCTAAGGTGTATGCGGTAAAAGGTCGTCCATCTGATAATCCGCTTATAATGCATATTACGGATGAAATGACGCTGGGTGGAATAGCAAAAAATGTGCCAGATACGGCAATAAAGTTAATGGATACTTTTTGGCCAGGGTCGCTTACTGTTATCTTGCAAAAAGATGAGGCTGTGAAGTCAGATTTTGATACCGTGGCTGTTCGTGTACCAAAAACGATGTGGGCTAGATTACTGATACATCACGCTGGTGTGCCTATAGCCGCACCTAGTGCGAATCTCTCTGGGCGACCAAGCCCTACAACGGCGGCGCATGTGCTAGAGGATTTGGGCGGCAACGTTGACATGATTTTGGATGGCGGCGCATGTGATGTTGGGTTGGAATCAACCGTGATTGATTGCTCTGATGGCACACCGACTATCTTGCGGCCAGGAGCTGTTACGCGTGAGATGATAGAGGACTTGATAGGCTCTGTAAATATGGTATATGAAGTGTTAGGTGATGAAGCTCCAAAATCCCCTGGCATGAAATATAAGCATTATTCGCCGAATGCTAGGGTGACTGTGGTTATAGGCGATACTGAAAAGGTGGCTGCAAAACTAGAAGAACTGGCATCTTCAAGCGACAAAAAGACGAGGGTTATTACAGCGAAAGATATGGGCGGCAACCATGAAGCCATTGCTGCAAATCTTTTTGATATTTTGCGGCAATGTGATGAATTGGGATTGGGAGAAGTGTTTATTGAAGGCGTAGAGGAAGAGGGGCTGGGCGTGGCTATAATGAATCGCTTGAAAAAAGCTGCCTCTTACAATATTATTAAGGTGTGACGATGAAGGCAGTATTATTTGTGTGTACGGGTAACACATGCCGTAGCCCTATGGCGGCAGCTATTGCGAATAAATTGTTTGGTGAGCGTGGCATTAAGGCTGCGGCTGATTCTTGCGGGGTTTTTGCCGCGGATGGTGCAAATGCTTCAATGAATTCTATTGAGACTATGAAAGATGGTTGGGACATTGATATTTCTGGTCATAAAGCCAAAATCACCAACGAAATACTTTTGGATAATGCAGACATTGTTGTAACGATGACAATGGGTCATAAAAGTCATATAATCTCGCTTTATCCTAATTTTGCGGATAAAGTTTATGCCATAGAAGAGCTTGATGGTGAAGGCCGAGATATTGACGACCCCTTCGGCGCAAGTCTGGATATTTATATGCAATGCGCACGGCAAATAGGGCAGTTTATAGAGAGTTTTGAGTGGGAGTGATATTTATGATAGCACTTGGCTGTGATGGCGCGGGCTACGAGCTTATGCAATCTGTGAAAGCGCATTTAAGTGGAAAGGGCATAACATATAGAGATTTTGGTGCTAACAGTGATGCTCCGAGTGATTATCCTGTATATGCCAAACTGGTAGCGGAAGCCGTGCTTTCTGGCGAATTCCAAAAGGGTATAATAATATGCGGTACAGGCATTGGTATAAGCATAACCGCAAACCGTTACAAGGGTGTGCGTTGCGCGCTTTGTCATGATGTGTTCTCTGCAAAATCTACACGACTGCATAATGACTCCAATGTGCTTGCCATGGGCGGCAGGGTTATAGCTAAAGGGCTTGCTTGTGAGATTGTGGATGCTTGGCTGGACACAGAGTTTTCTGGCGAAGAGAGGCACATTAGGCGTATTGCTATGATGGAGGATTAATGATGAAACAATTGATTGTGGTTGCAGATATGGAGGGTGCTTCTGGGATTTTTGAGGATAATGTAAAATGGCTTTACAATGGTGAAGATGAATGGCGAAAATATGGGCGTGATTGCATAACATCCGATGTTTTGGCTGTGTGCAATGCCGCTGTGGATTTTGGTATTGATGATATTTTGCTTTATGATATGCATTTCGCGGGCAATCCAGAATTTAATATACTGCTGGACAAGCTACCTTCGTGTGTGCGGATATTTGATGTTCCAGACAGGTGTTTTGACTGGAGGAGAATACGTGGTCAAGCAGTGCAAAATCCATTTGGTATTATTACTGTTGGGCAACATGCCAGATATGAAACGGCAGATGCTTATTTTGAACATACGATTCAGTCGCCGCCTATCAAAAATTTTTTTATGAATGGACTACATATCGCAGAGATTGGTTCGGCAGTGCTTAGTTTTAAAGGCGTGCCGTATCTAGCAAATATTGGCTGTCAAGCATCCATGCAGGAAGCTCTGGAGCTTTCCGAGGACATTATTTGCATACCAGTCAAGGACAAGGCAAGGGGCTGGAAGCCATCGCCGCAAGAAACATATACGCTGATATATGAAAGCACAATGAAGGCTCTAAAACGAGCGGGCAAGGTCAAAGGTGTGAACCTTGCACCGCCATACGCTTTCTCTATGGAATTGTGCGAAGGATACGAATACGATACAAATGCAGAAATAAGTTGGAAGGGTATAGTTCATGAGCAAATAGCGGAATGGACAGCTCCTAGCTTAGAAATAGGGCTTGAGCTATTTAATGATGTTCGTGCATTATTAAAGCGAAAAGCTTAATAGAATCGAGGAAAAATAATGCCTTACGAAGAATATATATACCATAATTGGTTGCTGTACATAGCGGCTTTTGCCACATCTTTTGGTATTTGCCTGCTCTTAACACCATGGGCTAGAAAAGTGAGCGTAAAGCTAGGGGCGGTGGATAAGCCTAAGCCGCGTGGAATGCATAAAAAGCCTATACCACGTATGGGCGGCATAGCTATTGTGCTTGGTTTTATGGCAACAATGGCAATAGCTGCAATATTTATGGAAGAGATACGCACTCTGCAATTTGCGGGTTTTGTTGTAGGTGCATTGATCATTGTAGGTTTAGGGATGTTGGATGATATCCATGACCTTAGCGCGAAATTAAAACTGGCTGTACAGATTGTAGCGGCATTGGTGGTTGTTTTTACGGGTACACGCATTGAGTTTATAGGATGGCCATATCATGAAGTTTTTACAACGCTTTCTGTACCCATCACCATTATTTGGATTGTGGGGCTTGTGAATGCCGTGAATCTGATAGATGGTGTGGATGGGCTTGCGGCGGGCGTAACATCTATTGCGTCACTATTTTTAACAATCTTGTGTATAATGACAGGTAGCCCGCTTGCTGTGGTTTTTGCGGCTACTTTGGCTGGTTCGTGCCTTGGATTTTTGCCACGAAATTTTAGTCCAGCGGATGTAATCATGGGAGACACAGGTGCTACATTTCTTGGATATGTGCTTGCGGTTTCGTCAATCATTGGCGTTTTTAAGGGCTATGCTCTGCTTAGTGTTGCCATAGTGGGCTTTGCTGTTGCCTTGCCTATTGTGGATACGGCTTTTGTAATGATAAAGCGGGTGCTTAGCGGTAGGTCTCCTATGTCGGCAGATAGGGGTCATCTTCATCATAAATTGATAGATGCGGGACTTTCAGCAAAGCAAACGGTAATTGTGCTTTATGTTGTAAGTGCTGTGGCGGGCGGTGTGGCTATAATGATAGCGGCACAGAATATTTACGCCTTAGTGATAGGGCTTACGGCACTTTTAGTTACAGTTTCGATAATTTATGCTTACAGAAAGAGGGTGGGCGATAATGGTCAAAAATCTGAAGAATCTCAACCAGATGAATCAAAATCTGAATCAGAATAAATTTAATGTAGGCTATCGTGTGGGCTTTAATGGTCTTTTGCCAGATAAAACCCTTGCCTTGCCTGGGTTTATGGCTTTGACACAGGAAGCATCGTTATTTCATACTTTTTCTATACCTAATGCTTTTGATTATTATGATGAAATGAACTGGGTTTGGGTGCTAACACATTGGCAAGTGGAAGTAGCTGGATATCCTAAAGTTGGCGATGAAATCAATATTTCTACATGGCCTGTGCGCTTTAAGGGATACTTTGGTGAGCGCGGGTTTGAAGCTGTTGATGCGGCGGGCGGACAGCTTTTGGCGGCTAATTCCAATTGGATTTTGCTAGACCGCAATACACTAAAGCCCGTGCGTCCAACAGAGTATATTTGTGCTAAATATGGCGAAAACTATCCCTTCCTAGTAGAAAAAGATTTTGGCTTGCCTAAGCATGATGATTTTGAGATGCTCTCCAGCCATAATTATATTACCAGCCGCCGAGATATTGATACTAATAGGCATGTTAATAATGTGAAGTATTTGGAGTGGGTGTATTGCTATATCCCAGAAGAGATTTATCATAATTATCGCGCAAAATCGCTGAAGGTTGCGTATAAAAAAGAAACTTTGCTGGGCGACCATATAGAAATAAAATTATTTCAGCGAAAAAATGGTGACGATATAGAAATTTTTTCGGTAATTGAAAGAGATGGACAAGTTTCGACGGAAATTTATATGCTTTGGAAGCTTATTTGAAGCCATTCTTGCATATTTTAAAATTTATTTAAATTTTTGTAAAAAAACGCTTGACATTGAATATGAAACATGATATTATGAATATCGTCGCTTTTGTAGCGGCTATATTTTATGAGATTTACCAGCAACACCACCGCCCCTTGAAAACCGAATAATTATGTAAAATTGAAATATAGAACCTTCTTGCATCTTCTTGCATCTTCTTGCATAAGAAGCTCTAAAAGCTCTAGAAATTCTAGAAGTTCTA
>Ga0131853_10004871_pt1 | contig 24128 bp, 19 predicted proteins | sample TergutLab28metaG_FD_92764 | JGI IMG/M metagenome (GOLD analysis project Ga0131853, IMG submission 92764) | Labiotermes labralis P1 segment gut microbial communities from Petit-Saut dam, French Guiana - Lab288 P1 (version 2) (version 2) | ecosystem: Host-associated > Arthropoda: Insects >...
CTACACAACACAACAAGTACTCGCTAGCTCCTGAAGATGGACGTATTAACGTCTGAAACATGTTGAGCAATATATAAATAAAGCAAGTGTCATCTAGTTGGTCAACCTTTATTCAAATATCAATATGATGCACGGTCCAATACACATAAGAGTGTACTAGCATTGTTTGCATACAGGTTCATGTTATCAGAAACAGTATTCATCATCATTCAGTGTTGTATTTAATATCTCTGCTTACATTCTATATTGACATACTGTACAGTATATTTTCTTTTCCACCTGTTCTACACACACATGAAAATATTCTAATATGTCTCATGAAATACAGTAATATAAATCACTCTCAATTTATATGTAGGTACTGGCAAGGTACAACTTATGCGAGCAACAGTTTGCTTATCAAATTTCTGTACCAGAATTTGTATTGATCTTAATTACCTGCACCTTTTCTGGAGGTTTACTGTGTTACTGCAGAAAAAGGGCACTGCTCAAGCAGCTGAACTATGCACATATGCTGTTCCAGTAGTGCAATGCACAGCCAACAGGGGTTAAAAGAACTATTAAATCAAATGAAAGGTTACTCCTGCATTTTAATAAGGCTCAACATGTGAATTCTTGAGACTTATACAAGATAAACAAATTCACATAATATTATCTCACTGCATAGCAACAACAGTACACAACTGCTGTTCAAAGATAGCATTTAGACAGTCTGCTACTTCCTTATTTAATAATATGCAATAGCAAGACCGCATATGGTTACAGCACATCAAAGATCAGATCAGAACCAAATCGTAGGCTGTAGCACCCTTAGGTCTGGCTAAGAAGGCACATGCACTAAAGACTCTTTCCTGGATGTAAATAATATGAAGTTTTCATGAATCTTTTACTTAACATGTAGATCATGTCAATGTCTTATTAACAGTTTTGTGAGCATTTTAAAAATAGTATTAATGTACAGTTGGAGAACTCCTGGAGTGAGAGATAACAGAAAAGAGTGGGGGTAAAAATATTGCACTTATGGTGTAATAATGGAATAAAACGTATTTTAAATTACGAGACCTAAAGAAAAAAATATCCAGTACATAACAAAAACTCTAACGCTCATGGGAAAAAGCCACTTACCTTAAAGAACATAAAAATCGTAGCAAGAAAGATGTTATTGGTTAAGCTGTAGTTCTTAAGGGCGAAATGGTGGAGGATCCCAAAGATTCTATGACCACGTCACAATACACAACTCTGAATGGTGATAAAAATGAGGAATGATATGCCCAAACTGTGCTTCCAAAATATGTGAGTAGAAAACAACTCATTTCCTTAATTAAAATGCTGTTAGATCATCGTGTGCAGTTGATGGCCAGTGACTTAAGTCATTACACAAAGCCACATTTTATTCTTATATTTTGCTACATACTCAACTAAACTATTTCATACTTTTCGGTGAAGAAGACAGTATCCATGGAGTATCTCAGTGGTGAATCATCATCCACTTGCAGCACCCCTGTCACCTGTAGGATACATAATGAAATGACATGCTGCGACCATTTAATTAATACATCAGCCAACACATGCACTCAACAAAATAAAATTTATAAAAAATATTAATCTCCTCTGTGTTTCAGCATTGGGGTGCAATCCTCAGGGAGCACCCCGGTGCTGAAACATGTAGGAGATTAATACTTGTCATAAATTGTATTTTATTTTTTTGTTTATATATTAATTACAAGAATATGCACAGTACAGTGATACCTCGGCTAACGAGTGACCCTGCTAACAAATGTTTTAGTGGATGCACACACTAACATAAAGCAGCAAACATGAATGGTCGGGCCATTCCAGGAGCTTATCTTTTCCATCTCTATGTGTGTTTCGGCTAACAAATGTGATTCCGGAACGAATTTTCTTCGTTAGCCGAGGCATCACTGTATAAATAACATAAAATGCTTTGCCTAGTTTACCGTATTCACTCGAATATACAATGACTCTGTACAACATTTGACTTTCAGAAAATACCTACACTAGGGATGGCAAACCTTTATGATATTACGTGATACAACCAATAAGAATTTACAACAGCAGCCTGTAATATGCCAACAGTATTGATAGAGGGACATTTTTAGGGTTTCATTTTTGGGCCATAATTAATATGTGATACTAAATTTTATTGAAATAGGCCAGTTTAGAGAAAATAACACATTTTGTATAAGCACTACATAGTAAGTAGTGAAAGGAATTACGTACTGTAACAACAGTACAATCAATTTTATGCAAAAATTAAGTGTCTGGGTAGCTCAGCATATACTGCACTGGGAAGGGGTGTCTATTTTTTGACTGCTCTTGACATGAAAAACTTTGCAGTGTTATCATTACGTGTATGTGCCAATCAAATTCACATGCATGCAAATGGTTTGCCTTCCCTTACCTACACCAAACATATTAACATTGGGTGCAATTATAAGGCGACCCCCCCATTTGTCAGATGACAAATTACCAGAAAATTGTTGTCTTATATTCAGGAAAATATGGTATCTGAGAAATTTCATACAGTAGAATCTTCCCTGATGAGTTGCTAGTTGCCCAGATGAATCAAGAAATTCCCTGATGTTTTTGCAACCTGACAACATACTATAAACCTGAGACTGGGTGGTTTACGAAGGGTGAAACATCAGATAATAAGTCCTGAAAGACCCAAAGATTATAACATAAAGTTTCCCAACAGTATAGAATTTGTCTATGAGTGTGTGAGAGAATAATCTGCAGACAACTGATTACATACGTGGTTCACTTTTGCAGATTTTGATGACGTATAAATTTAAACCCAAATCCCCTAAATTTTATTTCACAATCCTCTAATTTTCAAGTTGTTTTTAATTAATTTGCCCTTCATTCTTGGCTGCAAAAAGCCATACTACATAACTAATACACACTATATCTTACATACTTAACAGCACTATGAATATCATAACTGGTTGTTTCATGTGCCATTACAATGTTCAACACTTCCATGCTTTCCTAGCGTGGGATAATCATACAATCTGCACCAACAAAAACTCAAAAACCATAATCTCTGAATATATATATATATATTAATTTGTTGGCTTCCCTCATCATGCTCATAACCCCTTAATTTCTGAATATTTCTTAGTTCAATGCCTCATCAAACTGAAGATATGGACAAATATTTCTACATTATCTGTCACAATAGGAAACTTTGCAGAGTCTATCACCGACCATACAGATATTGCCCCAAAAACTTTTTGGGTGAAACGACTGCTATATCTAGGGTGCAGTGATCAAAGGGATAAGCACCAAAAGAATGGCAGGCATACTGCTTCATACCCACACTATTATAGTACTAACCCTTTTTGGGCAACTCCATCTAAAGGCACTCCCAAAATTGTGTTACGTGGGTTTTCTTTTACTAACTAGGGTCTGAGTCTCCCCAAGATCAAACAAACAAAGAAATATACTTAATGGGATGCTCAAGACTTTCTCATTTAAATTAGTATGTGGTGCAATAAAGTAATTACTGGTAATAAATATAATCAGCATATCTTAAGGCTTTAACATTGAACGTCTACATGTGCCTGGACAAACTAAAAATAATGTTTTTACTGACAATACAACTGGAAGAGAAGTGAGTTCCCTTCTGAAGGTGTTGCAGGAACAATCTCTAATCTTACCATCAGATCAGCATACGATTTCTTTGATACAAAATTGATCTGAAGAGGGAAGAAGTCACCAGGTGATGCTGTAGCACTGAACTCCAAGGAGCCAGATTTATTGCTGGCATCAATAATGGGCAGCGTCCAAAGAAGAATATTCTTTCGAGGTTCATGTGTGTATTCACCATCACATTCATTCACAACTGGTGAGCTGCCAATACTGCAATCAGTATAAACTATTTTCAGAAGAATAATCACAAAGAGGGTTTTATTACAGTATTACTAAACTAAACAAAACACTGAAGTGAAATGTTCGTGGCTTTGAGAGTATGGAAAGTTGTGATTCTCTTCATATGGCTGTTTATAAATAACATTTTAAAAAATGTAGATGAGGGTAAATAGACAGACAGTACTTTTGTAAAGGGGTTAGTTCCACTGAAAGGGTGGGAGGAACAGAACACCCATATATATCACTCATAAGGCGATCACATATGTTTTAATCTGCCATATGGTATAATCAAAACACAGTTTATCCACTCTAGAAGCATACTGTACATACTTCAGTGTAAGTTTTCAGTTTCACAAAACTGTACACGAAGGTGCATTAATAGTACATCCACCACATTTGTTCTGAACAATACACTCTACAGCTCATTTTCAGTTCCATCTTTGACAGTCTGAAGTAATAGTAATTTGTACAGGAAGTTACTCACGGAAGAGGTATGGTGATGCACACATCATTCAGTTCCATCTGCTCATGTTCTAGTTCATATTCTATGTTAACATCACAGCCACCTTGACCATTCTCTGAGGGCCAGCAATTTACTAGGAACAAAATCAGAATATGAACAGTGAACAGTTAACTTCAAGTAGACAGCGCTACTGGTCATACAGTTGAATGCCACTGAAATGAATCTCACCCAATAAACCCTCAAAACATTGTTCCCTGCCCTTCCCTCTAAAAAAGTAATGAATCAAACATCAGAAATTGTATTCACATGGAAATAATAGAATCTAAAAAAAAAAGAAAAGAAAAAAAAATCAACATTTTTTAAAATTGATTTTGGTTCTAAACAATCAAGTGTCTTCTCCATTATTTCCATGTTTTGTATAACACTTACTTGACAAAGGAATACAGCTCTCATCCTGAGTCTGAAATCTCCATTTTAGGACACCAACATCAGTGTGAAGGGGAAATGGTTTTGAAGGATTCTTCAGCCCAACTTGTGACTTTGCCTTAAATAATTCCTTGTCCACGTTTGGATGTGTCTGTTTCAAAATACAAATAGAAAAACACAGTTATTACAGCAACACAAATAGTACTCACCTCAAATGTGCTGTATCAGAGAAGTCATAATCTGATATAATTAGACTATGTAACTCAGTGGAGCAGATTCTTTCTTGAGAAGCTAACAGGATTTTAGCTAGTCAAGAACTTCCTGAATTTTATGGTACTCAAGGGTTCATTCCACATTCACAACAGCCCGCCACCTGTCCCTATTCTGAGCCAGATCAATTCAGTCCATGATCCCCATCCCACATCATGAAGATCCATTTTAATATTATCCTCCCATCTCTACCTGGTCTTCAAAGTAATACACTGATATATAATGTGAAATTAAGAATTGAATGAAATTTAAAAAATCACGGAAATTATGAAATGTTTACTGTCTCATACTTTATACAATATCAAGCATGAAAAAACTAGGTACATGCATATGCAGGGGTGGCCCTACATTGTCTGCTAGAAACTGGTGCCCTGGGCAAACCATGCATTCAGAGCACTCAAAACAGTTGCATGACAGCTGCGGCTACAGTACATATTTGCAAATGATCAAGATGGGTCTTCACAAGCAACTTTTAGTGTCTATGAACAGGGCAACAAAGTAAGTTACTGATCATACAAAACATATGAGAAAATGACTTAGTAATGAAATTTGTGCACCACAGTGACTAATGGTACATTTCTTTATAATGATCCTGACCAGTGTTCTGAAAGTTCAATCACTTCCTTAAGCCATTAATGCAAAATGGAAGAAGGAAAGATGCGATGAGGCACTATGACATGTCAACTGCAGAAAATAAAAGTACACTTGTCTAGCAAAAACAAAGGAATTTTGTATTGTAGAGGACACGCACTCATCATCTTCTGAACAACTCTTTTTGCATGTAGAAGGTAGATACAGGGGCACGTAGCACACAACACCAAAAAAAAAAAAATTACTGAAACTAATTTGTACTGTCGTACCTGTAACTGAATGCCTCGTGTATCTTTATTCTCCAGTTGAACTCGAATGCGACCCAACTTCTCATCAGAAATCCGCAGCGTTACGAGTCCATGCAGTTCAAAGTTCTGAAGGCCTCCATCACGCCCCACTCTCAGCACAAGACGCTCTTCCTGCCGTAAATGAACACTACAAAAACCAAATTTAAGGCATGTTTACAACCATGGTGCCTACATAATTTCTCTAAACAGATCTCTCTGTGTGCTCTGTGGATTAAGCACACAACTGCATCATCCTTCACGTTGAACACCTTCCTCTTTGAGGTTAAAATTACATGATACAACATTCGCGGCAGCAGATAATTTTACAACTGCAGTTTTCTGGGGTGTAATGCCACTGAGACTTGTAAAGTTACCAATGTTTCAAAGAAACCTGCTGCTTCCTTCTTCAATGAAGAATCTTTGTAATATGCCCTGAACTACAAGCTACCATATTCTGAAGGAACAGTATTAATAACACAGTATAAAACACTACTGTTGATGCTGTAACTACATATGGATGTATTTTGGTTTCACATCAACTGTAAATATATCAACATACTCTTCTGTATTCTCTGTAGCAACAGGAACTCTGGGTGTTGGGGCTGCACGAGTCACAACTGGTGCCACTACATTCTCACCCTCTGACTTCAACTGATCCACAAACGATTCCACATCACGGGATTTGCTTCCCAGTTTCATGGCTTTTGTGGTACCAGAAGGCTTCCTAAAACAGATTCCAGAAATCACACATGCACAAGGATGTTAACTTTTATCCTGTATGACTGTTTCTTACAGTGGTTACAATAGGAGCAACATGAAAGCAATTCATTACAATTTTAAGTTGGGATAATTTCCAATAACCTAACTGAGACAAAATTAATGAAACCTGATGTAACTGCTTAATTCTTCTAGAATAGACCAACAGTAAGCAGAGGGGCACAGCTGTTACTAAATTACAGTAAAACAACTCAGCCTTAATCGCATCTTTACCTATCCTGACCACTTCAGCATTCATGTACCACTTCATGTCTTATAATGAGCCAGTGACAATGTTTGTATACATACTCCATATTGAATGTAAATGGCTAGGACCACGTACCTGGAATGGCTATCACATAGTTTTAATATCATAACATTGTAATTTAATGCTTATAAATTTAAAGTATTTTAGAATTTTAATACTTTAATCATTCCAATGAGGGTGATGCATACGATTGGCATGTTGGGCTTATATTCCTTTGATTTGAAAGACTCCCCGAGGATGGCACCATGGTGCCAAAACATGCAGGAGTTTACTGCTTGTAATAAATTGTATTTTTACTAAGTGCATACGTTGGTTGATGTATTAATTATAAGAATATGCACACTATGAAGAACATAAATTTCCACAAAAAGAATTATCATCCGGTAATAAGAGATTTTAAATCTCATGTTTCTACATGTGGTAGTCATATTTTAACTGAAGGGTAATGAATGGTATTTGTATTGAAAAAAATGCAATGCTTCACCACCGAATCATACGTATGTGCTGTTGTGGTAATGTGATGCATGATTAGTAGCGGTTAAAAAAAAAACATCCTTATGTAAGGGAGGAACATCAACTCATCATACAAACAATTGGCAATGGCTGAAACACATTTAACATTCCACATTCCATCCACATTGTTTACCATGAGCAGATCACTGTAAACAGACAACAGACCAAAGAAAATGCTTTTGTAGGTGATTACTGCCCTGCCAATATCCATACTTACTGTATGGCTGTGAAGCTGGGTTTGTTAATATCTGCAGGTATAGTGGAAGAATCTCCCACAATTGGTGCTGACGAGTAGCCGGTATTGCTACCAAAACCACCACTGCCAAATCCAGGACTCTTAACACCTTTCTTGTTTGCTTCCATCCGTTGCCGTTGTAGTTCCTTTGCTTTCTCTCGCATCTTGTTTTTAGCTTCCCTCTCTTGAGTCTGAAAAAGTTGAATGATTCTCCATTTATCTGACAATGCTTCATCAACTGCCTACATTTATGGCAGCAAGCTGAATGACAGGTGCAAATCATGAAGTGGAAAGGATGTGGAGAAACAATGTGGTGTATTTAAAACCAAAATCAAGATAACTGGCTTCCAATTTGAGGTTTGAACTGCCACATTATGCAGAAGTGGTGGTCAGTACACAGCTGTAATATGTTGTTTGAAGAATGTTAAAGCCAAAAAAATTGACTACATGACAGTAATATATTCAACTACAGTAAATGCTTAAGTATTCTTCATTATCTATGTATACATTATCTAATTGGTCTAACACCACAAATAGCTAAGACAAAGGATTACAGGTGTCCCTGATTTACACAACCTCAACTTACGTGTGTTCCACATTAATGTAATACCACATAATGAAGAAAAAAAATAATTAAATTACTTCCTTAAAAGAAAAAAAATAGATCTTTTAAACACCCAAGTCAATACTATTAAAGTTAACAGAATTACATAATTTCAAATAAAAATTAAAGGAAGTGAAACCAAAAGAAGTAAGAAAAATTTCAAATTTCTGATTATGAGTTATGTGACCACTCCTGGGAATGGAACTATTGTTCAGGTCATCAACTTAGAATTTATATCTGGCATCAGAGTTTACTATAAAAACAACCCACAAAAGGAGGAAGAAGATGGATTTGAAAAAGTAGCAGTACAATGCTGTACTGATATAGTATTATATATTTTTACATCTTTCACATTTATATAGCTTTGTAATTTTTAATAATTTACGAAACAATACAAATGCTAAATATGTACTTCCCTCTCACCCTCCCCACCCCAATACATGTTATTGGGCTCAAAACTGATATTTCTTGACCTCTCAGCTAGCAGACACCCCAATGCATTTCTCAGCCCATCCCGAGTGAAGCAGTAACACGTTACTTTTATTTTTCTGTAAGACTTAATATTAAAATGTGGTGGTGACTTACTTGTCTAACTGCTTGATAAACTTTCTCTTCATGTGAGTCCATTTCAACGAATGTCCTGATCTGGGCCAGATTCACACTTTCTCGATATCCCAATGCTACAATCTCGTCAAATGCAAAGATCAAATTGAAAGCATTATCTGCTATTTCAGACTCCTCCATGCTTCGGCAATATTCTGGAATCTAAAGAAGGTTTGTATTACTGTATAGGACTGTAACAGGATTACAGAGCATCATAAAACATTACAGTTACAAACAGACAAGTGGGTTTGTGCACTTCAGCACAGGAAAGTTTGGTCATGCTGTGTATAGGCAGAAAAGTGTATGAGCCTGCTGTGCTGCCAGTGTTGGAATGTCAGACAGGCAACCAGTCATATATCGGTCAATATAAAGGCAACCAACACATCTGAAATATAGAGCTGTAAAGGTAAATGTCAATTAGTCCCTGTGCATGCCATGAAGAAAGAGTGGGAGCAGAAGTATAGCTCCACTTATTCCTATCATTGGTACTATTGGAGATGAGCTGTCAGCTTCACACCCTGGCTACTTTTATCCTGCAGAATTAACTCCCCTACCCACTGGACAGAAAGCCGGGTAAGACTCAGAACTCATCTGAGCATTGTGGAGAAAGAGAAAAATCTCTTGCTTCTGCTGGGAACTGAACCCTGGATCATCTAAAATATAGCCTAATCATGACACCAACTATGCTATCCTGGCTCTCGGTACATGGCTGTGCAAATAAAAATTAAATTCTATGGCATATATGAAACCAGTATTTCTCAATCAATGGACCCTGATATACTTAAAATAAGAGCTTCCTAATGACTAAGGCAAAGGATGAGAATCACTGCAGTAAACAGCAAAATATTTTGCACTGGCAATCAATAATATCAACCAACAACCAACCACTCTGGAGAAGAGCCTTAGTGTCTCCAAGTCCTCTAAAATGTTGCTGGCCTTTGTTGTTATAAGCAACATGTAGAGCTTCTCAAGTGGCTGATACACGTATCGCACTGACTCAGTTTCCACAAACGTATGCTGCTTCCCTGTTGACATCAGTTTCGGGAAAGCAGACAACAGGCCCTCTATACGAGCCTTCGTCATCTCCACAAACTGGCGGGAAACAATCGCTGCAAACAATGTTAAAGGTTATTATGCAATCTTTTGGATTCTGGAAGGATGTCTCAGAGGAAGAAGGCCCACAGGAAACCCAAGGGATAGAGAGGAAGATGAAGTGTGGAACAATACTACCGAACTGCTCGATACCAAACGTTGGTGTTGATCATGGTACGATACAGGAGTGACTGGAAGAAGAAAGAGGGAAAGCTATGGCCAGGAAATGAGCCAAACAGCCACAGTAAGTAGACTACAGCCTTCTGATAAGCAGCTTTAAAGGCCATAATATATTCTTCAAGTGAACAGCAACTGAACATCCCTCATAGTTTACAAAAATACACTCCTAATACTTAAAAATTTAAATATGGGGATTACTGATAAATGATGAAATACAAAAACATGACTCATAACCATATACACACATTGCAACAACCACTTTTGACACAACTGAAGTTAACTTATTGGAAGATCCACTCTTATGGAGATTACACCAAGTCTCATCCAATATCGTCCTGAGGTCAAACTGCATGTGTGTTTTTTTTATTAATGCTGTGCTCTATTTTGTAAGATGAGACAAAGAAGAATATTGCAGGCTCTAAACAAATCAAAACCACTACATTACACAACTTATCCACAATCACAGACAAAACAGGATACCTGATAAGAGTCTATTTGCATTTTAGAATAACCCCAGCCTGAACATTCATCAGGAACTGAAATCCAAAAATGTATGCTCACAAATTTCAAACCAATATATGAAACAGACAAGACCTACATGGAAATTATAAAAGGTTTTAATTTATAATCCATTTTACAGCTAAGGCATGAACTCAAATAGCTTATAACACTTACTTTTCCCTGATTTCGTACAAACAGCTGCTGCTATAAGAACCTGAAAATGAAAAGTTAAAAAAGCTCATTTAACTCTGAAAGACCTGTGTTTTTGCATATGCAAACACAAGTAGGAAAACACTGCTAGAAATTCATTTTATATATTTCGGAACAAGAAAATTCACTTGGTTCTTAAGACATGCTGCATAATCCATTTTATTTTGTACGAAATGCTATTTCATAATTTTATCTTTTTTATACACCATGCTATAATTTGAATACTTACCATGGTAGAAAAAAATTAATGAAAAAGTGGTAAGAAAAATGTTAACAATACATTACTACTATACAGAAAATAACTTAGACACAATGATGATCATTAGGTTAGATCAGTAAAGTTCACAGCATTGTTACCTACTCATGTTTGCATTCAGTGAAGCCAACAATTGTTAAGAACTAGGTTTTAGGTACATCTGAGAAACTGCTGTTCAATTCATAGTAGGGGCAGATGATTTCTTCCCCTAAGAACAGTGAATAGCTCTGATGCCCAACAAGGCTCCTATGTAATAGGTGAAAGGTAAAGTTGTGCCTGTCCATGCCATGAAGGCATACAAAGGGAGCAGAGTATAGGCATAGCTCTACTCAATCTGAACTTCAGTGCCATATGGTGGTGGTCAACATCAAACCATGGCTGTTCTTATCTTTCGTAGAAAAATCCCAGTACCCATGGAGTAGGGAGATGGGTGAACATCCAAACCGATCTGCATGATTTCAATAAAAGAAAAATCTCTTGCTCCTCTCAAGAATTGAAACCTGGATTGTCCAGCCCATAGCCTAGACATTATACTGACTATGCTATCCTGAGGAATCTTTCTCAGAGGTAATGTGGCCATGGCGTGAAGCTGACCACTCACTCCCATCTAATAACAAGGTTAAGAATGAGTGAGGATGGTGTCAGGCTAGGAAGATTACTCTCTTTTGCGATACGATGCCACACCACCTGCTAGAAATGTACTAGTGTTGTGGAGGAACCTGCTGCATCCCTGAAGATGAAGGAAGAAGGTTCCTTTGGAAAAATGGTAAATCTCTACCAGACTATGCAAAATCTTAAGTTCTCAAGGAGGAGACTATGAAGAATATGTCTTATGGTACGTGATACTGGATACTCTTCTGCCTTTAAGACAGAGGCAACATGTTCCTCTGAAATGCTTGGAAATTTCTACCAGATTACAAGATGTCATCACAGCCCAAAAGGGGATAATTGTACACCAGACTACAGACATTTCAGAAAACTAATATTCACAGATCCTGATATCAGAATCTCAAATCTCACACAATGTTAGGGCAAGTTCATTTTGTGTTATTTGTTGGAACATTTTTGCTTCCTTTGTATAACTAGTTTATCAATACATGTTTTCCAGCAGCTAACTGGAAGAAATGGAACAACGCCCAGTAGCAGAAACATAATTACAAAAGACTGAAACCCAAGATTAGCAGAGATTGAAGATCATTCATTTGCTGGTTAGTATAACCTCATTCATTTCTATAGCAAATCATCACAAAAAGGCAAAACAGATGTGGTGTCTACACAAGGTGAGAGACAACATGTGACTAATATGCCATGGTCAGCAACGTCTGTCAGTTTAAATGACAGAGAATATATGTTGACCTGTTAATAAAATTCCACCTTACTTATACTTACTAAAATCTCACACAAACAACCTTTGTAATCATATGCTTGGAAATTTAATCTATGGCATGGTGGTTCAATATATATACTCTACAAAACGTTCTTTGCAAATGAAGGAGTAATTCTTATTCTTTCGTACAACTTATATAATAAGAATACCACAATTTCGTGCAAAAATCTGCTTCACAAGTCAAAACCATTTCAGCAACGTTTTACATCTCAAGCAGCAGAAGTGTGCTAAGCTGAGCAACTCACGATACCAACGCGAAGAATCTGACATAAACATTTCTGAATAGGTCGTGGCGACTGCCCACGAATGGACAATCAACATTCTTCAAATGGCCGAAAATTACTATGCAGTCTGTATAAACGTAAGCAGAACGTCACCGGAAATATTACTAATAAGAGAAATATAAAGATCAACAGTGATTACTGTGTAGAGCAGCGGACACGATGTGCACATTCATAATTACACAATTGAAACAACATTACCGTCAGCCAAGATTTTAATTTCACTAGAGGACTGCAGACTATAAATTTCTATTTAGAAGTTTGAGGCTAGAGTCCAGCTTAATAGAGTTACAGAAATCGTAACTGTTACAACTTTTGGGCATTATTCGCAATAACACGCATAACTTGCTCATAAGTGACAATACTCACCATATTTGATCGTTTATTGTCACAAATCTACAGCAACATCAAGCCATCAACAAATCTTTTCCAACATCACACCACCTGCATGATGCTCTTGGTGACGTGGGCTTAATTTGTCATGAGAGTGGAATCATGGAAACCGACTTGGGGTTGAACACGATCGTTTGATATCGTACATTTATGAACGCACTTCCTTCCCACTCGTTTTGCCAACCCCTACATGAGAAAATTATCAATACAAGGGAACATAGTACGGTGTGCGGTTTTCACACTGGTGACTATAAAAAATGTTGTCCACTGGCATGTGATAAGTTTTGTAACTTTTATCGCGTTTCCAGGAAACCATATCTTTTGCCTCTAACTTCACAGCTGAAGAGCGTGCATGAGGTTCCTGATAAGATGCTCGTAAATTTTTACCGGCTATAAAAGAAAGTACTCGTGTAAGAGTTGAGGTTATCGCAGCGGTATTGCTGAGTATTGAAGCATCTTTTGATGTATCAAATCCCAGCAGATATCTATCCTTGCTATTATTGTTCATTGTCTGCTTTTGTCACCGAGTATCTAGTCTAGTATGTTGGCAACAACAGGACTGTAGTTATTCCGTGACAATATCGAACGTGTGGAATTAATCACGGTTTTGTTAGACTACTGCTGATTAGCACAATTAAATATTAAATCTGTGTTTAAATTTGTGTCTCTCAGTATGTGGTACAAAATTAGTGCACTTGCAGATTTTAGGTTAGTGAATTAGGCGCCGTTGCTTTCTGTGTGTTTGTAATAGATTAGGCGGAGGTAGCACACATATCGATATTTCTCATTCGATTTGATTTAGGCGGCATTGAGGAGTAAAATTCAGCGCGGCGTAAATTACGCTTTATTTTGGTAATTTATATTACTTGGCGTCTCAGACTCGTGAACAGAATGTGGGATTCGAAAAGTGAGTCTTGAATTAGAAAATGGTATCGTTTATGTCGTGTTGTCAGTGTGTAATGTTTTCGTTTGTATGTGTGCGCAAGTATTTTGACGTTTGCATGGGGGACATTATAGATACGCTTCTGATTGTCTAAGTTCGTACAATTAGAAACTAATCTGCACGATTCGTTTATATTTTTACAGGCTACGGCGGTGATCAAGGTGGATTTTTTAATTCTCCATCCCAATATGCATCTCCAACTAAAAAGGAAGACAAGGTGAGTGACAAGGCTTTGAAGTGATTTTCACATAGCGTTGTGGCATTGGTTTATTACACTTTGGATTACTAGGTTTCTGGCCTTTCGCCAGCTTTTAATGTTATATAATCAAAACGTTTCGAATAGTGTATTCATCCTCAGGTGAAGGGGGCGTAGTAAAATAATTATTTTCACTCTTTGGGCTTCCACTTTTTCTTGGAACACTGAAAGTTGAACAGCGTCTAGAAAGCAAGTTTTCATACGTGAACATGTTTGTGTGCACGTAAGATGTATGAAAGCAGACATATAATTCAAGCTGGAGGTTACCGAAATCTAGAATAGGCGCTTGTGGCGCTCAAGAGCCTGCGTGATGTTGTGGGTGCTCTCTTGCCGTCTACATTCAAATCTTTCTGTTACTGGGAACAGCAGCATCAGTCTGGCAGTGGCTGTAACCTCAGAGATGTATTCCTTTATGTTGCTAAGTGTACACAGGCAACGATACTTGAAACGCTTGTAACTGGTGGTGGTTGTAGATATTATTGAGATGTGTATTTGACCTTTGGGAAGACCCGGGAAGTTGCTACAGGTAGGTTAGATTAGATTGTTTTGTGGTCTTGCTGCATGCCAACAACAGTGTATTTTATTTGTCCAAGAGGTTGTAGATGGATATCTGCAATCTTTTCCAGTTTGCACTTCATGATTGTACTTCTGTTCATTTTATTTCTAAACTGGGGAAGTACAGCATTGACACATTGTAATTGTGTATTACTCTAAAAATTATTTTAGCAATTTGCTTTGATGTTTTAGACTGGACGGCGGGTGCAGAATGTTGTTCCAGTTACAATTCGTCAGGTCCTGGAGGGCCAAGAAGCAGGTCTTAAAATTGGAAATTTGGACGTACACATTGTGAGAATGAAATGTTAATTGTATAGCTCTATGTCTAGTGGTCATGTTCAATATGCAGTAGGTAATGTACACAGAACATACTGTGTTCATGTGTACTGGTGTGCTTACATCGTAGTCTTTGTATCCAGTGAATATTAACTGACTTTCCTTCTTCTGATAGAGCAGTTGGTTTTAGATTGATAAATCACCACACAGTTCATTAAACTGAGCTGGCAGCTTAGTTCTGAGTCTATAAGTAATATGTTACGGTGAAATGCATGCCTAGAATTAGGAGGACTGCACTATATTGCCCTTATGTAAAATATGTTGTGATACATAGGAGAAATGGGTAAGTTGTCAGAAGGTTCTGCTTGTCTGTCTCTAGTAGTCTGGCTCTACTCAGTTTATATGATGGTATTTTGCAACTAATGACTGAAAGGAGAGAATGCTTGTGAGGTGAATTACATATAATGTTGCCATTTAGATTACATTATTCTGGGATGTTTTCTGTGTGTTTGATAGGTTGGTACCAATTCTTCAAAGGACTAAATTGCTTTCATCTTTGCTCTTAGGGTCCCACAAGTGAAGGCAGTGCATGTGTCTTTAATATTGGTACCCATGTACCGAAGTATGTGATGTTGCATCCCGGAAGACCATTTTCTTAGTACCTGCCGCTATAAGAACACATAATCTTAGTGTTGATGTTTGTAATTTCAGTTGACTTTTGTTGCTTTGGTACGTCGTATTGAGGTCACTTCAACTAAGGTGTCCTACCTGTTAGATGATTGTACAGGTGGTATCACTGGGGTTTTCTGGCTTGAGTCTGCAGATGGGGTAAGTTGTGTTTATGAATGAGTTATATTATGCTTGAGTGAGAAATATAATAATGCTTTGCATGAGTGAACTTGAACTGATGGCTTGTGCACATTATAGGATGAAGAGCAGGTAATTCCACCCATTGTGGAAAACACGTACTGTCGTATATATGGATCTGTAAGAAGCAATCAAGGGAAGAAGTACGTTTTTATATATAGAATCATGAATCTGGATGATTTGAATGACCTAACAAGACACATTCTGGAGGTTATGTACAGCAGTTTAAAAATCCAGAAAATAGGAACTCCAGTGATGGTGAGTGCTCCAAGATGCTGATGATAGCTTGTCATTTTGTTGTAGCAGCATGTTTCTGTTTGTATAAGCAGCTAAGTGTTAAATGTAAACCGGTGGTAACTGTATGCAAGCATGAAAATATTATAGATCATATGGGGTAAGAAATTTCATCACTATATATAAAATATTAATAAAGGAAATATGTTGGTTAAGGAATGGGGGGGGGGGGCAAATCTGACCATGGGTATTAGGAACTTCAATTTACAAAGGAGCCAGGTTATTAGGAAGGGGTGTAGTGGTTTGAACCCAGTCCTTAATATATACCCCTTTCCCCCACTGTTACCCTGTTTTTTATTTGCCCTTAGTAACAAAAAAAGAAAACTTAGGTAGAAAAAAATATGTGGGGGTGGCATTTTCTTCCCCACAAGTTAATGCATAGGCTAATAAAGAAATGGGTGCCATGTGTTATCATCATATTATTAATGTATAAATGGTAAAGCTGCCTGTGTGCTTAATTGAGCACTGTACCTTCCAGATTTGGGGGGAGTACAGGTCCAGCTCCATGCATTTGTAACCTTGGCAGTAGATGGAAGTGGTCAGTTTCATCTCCTGGCTGCTTTACCAGTGGGGAATGAACCCTTGGTCCCCAAAGGACAGCTGGTTGGTTGGCCTAGAGCTGGTCTTGCTGCTGTTGTGACCAGAGAAATGTGTGTTTGCTGTTCTCAGTTGCCCAGCTTGCGGCCTAGTCACTATATGGATAGCTGTTCCAGCTTTTCATGTTATTTTGCGCACAGTTTGATCAGAGTCCTAAAAATTCCAGTCTGGCAATCACATGGAGGGAAATTTCTATTTTTGCATGACAAACTCCTAAACAGGTGGTGCAGTAGGGTATAATGTAACACAGTTTTTAAGCATTTCTTCAAACATGTGATTTCAGAACACGGGCACATTCACCAACAACAGTAATAGCTTGTCCAATTCCTTTGTGGCAATGCCAGCCACCGCACAACCAAGTGGTAACAATAACCAGGATCTTGTCTACAACACTATAATGGTAAGCTTTTCCTTAAAGTGAAATAATGATTTGCACATTAATCTGGGGTGTGACTCTGTTATTAATTGTGTATTTATGAATGTCTTTAACCTTTGCATAGGAAATACGTAGCACTTAATGTAGTATGCTCTACCAATGACTTAGCCTTCCATTGCAAAGATGAACTTCCAAATTGTGCAAATTACCCATCCTTGTCAGAGACATATTTGAAGAGTTCTGATTTATCAGCTAAAACACCAAATTATTTCATGGACAGACAGTAGGCAAGGCAGTTGTGACATGAGATTTTCATCCAGTGTATAATACATGGTGTCTCATCTTCATTGAGGTTCAGCAAATTGCATGGCAGTTAAGTGTTTACATGGCTACCACTAATTTACAACAGAATTTTAAGATGGGTAGTCAAGCACATGAGTTATGAGTTAAATATGCTTGATGCGATATACATATGAATTAAATGCGACTCACATTCCATGTGTATGCAACTGCCATAAGTACTCATATTTTATTATTGTCATGAATAGTTTGTGCGGTCACAGTAAAGGGGCAAAACTGCACTTTAACCTGACTTCTCCGTCTTTGTGTCTTGGATGTAACAACTTAAGATCCACTGAGGGGATTTACACAAAATTTGTTGACATTTCCATTTTTGTTACAAATTGAACTTTAGTGGATACTTTATTTGAAGACTGGTGTATTAAGGTTGCTGCTTCCATCTGCTACCTGAGTTTAGATGGAGCAGGTTACTCCAAAGTGTTGGTAAATTTCAAACATATTACATGGTATCATACCGTGGAAAGTAGTCTTTACTCACTAGTGTGCAAATTTCAAATTACAAGAATAGTGCTGTTGTTGACCGCCTCTGTGGTCTAGTGGTCAGAGTTTCTGGCTACAGATACAGAGGTCCCGGGTTCGATCCCTGGCGCTACCAGATTTTCTGAGTAGTAGTGGATCTGGAACGGGGTCCACTCAGCCTCGTGAGGTCAATTGAGGAGCTACTTGAATGAAAAAAGTAGCGGCTCCAGGTCTAGATCAGAGATTAACGGCTGTGGGGACCCGTTGCGCTGACCACGTGACACCCCTCTATCCCCAAAAGTTGGCACTAACTTCGGCGGCCGCTCTGTCGGTATAGTTCGCGTGCAGACTAAGGCCACGGAGTTTAGTTTTAGTGCTGTTGTTTTTAACTGAGAAAATGGCATCAGCCATGTTTTGCTAAGCCAAAACCTTACTGCCCCACATTTAGCAATTAAAATATTTGTCTTCTGTATTCCTTGGTCTTCATTTTTAATGAACGTTAAATCTGATAACTGTTGTTATTCATACAGCAATGTAGCAGAGGGGAGATAGGAGCACCAAAGGGCGACATTATTAAAGCACTAACTGGGAAGATGTCTGTAAAAGATATAACGTAAGTATCATGTGTGTCCTATTGTGCCTAAGTAGAGTAACTGTGAATGCATTTGATTTGGTAACTTGTAACTCCTAAGTATGCAGCATTATGTAATTGAGTTTCTATCTCAGTAATGAAAGGGTTAGGACAGTACTTCGAATACTGTGACCAAATAAGGATAACCAAAATACCTGTGGCAAAGGGAAAATTGAAATGAAAACTAAGGGGAGAACACTGCATTTAAGCAGGCTTCAAAATATTAAGCATAACACTTATGTATATCTTGTGTACAGGAACATCCTGGAGTTCCTGATCGTTGAAGGTCACATCTACACAACACATGATGATGATCACTTCCGTTGCACAGAGAACTAATATTGAAAAATACTGTGGGAAATGGTAAAGCACTCCCACAGAAAATCAGATCAACTTTTATTTCCACCAGAATGTTGGAAGCAGATATTGGAGTGAAATACGAAGAAGTTTGTGAATTGTGTATCAAATATCTTAAAAACTATGAATATGTGTGCAGGCAACAACATGTAAGGGTCATGTAGACATACAGTCATATACAGAGTTTTCATGTATTGGAACTACAAATAAAATACGTGTGGACTGTCAAGTGGCACGTGTCTCATACTATTAATCTGAACAGTACACACACAAGGAATGAGGTTAAAAAAACATGACAAATGTAATTTTGACTGATTAAATGTTTTCCCTGTCTGGCCTTTAGTTTTCTTTCTCTGAACATCCTTCATTTGCGTGTTTTCCTTGCAGAATTCATTTCATAACAGTAAATAACTGCACTTATCAGGATTCAGGTCTTGTGGGATAAAACACTGTTGCTGGGATGCGGTCTCTGGTGTTTTGAAGGAATATAGTACCTTCACTTTCAAGGGTCAAACATGAAGGCACTATGCTCCTCCAAATGTTGGGAACTGCTCGCCCAATGACAGTGTCATCCCGGAGACCTACATCCTCAGATACACCATTGTGAAAACACTATTTGCAACTGCACTTTTGCTGGCGCATTTCCACAAACATACAGCTTAACATAATTATGTATGTGATATAGGTACTTGGACTGGTTTGATTAAGTGGCAAATTGGTTTATAAAACCAACCCTCAAATTGTAGCTTTGTAAGCTAAGATTTGAGGCTATGTCAGCAGTGAAGTTTCACATTCTGGTCTTCTGGGTTATGACACCATTTTGAAGGAACATATTGCCTGTGCCCAAAAGGTGAAGGCAATATGCATCTCCAGTGTGTTGGTTATCACCTGTCAGATTACACAGTGCCATTCATAATGTAAGCATCACACTGTGGATTTACATTTGAATTTACTTTGGTAGCAGTAGCAGAGGGGGTGTGGGAGGAGTGGATGTGAATCAGCTGCAACAACTGTTTGTGCTTACGCAAGAATTATACAATACGACAGAGAAGTGGCTCAGAACAGGTTGTAATAAGAGTAATTTGTTGAGGATGAGTCCACTCATGGGTTTTACAGCACTCATTTCATGATTGGAGAATTTCTTGAACTACTGATAACTATTTGGATATGAGAAAAGAATTACTTTCACTGCATCTGTCAAATGTTCTTTATCTCCAACAGTGTTAGATTACAGGATTTGGAGCAAACTGGATGTAATATTGCTCTGTTATTAATGTAACAATTCTTATTAAAAATAAAAGTAACATCATACATATTAGTATTTGAGAGTAAAACCACATAGTAAAAGGTAGAATGTTTGATTTATCAGCCCCCTTTTGACTTCGGTGGTGGCCGGTACACACCAACCACAACAGCGTGGTCTCTTTCATATGGCTCCAAAGTTAACTGCTCCTGTGGTTTCAGTTTGTCTGCCTGTAGTTTCTTGACTTCTGCTGCAAACACAGCTTCAGGCTGGGCAGTAGAATCTATGCAACTGGCCTGAAAGTTTATTATTACCGTACAAAGTATTATCTCGGTGAAAGGCAAACTATTTAGTGCACCAATGTGATGAGGTTCATCAGTGCCCAGATTAAACAAAAAACCTCATGGTAAACAGTGGATCTATTAACAGTTACTTACCTAGTTAAAATTACCTGTATTTTATAGAACCTGAAGGCTCAGTACCACATTCACAACAGCCCATCAACCAATCCCTATCCTTAAGCAGTATGAAACAAGCCCACACCTTGTCATGCTGTTTTTAAAGAACCATCTTAATATGAAAATCCCATTCACACCAAGGCATTCAAAGTGTTGTCTTTGTCAGGTTTGCCCATCAAAATCATGTATTTTTTTTCCTCTCCCATTCCATTCCATATGGCCCATCTATCTTGTGCTCCTTGATTCAATCCTAGCAATATCTGGTAAGGAATACAAATCATGAAGCTCCACATACGACTTTCTCCAGTCTCCTGTTCCTTTCATGAGAGACCAAGGTGCACACCCACACACAACAAAAAAGATATAATTTTGTATGTTTTAATTTTCACGTTTTAGGCTGCACTGAGAATAATGCGAATCTACACTGAATGATGGCAAGCACTTCCTACATTTAATTTGTTTTTGATTTCTTTGTTAAGGCAGTTTTCATTTATTGTTTGCAAATTGCTATTTCAAACTGCCACATTTTCAAAGACTATTTTGGAAACATACGGTATGTTAACATAAAACCTACGTATTTTCATGTGCCCAGAAAAGGTTTAATGAAGCAGAGTCATTACAATAAATTTGTTGGCAAAGAAAGTAATAGGCACACAGAAATTACATGTACACCATTTTAAACAGCAACTCCCAAAAGTACAGTACCTATGCAAGTTCAGTATGTGGTCCACTTGTTGACATCAAAATTAGATTTAACTTTGTGCCAAATAGGTAATGGAATTATCACCAAGCTATATTCCATATTGTAGTTAGTGCCCCAGTTACAAACAAACAAAACAGATGTTCATCATCACGCTGAAACAGCAACACATATCCACATTGATGTGACAACATTCTTGACTAGCAGCTGCCCAAGTGTTGGTTTGGCTGAGGACAGCCCACTTTCTGGCCTCCCAGACCTGCAGATCTGATGCTCCTTGACTTTTTCTCGTGGGGCTTTGTGAAAGATGAGGTTAACATTCCTTAAATACTTTTAACACCAGACAACTTTAATGCATGAATATGAATGGCCACTGCAAAAACTGAATGTTCTGTACTGTGGGGTATTTCCAGTAACATCTAATATGACTTGATATGTGCCACACAGCAAAAGGGGTACAGACTGAAAACTGCACAGGCTATGAAATAGAAACTTTCTGAGTTGCTATTTACAGTGGTGCACTTAATGTTTGTGTGACTACTAGTTTCTTACCAATAAAATTTTTAATTGCTCAGATCTTCTCTGTCATCCTGTCCAATAATGCTGCTTCCAGATGAGTAACATATCACTCTAGAACATACACCAACTAGCAGCCATAGAATGAGATGCTGAAGATTTGAGGTTATGCATATGTATGAAACTCTCAATGCATCTCTCTATAAAGCAAAAGCAACTGAATTCATTAATTCAGTAAAGTGTGTAACATAATTATGAATAATAAATGGAACATTATGGTGAGATGAAATAGATGTGTAGTATAGCAGCAAAAGTCAGTGAGCGTTAAAAACAAGGAGAGGGGGAAATGAGAACACATAGGATAATTTCTGAACCAATTTTCTAATAATCACACAGAGGAAAAGATCAATGGGGAATCTTGATAATGCTGAAAGAATTACTTGAGAAGTGAGAATGATAGTAAATGAAGTTGTGAGTTTGGAAATACATGCCAAGTAATTCCATGCCAGACTGTCTCGCAATAGCCAATATGGTCCTTAGATACCACTAAACAGAGTAACAATACCAACCTTGATAGAAATTACAAAATGGCCTCCATTTTTCAGAAAATACTGGGCATTGAGGGCAACTATTCTAGCCTGATCAGGCTGAGCTACGTCCGCAAACACCGTATCCACCATCCCAACAAGCATCCGATACTTGTGGGGGTGGCGTGCATCCTCAATGATAGGAATGACATTGGTCCGCTTTTTAGCCATGTTGAGCAGATCACGACCTGATCTGTGTGAGAACTCTACAGCATAAACTAGTCCTTCCTGAAATGTGAGAAAAAATAATAATACACAACATGATGAGTAGATTACCATATTCACAGTTGAACTCAAAATCTACAAGCTCAGAATAACTCTACTTAGTACCATTTGGTGAAATAATACTATTCAGGAAAAATAATTTTGCATGTCGTGCTTAATTCAAATGCCAGAAACAGAACTGCACAATTATTACCGTCTACTTGTCATTTGTCCTGTTAACATGCTGACTGCCACTGTGATGTGTACTTTTTGTCACAAGCCAAGTTGAGACATATATCTGCTATATCAGTATTTAAAGTCATGTTTCAGAAACTGGCTCAGTTGTTGAGACACAGTTTTGAACTCTACAGTTTGGCAGGGGGGGGGGGCTCTCTGAACCACATTAAAAAAATAGGATAACTTCCAAAGTCCAAAAGAATAGCCATAATCTTAAAACACTGAAAAAAAAAAAACCACAACATCTGTTCTATATGTTGTGCAGATGGGGAAAAAATATATGATGAATATAAGACTATTTCTGCAGAAGTGATGTAACAAATTCCATCAACTCACGGGTCCAACAACATCAGATACATGTGATACTGTAGTTCCTGATGCAGCTCCCAAGTAAAGGACCTTGCAACCAGGTGGCATATAGATCTGGTCCACACCTCCTAGGATAGCAGCAGCCAACTTTGATCGGAAGGGATTCCATACACGATATTCTATCTTCTTCTCACCTTCCTGCAAGAGGAGTGGGAATGTGCAAACATTTAACAAACCTCATGATGCAGGTTTTCTGAAGAGCTGATACTTGTTCAACTGGTACATGAAGTTCCATGCTCTTGTGAAACCTAAAGTTTCATTGCCATGGTCAAGCCTACCACTGGATTGTGTTGTGAGCATGCTGAAGCCAAGATCTCAGTCCTATGTGATCTTTCGCTGGAATGCTGGGATAAGAGTTTTCAACATTTCAAGGGACTGTAATGCCTTCATTTTCAGTGTCAGGGAATCCAAACATTCCACTCACTTCGACTGCTTGACACTGAAGATGAAGGTACTATGATAGGTCTACTTCATAATGTCGAGAACAACCACCAAACACAGTGTGCCTCATCATCTGAAGGTTGAAACATCTATTCAGAACCATCCATGTGAGACCTTCAAAATCTTTCATAGTTGAATCCATTTTACAAAGGCACATCTAAAACTTTGTCTAATTGCCACAAAGACCAGAAA
>Ga0131853_10004872_pt1 | contig 24127 bp, 15 predicted proteins | sample TergutLab28metaG_FD_92764 | JGI IMG/M metagenome (GOLD analysis project Ga0131853, IMG submission 92764) | Labiotermes labralis P1 segment gut microbial communities from Petit-Saut dam, French Guiana - Lab288 P1 (version 2) (version 2) | ecosystem: Host-associated > Arthropoda: Insects >...
AAGGTTTATTTTCGCATTTACAAAACCCCCCCCCCCTGTCTCTCTCCCGCGCCAACACAATCCCCGCCATCCCCCCCCCCCCCCCCACCCAAACCCACTTCCTGAAGATCCATCTTGATATTATCCACCTGGGTCTTCCAAGTAGTCTCTGTCCCTCAGGTTTCCCCATCAAAACCCTATGTACACCTCTCCTCTCTCCACCATACATGCAAGATGCCCCGCCCATCTCATTCTTCTTGATTTGATCACCCGAACAATATTGGGTGAGGAGTACAGATCATTAAGCTCCTCATTTTGTAGTTTTCTCCACTCTCCTTTTACCTCATTCCTCTTAGGCCCAAATATTCTCCTCAGCACCCTATTCTTAAAAACCCTTAGCATATGTTCCTCCCTCAATTTGAGCTACCAAGTTTCACACCCATACAAAACAACAGACAATATTACAGTTCTTTATATCTTAATCTTTACATTTTTTTATAGCAAACTGGAAGACAAAAGATTCTGCACCGAATGATAGCAAGCATTTACTGACTTAAATCTCCTCTTAAATTCTTCCTGAATAGGATTTTGATTCATTAAGTTTGTTCCCAAATATTAGAACTCTTCCACCTATTAAAAGGAACAGTCATCAATTTTTGTACTGTGACTTCGTCCTGCAATCTGATCTCGAGACATGACCATGTACTTAGATTTATCAGCGTTTACTTGTAGTCCAGTCTTCTATTAATAAAGCTTGTGTTTTTCTTTACAGTATGTATGTTTCTGCCCAGTAAATTAACATCATTAGCATAAACCAAAAGCTGCTGTGTACCATTTAATTTCAAGCCATCCTGGTTTACCTGAACCCTCCTAATGGCTTTCTCTAAAGGAAAGTTGAAAAGCAATGGTGATAAATCATCTCTTTGTTTCAAGCCATTCTTAATAGGAAACATATCAGACAAATGCTTGCCTACCCAGGCTGTGGTACAGATTTCATTCAGACACATTTTTATTAGTCTTACCAGTTTCATGGGGATATCAAATGCAATGAGAATATTATACAAGACCTCCCTCCTAACTGAATCATAAGCTTTCTTGAAGACTCTAAATAGCTGATGCACTGCTTCATTGCATTCCAATTTTTTCTCAAGTATTTGACAAATGCAGAATATATGATCAGTAGTTGACCTATTGCATCAAAACCCATGGTGTTGATCCCCATTAATTTCCTCTGCATATGGTGCTAACCTTGACAGCAGGATGTTGGATAAAATTTTGTATGTGGTTGACAAATGTGAAATGCCTGTATAATTACTACAGCCTGTCTTATTTCCCTTCTTATATGACATCTCATCATTTTGCTGCAGAACATAAGGCTCCCACAAGAATCCTTCATCTCACTCTATTCTTGGCATCAGTTTTGATCTCTATCCAGGTCTTCGTAATCTTTTAGCCTCTTCAAGTACCGTTCTTCGCCATGTATTCCTTGGTCTCACCCTGCCCCATTTACCTTGGGGGTTCCACTCTAGGGCTTGCCTGGCTATCTCATCGGACGGTTTTTGCAGTGTATGGCCCAGCCATCTCCACTTGCGTTTCCTGATCTGCAAATCTATTCTAGGTTGCTTCGTACACTTCCACAACTCTTCATTCGTTATCTGGTCTGGCCAGAAAATTCTCACTATTTTCCTGAGGCATTTATTAATATAGACTTGCAGCCTGGCTGTTATACATTTTGAATTTTTCCAGTCTCACAACCATAGAGTAGGACTGCTTTCACGCTTGTATTGAAGATGCGAAACTGGTTTGTGTTGAATATGCCGTTGAGTGCCAGATCTTGTTTAATGCACTGAATGCTATCTGGGCCTTTTGTATGCAGGCTATGATATCAGCTTCTGTACCACCCTGTTATTGATAATGCTCCCCAGATATGCAAACAGTGTCACTCTTTCAGTAGTTCCACTGTGTATGCAGAGAGTCTCATAATTGTTCATGGTAATACTCATCTCCTTAGACTTATTTACGTTAATCTTTAAGTCCACTTTGGTGTATCATTTTCCAATCTCTTAAGCATTATTTGCATTGCATGTAGAGTGGGCTAACAGGCTTATGTCGTCAGCATAGTCCAAGTCTGTGAGTTTGCCACATAATCCCCATCTTATGCCTGCAGAAATTGTGCTTACTTTGGACATTGCATAATCTAGAGTGACATTAAACAACAGGGGTGAGAGCACACAACCTTGTTTTACTCCATTCAGTACTGGCATAGGTTCTGATACCTGGTTTTTGTGTAGAACATTGCATGTTGACTGGTCGTATATAGCTTTTATAATATTAACTAGTTTTTGTGGTACACCTTTTTCCTTCAAAGCCTGCCAGATTGTGTTGTGCGCCAAGGTATCAAAGGCCTTTTGGAAATCTGTGAAAACCAATTGAAAGGGTGAACAAAACTCTATTGACTGACAATTATTCGGAATGTGTTAATATGGTCGGCACATGATTTATTTGGCCAGAATCCGGTTTGTTCTGGCCTCATCTTGGGTTCAAGTTCTTCTTTATTATAGACAATAGTTGCCAGTATCTTACATATTGTATTTAGTAGAGTTATTCTTCTCCAGTTGTGACACTCAGTTAGGTCTCCCTTCTGTGGGAGTTTTATGACGAGCCCTTCTTTCCATTCATTTGGGATTTGTTCAGAATCCCATACTTTTTTAGCAAAGTTTCCAAGATGTTGGCTATAGTATGCAGATAGGTTATAAAAATTTCTGGTGGTAAGTTATCAAGGCTGCTGGCTTTGTTTAATTTTAAATGTTTGATGGCAATTTTTATTTCATTCCCACTAGGTGAACCTGTAGGAATTTTTGTAGTCTCAGGTGTTGTTTGTTTCCATTCTTATAGGTAGGTACAATGACTGACTTCTTCCACTCCTCAGGCAGTTCCTCCTTATTTCAAGTAGAATTAATAAATTTATGGATCTCAGAGTGAATTGTTGTATCCCCTGCTTTAATCACTTCTGCTGGGATTTGATCAACACCTGGTGATTTGTGTCTTTTTAGCTTTCTAATAGCCATATCAATGTCATAGGCACTCAGCTTAGGCACTACTGGTTCTGCTGTTTGTATTTCTGTCTGCCTAACATCAATAACCCCATGTACATTCAACTGCTGGGAGAAATGGTTCCTCCATTTAGCCAAAATAATATGGAAGTCTGTAACCAAATCACCCATTATACCATACTATATTAGTTCTAGGCTGGTAACTCTTCTTAAAATCACAGGTGTCCCTATACAAGTCTCTTACTGTTAGTTTCAAGGTCATCAATTTTAGCTTTCACATATTCTTTTTGTTCCTGAAATGTCTACTAGCTTCATATCTTACATTGTTTAAATTATCTACACTGCTTTGGTATGGATCATGTAACCACTGTATTTTAGCCTGCTTCCTTTGGTCTAAAAATGTAAACATTCTTAATCAAACCATGGCTTATGCTGCTTCAATTCATACAGACCAAGGCTCTCTTTAGCTGATGTTTTGATATTCTCTTTAATGTTCTCTCAAGCCCTATTTATGTCCCTACTATCACCAAGTTCTCCAAAGCTACAAATCTTAATCTGATACTGTTTCCTAACCTCCAGCTTCCTGAGATTAAATCACTGCACATCAAACTTCTGTGCTTCATTTTTTACTTACTGCCATTCTTTCCATAACTTTTGCAACCACCAAATAGTGTTCAGTATCACAGTCAGCTTCCCTGAAAGATCATACATCAAGTATACTCAAATGCCATCTCATGTCTACCAATATGTGATTAATTTGGTTGTGAGTCTTCCCATCAGGAGAGGTCCAGGTGTACTTATGAATATTTCGATGCAGGAACATGGTGCTCTTAACTAGATTTTTTGATGTGGCATAGTTTACTATTCTAATGCCATTAGCATTACTATCCTGATGTCTTCTCAGTCCCAATTGTTGGTTTGAAAATATTCTCTTTCCCCACTTCTGCATTAAAATTTCCTAACAGAATTTTCATGTGGTACTTAGGAAGATGATTGAAAACCTACTCTCATTCTTTATAAATACTGTTTTTTGCCTTATCACTTTTCTCCTCACTTGGTGCATGCACATTCAAAACAATGATATTATACCAGCAACCCCTCAGAACTACATATGACATCTAACACTAACAAACTCTACTCTCTTAACTGCTGATACTATTTTGTGGTGTACAAAGAATCCTGTTTTCAATTGATGATTTTCATTTCCTCTTCCATAGAAAATAATACAATCCCCCCCCTGTCCCACCTTGCTAATTCCCTGGCTGCTGTTGTAAGTGAACATGACTTATACAGGTTTCTAACATTCCAAGTACTCTATGACTTAATATGAATGTAAAATACACCTACTTACATTATATGGAGTATGCAACTAACAAAAACATGACTGTGGAAACAACGTATTTGTCGTCATGCACTGTCCAATCTCATACTGCACAGAGATAACCTGACAATGAGACATCAGAAGGGGACAGAGTATTCTACATCAAAACTGATTAGAAAGGGCAAACCAGTTACAACAAATCTTAACTTACAGTTGAACTTGGCAGAGCACATTAAATCTGCCTACCAAAATAGGGTATTCAGTACTGTAACCCCAGAAGTTAATTGCAAGCAACCCGAACAGGGCTTGGAATCCTAAATTAAGTAGGCCTACTATCAAGCCATCTGCTTGCAAGGGTAGAGGAAAGACATAATCCCTCAGGATTGTTGATAGTCTGGCAAAGATATGAATGAGGCAGCTCCCAGATACATGTAGCGTTGCCATTTTAGGCCTACCGACCTGAATTCAGTAGGTGATTCTGATTCAACATACATAATCAGGTCATGATGTTCCAAGTCCTTGCAGTCCTTGTTACAATGAACAGCACACTACCAAATCATGAGCACAGACCTACTTACTAACTGCTAATACAAATATTAATTGCTTAAGTTTTTACTGTTTCCATCCTGGGAAAACATGCATGTCTCATACAGTTATCTCATTACAGGGATAAGATATGTTTTGGTCATTTTACTACTAACCCAAGCACACAGGTGCAAACCATGCTATTAGCCATACAATGTAATATCCAAAACCTTGAATTGCAAAATTTTGTTAATTAGAAATGAGAACACTTGCCCAGTTGAATGACCATTTTTCAATTAAGAGATGTCTGAAACAAAGTACTGTGCCATAAAATTGCACTACTGCAGCTCTAAGTAATGATCCCTTTTATAATAAGAAGTGTTACAATACAAATTTTTATGCACAGCAAGTTGCAGTAAAATTTTTTGAGGTAGGAATAGTGAAAGCAGTAACATTTAAACTGTAGACAGAGATTTAAGGATTACACTACACTCGGAGTCCCTTCATTATACATACTTGAAGAGGTATGTAATATTAAAAGTACAAAGATTCACTGGAGCAAAGTGTATACATTTGTAGCTATAATGTGCAAAAAAAAAAAAATCAGCATGTTAAATTTTGCAATATGGACCTCCTTGGGAAAAATGTGGTGAATATGGGAATTGGACTGTACAAGGTGCCAGATCATTTAAAAAATTGAGAGGTTTAAATCTTCTAAATGAGAACTGAGACTCTTTCTGTTATAGCCTGCATTTTGTTCAGTGGATTAATTTATGTCATATTCATTGCATGTAGGTTATATGAGTATATGTGTGATAAGTTGTCATATTATATTGCATTTTATTGTTTTTGATGTTGATGTATTGTGAGTTTGAGTTATGAGATATATAAACTGGAACTGAACTTGACAAGTCAAGTGTCACACATTGTGACTAAGTGGATGCAATAGATAAACTAAACTAATCTTTACAGTTAATATTATGCATAGTAAAACGTGACATGGAACATCTCATTCGGTGTATAAGATCTCAAATGTATGTTTATTCATTTATCGGCTACAACAAGGTATGTGTAAATATTTTCTTGGCAACGTACAGTTGTTAGACATAGTTAGCTTGTTGGTACTACAGAATTTCTGCATGAAATTTACAGCCATTAAGTAATTATGGCGAACTTGCGGTTATTGGGCATCGTAATAATGGAGGACTTTGTTCAGGAAGAGTATCTCAGTACTGTAAAGGTGTCATCTCACAGGCAGTTGTATGAAGAAAATGCTCCATTGTTTAGAGGGTGATCCTACAAAAAATTAAAGTGAAATATCCGTATTTAAAGTTGAATTTGTACCACATAGCAAAATTATTACACCGCTTTAAGACGGAAAGGCACCAACACACACTACAATTCTAGATTGTTAAGAGGTTCAAAATCAAGTGCGGCACTATTGACACAGTATCTGAGACCCGTTGGTTTGGGACCATCATCGAACACATGACCTAAATGGGAACCACAGCCTGCACAAGTCACTTCAGTACGTATCATGCCATGAGAGGTGTCTACGTTCTGTTTTATATTTTCTGCATCAATAACATCGCTGAACGCTGGCCAGCCACATCCGGATTGATACTTTTTGTCTGAGGAAAATAACTTCTTCTTACACACAACACACAAATAAGTTCCTGCATCGTATAATTCCGTATATTCACCACTAAACGGACTCTCCGTTCCCTTTTCTTGTGTAATGTGATACTGAAGAGGCGTCAAACGTCTCTTCAAATCAGTTTCGGGAAAAGTATGGTTACCATCCGATTCCCCATAAATTGCTCTTGTAGTGGTAGCACAAGTACCAAACGACCATATATTATGTTCAGTGCACGATACAAATGAAGGTACTACATATTGTTCAGGGCCCTTATATTTATACCAATGTCTTAAAATATTGTACAGTAACCTACACGTAAACATCTCGCTTTTATTCCTTTACACTTAAGTCAGGGTACCGTGATACAATGCAGCAGACGTCTGAACTGACCGCACGGACCCTTAAACTAGGACGATATTGTGATCAGCTGATCAGATTGTGAAATGTTCTTGTTTTCGCAAGTCATCCATGACATTTAAAAGTCATAGCGCTGTGATGTGTTGTTCAAAAGGTCGTTTGGCAAATTTAGTTTTCTGTTAATGAAAACAAGTTGTGATGTTCACCCGGTTAATGAATTGGGAAAAAAAGTACGGCGAATTTCATCATTTTTTTTTGGCAGTGTCGAAAACATCCAGAGCGGTAGTTCGAATACTAGAAAATATCTATGGAAAATTTTGGCTTCGTACTAGTAAACTTGCCGACTTCAAAAACAAACAACGAACTACCAACAACTCATTCCACATGCTGGGAGATTGGTTGTTACAATGAGGGAAGATTTTAAGGGAATTTTCTCTTCATTGCAAAGAACATACCGGCTCTGGGGACCACCTATGGACACTGGGGATCTTTTGACACTGCAGATGAAGTTTTATGTGTAAAGATGATGCATAATATTGTATATAAAATGTTTATAGTATTCTGCATTGTAAGAACTCTGTGTATTTTTTATACTTATGGCTTATTCCACACCCTTTTTCATTTTGACACACGGATCTATGGAATGTATGTAAGAATTGTTGTGGCGGACTTTGTATATACACTAACTCAAGATTTCAACTGGCTGTATCATGCATGTGTATGCATTTTGCTCTGTAAACTTCTTAAATACGGTTCATGATGAACCGAAACACGTTGCTGAAATGAACAACAAACACTGCTGACTTAGCTTGGCGTGACTGCATATTTACACTTTGAGCTCCCGGAGCACATTAAGGCCATACATATGACACTTTACATTTCCGACAGTGTCTACTATCGTTTACGTTTCACTCTTTCTTTGCCACTATCACTGTATACATACCCTCACTTGTTGTACTTTCCTCTCTTGACTGACTGTAACCTGTGCTTAAACCATACCGAAAATTGAACACTGCCCAAAAAAAATTCGCTTCAGAATTGGCTTCATAATGTACTTCCTCAGTGTGCTCCATACAATATGCATTCACATGGTAATGTATAACAACACAATATAATATACCACACATAACAGGAACTGGGCCTAGCAAGAGTTAGGATTGCATCCAACGAGTCGACTGCTGTCCTCACCTCAAACTTAACTTTTCAAAAGCACACGTTCTGTAACGTATACACAGTGCCGCAGTTGGTTGAGGCACTGCGCTACAAATGGGAAGGTCACGGGTTCGATTCCCGATGGCGTCATTTTGATTTTTCATTCACTTAATACTTCCGCCCCCGCTATAGGCCTGGGATCGACCGATTCACTAACAAAAACAAGTACGGCTGGTCCTCCTGGGGGTAAAGGTGGCCGGTGCGGAATGCAGACAACCTGCCACCTTCATGTGCCGATTGCCAAAAAAGTCAGGGCCCCTCAACTGCCGAGAGCCCAAAACACCTGCAGAGGGAGAACTTTTCAACACTTCATAGACATGACATACATTTTCCATGACTTACCCTTTAGCTGAAATCATTTACTGAACTAAGCTCGTTGTTTTCATAGGTTTCATAGTATGTAATATAGATACTGATGCCAGTAGATATTGTTTTGTGAGAACTGGAACCGGAACACTGTTTTCATATAAAAAACATTTCCAGTTACCATTACCTTACCATCAGGATATCTTACAAGGGGTTACAAGGACTGGACAAAGTCTCCAAGAAACTATCAAGCAACTGACAAACATTAGACATCAGCAAGGACATGTAAAAGCTGAAACTGGAGTTACATTACTTAGGATGGAATATATCACCAGTCACTTTATAGTACAGATACTAATCAGCAACAAAATTATCACAACCCTTTCTATTTCCAACCTCACTCCCATGGGCTAGAAAGTATTTCAGGCAGACATTTGGGATTTAAAAATATAAACCCTCTTCCAGTCGTACTACTGGTATAGAATAAATGTAAACAGGAAAAAGTTACCTCCCATCAATCACATCGCTGTGAATTTGTAAATTTGGTGGTGGGTGCCAGTCCATGGATCTGTAGGGGAAAGTTATAAGGTACTGAAACACCAAAGGAAAGGGACGAATTCCAAAAATTAATGTAAATACCATCCCTGCTATATATTAACATACATTATCTCCTAAGATCAGCAGAGATGTGTTTTCCATGATTCCTAGTACAAGGTATTTATTCTAGAACATAGCAGGACTTCTATTAATATGTGTAGTATAATCATGTATAATGTAATGCTGGTAAAGACAGGCGAAGTATTAGAATACTGTAATTTATTCTGGATGAATAAGAGGTGACACCCCTAATTAATATATGTGTTCAGTTCAAAAACCCTGAGCCCACATAATTTTCTCATTGGTGTACACAGCTTACTATTGTAATTAATTTTCACATTTGAAACAATTTACTTGGAAAACACTGATGTGTTACCAATGACAAAAATACAAACAGCATCTATACAAAAACCTGAACAAAGTATTGTAGAAAGATAAAGAAGAAGAAGCAACTATAAAGCATCCATAAGTTAACATGTAATTCAAGTGTGGTCATAATATTTAATATCACTTTACAATTACATCACAACACCTAGGTCTTGTAGCAAGTTACATACAAGTTTATGGCACTTCTTCAAGTAGAAGCAAATTGTCTTGTGCAAAAAATGCTTCACAATGTCAACAGCATGTATGCAACAATCTAAAAGAAATTGTAAACAGAAAATGAATGTTAATTATTGATAATGTTCAGCTGGTTTTATTTTCATAGGAAATGTATTGTGCGTAGAGGAATATTGAAGATCAATGCTAATTTTGCGCAAATACAATTAATTGCTCATGAACAACTGTCAGTATGTATATTATTCTATTTTACAGAAAAGCACACTGATATATTGCATCTTTAACTATTGTAAATGTTAATCAGAAATTTGCCTGTATCATCCTGTGGTTGTTACTAAATTCAGTTTTGCATAGAAACAATTACTTTTCACCCACACTATTGGTAACCCTTTCGCTACCAGAGAATGAAGACAATTGGTGCAGAAGGTTGTAATATGCTTGCCACAGTCCTATCTAGTCAGCACTGTTTTCATAGCATGCACTGTACATACATCCTGAAGAGGTGACACTATAATTTCAATACATTCTGTATATCTGGCAGTTCCACTTTTGTAGCTCTACACTTGGCACTGAAAAGGTTAATTTTATACTCATACAGAAATGGGAAGAGGAATCATTCCAACCATGCAGGGTGCTGCAATTCAGGACACTAAAAATGACATATCTCCCACAAAAGGCTTTCAACAAGTTTATTAGCAAGTACAATGGCAGTACTTACTTGAGTATGGGAAACCGATCCCATTTAATTCAGCTATGAATGCTGGTCCTTTCCACCATGCACAACTGAATAACATGTACGTTAAAACCATTACCTCAATAATCATTCCTGCTCCTGACTGTATAGGTGATTCTTGAACACAGAGGTAGTATATCTTAAAAATCAATAGACCTATAAAGCACGTAAAAGTGGAAACATACAGTAGTTCAGCTGAAAGCCAAGCCCAGATGCATGGCAAGCTTAAGGGCCTTACATTTCCACATATAATGTATGTATTGCACGCGACTTACCACACGCTAGAGCACGTGATGGATATGGCCTCTTTCAGCTCTCAGACATGCAGATTTCAAAGGAAATGAAACACAGGGAAACTGTATTCTAAATTTCCTACAACATTTCTCATTCAATTTCTTTCTTATGAAGGGCTTCTATATTGAAAACCCTCTGCAGTAAAGTGTACTGCATGGTTACAAAAAAAGGAATGTACATTCTAAACTGTGCTTCACATGTCTGTTACAGACAGCAGACTAACTAAACTGTGTGGCTTAGATGATGCACTGTGCCATACACATGCAGATATGGCTGGTGGTGTGTGACTCTTGCCACACAGTATTGGCAATTTCTAGACAAGAACTTCAAATAGTAATTTAATAATCTGTTCCTCAGCTGCCAAGCATGTGCGAATGTTGAAGGCAGTCATTTAAAAGAGCTAGGCTAAAATGTGGTAAGTTATGTATTATATATATATATCAAGACATGTATGGCCATTAAGCATGCTGTATGCATGGGCTTGATTTTAGTTGAATTCCCTGTGTAATGTAACAATAGGGGCTGCATACCCTCATGTAGAAAATTGTGGTCCTCAATAAATTAAACAGCAATAAACTTAATTTTTATAAATATTAAGACACAAGAACATAAATTACTACGTGCAACACAAATAAATTAAAATAAAAGTAAATTCAAGAATATTAAATGTTGACCATGAATGGGACTGGGATCTTGCTTAAGGGAACTGGCTGCAGGAGTTACTGTCAGTTGGGTTGTCAAGTGTTAGATGGCAGTGGCATGTATGAAGAAGAAAGGCTGAAATAAAACCAAAGACAGGTAAAGCCATGAATGACAAATGTGCATAAGCGGAGAGTTTCCTGTATATGTTTAACCTTTTGGCGCCGGAAATATTTTTTTAATTTTAGCACAACCTGTATATAAAATGTGAATAATACAGGAACTAAATATGTTAGAATTATGAAACAAACTGGATTTTGAAGAGAAAAAAACGGAGAGTGTATACCATGTTAAAATATCCAGTACCCATATTTGTTGAATAAATATATAAAATGCAACTTCAGAGGTTAGCGGTGCGGTACGACCACTATAGTTGACATTAGGCGTCAAAAAGTTAATGCATGCCTACACTTGGGCAGCAGTACACAAAGTGTAAATAATGGTCACTCAAATATTTACAATAGCACATATTCAGAATATCTTTGATCTATGCAGCAGGAGTTACAAACTGACTTCAGCCTTTCCATTACTTTCAGTATGCCCATATAATAAAACGTTCATTTAAATATCAGCCTGTGATCAAACTGCATCCACATTCAAGCACAGAAACTATCAGTAATGGCCAATTCTTGAACAGCAGTGAGGTAAAACATATATCCTACACAGTGGTCTGGTTTACTACTCACACATTTCATGTACATTAGTTCACAAAAGCACCACTGTGGCAGTATGCATATACCTATTCATATTTCACTTGAAAGATACAAAGATTTTTGTTGGTTGTATTACTACGACTTGTTAAAAAACCTGCAATACAGACAGGGACTGACCAATGAATCCTCAATGATCTTAAAAGGAAGCAAATTAGGAAAAAATGAAATGAAAAACACATGATTAAGAAATCTGCAGTAATTCATGTGGCATTAGTCAAATTACTTGTGTAATGCACAAGAAAAGAACTGCTATCACAGATAGCCTATCAATTATAATAAGCAACAACATTCATAATGTGAAGCAACCCATACATTTTAGCTAAGAGTTCTCTAACTTTCTCCAAGGCTGCAATGCTGAACATTGTAAGGCTTCAGCCTTTTAAGATGTGGTGCCATTTAGTCTGGTGGTCATCAAAGTTTCTGCCTTTTTCTACCTTCAGTGTGGATGCAACAGGTACCTCCAAAACATACAAGGAAAACTGACATTCACTGCCCTGAGAACTTCAAATCTCATACTGAACATTTTCATTTCCCTTTGTACGTTTATTTTCAAATAGTGATTTATCACATTGGCTACCATGAGGTACACCAGCGGCTCATGCATCGTCATTCAGGAGGTACCATGACAGCCACCCATGGTCTCACCAAGCAAAGTCAATGGCATGGCAAACACTGCAGTATGACACTACGACTCTGTAACTCTGGCACTTGTATGCAGAAAAGAAAAACTAACCTAAGGCGAAGAGAGAGAACCAACAAGATGCAACTAATTCGATGTTTATTATCAAACTTTCTATCTCAACATGTTTCAGGCATCATTATGCCCATCATCAGGAGAATAAGACCGTGTCCTACTGCATGCGGTGTTCTGCCTGGGTGTGTAGGCTGTGGTTGGCTGTGGTCTTGTACAGCTGCATGCCACGCATTAGTTGCATCTTGTTGGTTCTCTCTCTCCACCTTATGTTCACGATGCACAGTCACAAGAACCAAAAATTAACCTAAGGCGTTGTGGGACCTGCTGATGATTCTTGTAAGTGAGGAAAATCATAAGCAAATATAAGAGATACTAGCTTGGTACCTGTAGAATAACTGAGTAAAATAAGCTTGGTAGCCAAAGGGTTAAGAGCTCCTCAGAGATCAACATGATATTACAGAAGATTGTTGAATGGCAATATCATTTTAGGCCAAATTCATGTAATCTATGATTTGGATGATGTGGCTCTGCTTTTGTTAATATGACGCTACTGTCTTTAGCCAGTTGCACTGGCATGCTTCCTTTCTTTTCAGAGGGGACACAGTCTCTAAAATACTGTCTAAGACTCAGTTGTATGGGGATGGGACAAGTGAAGTGGATGTGTAGAAGGAAAGAAAATGGCACAAAAGTGAAAAAGGGGAAATTATTTAACTTTGGATAGTGATTCACAATCTGTTCATAAATCAATTCAAACCAACAATAAGCCGTCTGCATAAGCCTGATGAGGAAACAACTTTCATACTATGTGCCTCCTTTTGTGGGCAAAAAGCATTATCAATTTCATTCATGACAGCATTTTCTCATACAGCAAACGATTGGGTACGTAATACTCTGGCAAATAGTGTTGTGCACTTAACAAGAAACCTGTGTACATTGCTCACATTAAAAAATCTGCCAATGCTTGGAATGCTGCTCTGTACAAACAGTAGGCAAAAAATATGTAGCACAAATAATCAATGGGGAAAGTCTAATACCTGATGTTGTCAAAGCATACATATTTTGAAGTCAATGACATATTTCCCATCATGTCACCTTAACAGTGTTGCCAACAATCCATTCACCGCTGCAATTCTCACTTTAACAGCTCTGCTGATGCTGCTACCATATTGCTCACTTCAAAAGAGTTTCCGTTTTCTCTACATGCTGTTTTCTTTTAGCACATGCAGCCTCCTTCAGAATCCTGTTGATCATTCTGCTGTGGTGGCTGTGTCTGCAAATCAACTGCTACAGGAAAACTGGTTAAGGGAAAATCTGATACAATTATGAAGACATTAGCAAGGTTTCTACAAGTTACAGATTGTTAATTAGAAGCTCAAATGTTTCAAGTAATGTGCAGGGATATGGCATGAGGCAAGAGATGGTTTAATATAATGGAGTACACATCAAGTAATTTAAATTCACATTTCTGAACTCATATATAAATGATGATGATAATAATAATAATAATACAATAAAATACAGCAGAGCTGTCTAAAAATTGTGTCCAGAGCCAGCCACAATGAATTTTCATTCATTGTCCCAAATAATCTTGAGTACCTTGTAGAGTAAAAAATTACAACAGTACAGACAAAACTGTATATTGCAAATGTCACAAATTAGAGTCAAACTTGGTTATAACATCATGAAGGGGACTGAATATTTGTATCATTATAAAATACTGTTGTTATAATTGAGTATAATGATATGGTTAACAGTGGAGGAATTAATAACGCAGAATATCTGACACTACAGATGAGGTGTCACACCAACCAATGTTGGCATAAGCAGGTTCAAATGTACATCTCATGTAACATACAAGGATGACCACATCAGAAAAGGATGAAATGGGTATGGCATATAGCATGCATAAGGAAGCCTGAAGTGCACATGAAATGCTACCAGAAAAACCTTAAGGGATGATAACACTTGGGAAAGATGTAATAACAACATTAAAATGGATCTTAGAGAGATAAGTTGTGGAGATGACAACTAAACTAAAATGGCTTCAGTGTCCAATGGAATTGAATGCTGGGCTTCCATGAAACTTCAGGTCCAATTTCTCAATCAGATGCGGAACTATTAACACTACAAGGAAGACCCTGCACCATGAGGAATTGGTCAGTCTGTCAAGCAGCATTATTTCGGTATGTGTAAGTCGCTAAGATAATATTTGTGTGTTCATTTTTTAAATGTGTGAAAATGTCACAATTACTACAACCAATCCCCAGCTGTGCTTTATCGTCTGATGTAGGTACTAAGAAAATTTGGACTTTGCCACTTCATGCAGCAGGGAAAATTTCCTGGTACACAAGCCTTGGTACCTCATATCTATTCTTCAATTCACACTAACAGTTTTGGGTTTGAGAAAGGTACATCAATTGACCTGTTAGTCTCAGATGTTTCAAATGGGACAACCCCAGTTATTGCCCTCTCTGTCCATTATGAAATCTCACCATATAAATAATTTTTGAATTTATAAGTAGCTCCCAGTACCTCATACAGCACATCCACACCATCTGCTTGACTGCCAGCATAATCTCCCATGGTGTATAGTTTCAACTTCCAGGACTATTACTTGGGTTACAAACATGACTGCGGCAACCACAATTTCCAAAACTTCAGATATAATAGGAAACTGAGATATAACAGTGCCAACCCACATTCTCCATTTCTAGGGTTAGTAGTGTCATGTATATTCTTGCTGAGTGTCATGATAGTTACTGATCATTTTAGGTTTATATCAGGTTATCATATTGTCAATATAAAACTGTAATATGGCAGGAACAATGCAGTGGGTCCATTCTGAGTGAGGAACAGGATGGAGAGTGGGGACAGGGATACTACAGGATGATGGCAAGTGGAAGGGAGCCATGCATGTCTATTCACTTGCTCTGGAGTTTGGAAAACATACACCTGTCCAACTCATAGCAATCTTCCTGTGTAAAGCAATCTCTACACAGGCCTCGAAAGGCCTTAGGGCTCCAAGAGGTTGAAGCTCCCAGAATTTCTAGACAATTGGCACACAAAGGTGGCATGGCGTCAATCCTACACACTGGCTGCCATTAGCCCCAGTGAGATGTTTGCATACAATGTTTCCAATTAAGTGACTGCACTTTAACACTGCTCAGACTGTAAGGAAGGAAGTGCAACTTACCAAGCTACACAGTAATGGTAATACAACACAGCATGTCACTGAAGTAATTTATGTAGCACTAAAAACTATTAGCTAATAGGTTTAAGTACAAATATCACCTTTAAAACTCAAGCAAGATGGATTTAACATGTGTGTGATTATTGCTATGCATAGTATTAGTTACATTTCAAATGTTTTCTGTACAAAAATCACTTAAACATAAATTATCAAATATACGTTTAAATTTACTGAAGCATCATAACATAAAATTGTGTCACAATTGAAAATCCTTTGTAGTTAGTAATTCAGTATAAATGATTAACTTCTTAATGCATTCACAAGAAAAAGAATTCATTCAGGCCAGCCCATTTTAAATCCAGTTTTCCCATCTATCACAAAGTGCTAATGAAAAATGCTGATGAGGCACTGATAATGAAAGAAATAACTGCAGCCATCTTAACATTCAGTTTGAGCAATGAGAGAACACCCTACTATACCTTACTACAGGTACAAGACTAGAGTATTCTTGCCACAGAAAGCATCAGTTCCACAGTGTCTGATCACAAAATTTCTGGACTTATTTGCATAAAAAAATGTATGACAATAAACTCAACAGTACTCTTCATCAATACACTCTAGCCCCACTACTGCCTATTTATAATATCAATTACAGTCCCAGTGAATTACTACTAATAATACAGGCTGTTGAAAAAATGGTTCTAGATGGAAGTGAATAATAAAGTCCCATTCAACAAATGTCAAAAAACCAATACCTGCTGAGATATGGGTGATTTTCATGTTATCTCTGCAGCAGATGCTCTGTGTGGTTCCCATGCATGTCAACAAAACCTTCAGCTCTTTTTCTCAAAGGAAGTGTGCACTCTTTCAAAAATTCATTTTACTTCAATCACCTGACAGGCATGAGATTTCTAATCATGGCTCTAACTCCTCTATGTCATTGATCATATTGGAATACAATGAAGTCTCCGAGAGGCCACACAGCCAAAACTCCAGAGGATTAAAGTCTGGGGGATCATGTAAGCCAGTTGACTGAGCCTCCACATCCCATCCTCAGTTGACTGAAAGTCTGGTTCACAAACAGACAATACAAGGACACAAAGACTTTGGCATTTTCACACCCTGACCATGACTTACAGGTGTTACAGCAACACAGAATACCTGTCAGGAGTCAAAAATAATTTTTCAAATAGTACATACCTCCTATGAGAAGAAGTGTTGAAAGGTGTGTCCACATGCCTGGGAACTATACACAGCATCTGCTGTAGAGGTAACACAAAACTCATCCATATCTCAGCAAGCACTGGCTTTCAGGCATTTGTTAACTGGGACTTCTTTGCTGAAAATGAGTACTATACACCTTGTAAGTCTGTAACCTTTTTTTTTCAACACCCGGTATATGTTTTCAGGTTTTCATGGTGGTTGTTGAAAACTTGCTGGACTTTTGGGGTCCTGCACCAAGTAATGGTTGAATGTCCTGTACTGACTAGTTCAGGTGGACACATCCAACTGAACCATACTCAGTCACCCTGAAGATGGGGGCAGCATGGTCCTCCAAGATGTGGCAATATTCAATCACTACACAGTGCAGAAACCCAAAAGACCAGCATTGCTTCTTACTGTTGATAAGTGTTAAATTTATTCTTAACATCTAAGGCATGATAAAATCTGGAATGACATATAGTGAACAGCTGACAGGAAAACATGTACACAAGAATACAAAAGATGGGACAAGAAACGAACAAGGCAGCTCAAACAACAGAAAGTTGGTGCACATTCTGCCTGCTGGACAACTGCCTTTTTCTGACCCCTCTCTTTGCAATTGTTTGACATAGCAACTTATACAAAAAAAAAACCACTCATAGGTATAAAGAAAATGTTTTGGAAGGACACAGATATTACAACCCAATTTGAATTAAATCATTAATGGGGATGTGAGTTATTGTAAAATGATCAAAAACACAACTGCCATACCTTTCAGTGTAACTCCACTGTACTACACTCAAGATCATGGCAACGAGCCCTCTGAAACCCAGTACCCATGAACCACTTGACATGTCTAATATCCTCCATCATAATCATCAGAAAAACCCAAAATCTCACAAAACTATATTCATAGTTTCTTTAGGACTACTCTCAGTAACTGTGACTATACAAAATTCAATTACTGAACTATGGTGGACAATTAATCGAAAAGGATGTGGTATGCAATTGTCAAAGCATAATTTAAAGTGCTCCCCCAACAAACACACAAAACCTCAGACTGGCTGAGATGTCAACTAGGTACCTCCCCCAAGATGGAAGCATCACTGCCTCAGCCAACCTGCTCAATGAATAAAATCACCATTCTGTATGTTTTCATGACTATGTTTATGGACAGGAAACCTTATTAACTGTCACAAGAAAACACTCAACAGAGTTTTCTCCGATCCCATCTCTGTGGGAAAATAGACCCAAAACTGCATGAAAGAAACTCAGATAATTCTATATGCAACACTGTTCATAGCCAATTAACATGAGTTGCATTTTATCAACTGATACTGCAACAGCATGTTCTTAAGCAGATGACTACTATCAACAAGCATTCAGGTGGAGATCTGAGCATGTAATTCACAAACTTTAGGTTTCCACAGAAATGGCATATATCTAATTTACTTTGAAATTATTCACTGCCAACATCATACTTAATGGGTTAAGAGAATAACATTCACTGGAACGTGGAGATTATACCACCATACTTCAATACCAATGCTACCTCAGACAATGTACTAAAACCTCAAAACTGACATGCAAATGGAAGTCTTAATAACTCTGTACTGTGCACACTACATGACTAGTAACAAAAAGCCTGGGTTTAGTTCTCCAATTTGGAAATAACAGAAGCTCTAACTTTCAAAAATATTTGTCCAGAAATATTGCACATAATGTTAAATGATATGCCTTCCTGTTAACAAAGTGATCAAAAACTCTTGGCTATTTATGAACACTACTAACAATCTTCATGAAATTCTGAAAGTACACAAAAAAACATGCAGAAATGCATCCTCCTACTCCTCCTCCACAGCAAAACTTCGCTCAAGTGATACGCTGACAATTTACTTACAAACTGACATCAAAACACATCCTTCTGTGTATTGTGGGAGTCCACAAGTTAGATACGAATATACGCTGCACTGTTAAGCAACTTGCCTCTGCCGTTAAAGAGTTTAAACACAACTGACACTAGAGATAGTCAGCTCAAGTACTTTTTATGAAGGCTATATAGTGTAACTGGGCTGCATGTCTTTTTGACCATCTGTATTACTCACAGATATTTCTATAAATACTGCCTGACAGAGAAAAATACCTGAATCAGGATAAAAGTATAATTCATGAAATGAAGATAATTTGAAAGTGCTTCATTCCTTTCCCTGTGTCACTTCTGTTCTTCAGTCAACCAAAACACCTGACAGACAATGAAATTATATGCTTCAAAACTCCACAGGCATGCTGAATGTATACGAGCCACATTTGTTGCATGTTTAAGTCTGCACATTACCTAGCCTAGTTCCATCCTGTGTCACCACTCAACATGCACAACCACCTTCTTGATTTTTCACTTCATTTGGAGCATCCTTCAACACAACTTCTTGCACTAAACACAACATTAAGGAAAATAACACAAAACAAAACAAAAGAAACTAAAATACTGATCACTAAGGACTATAAAAATACTACATTCATGGTTCTCAAGCAAAAATTTGCCATGGCTTTGTTCACATACAACTGACATTTTAATCTGGATGTTTCAAAATATACATGAAATTTAATAGCTGGACAGGTACACATATTTCGATATCATGTTTATGTGGGGCATGCGGAAAACAAAAATGCCAAGATTAAGATGACATCTGTCAATACCTAAAATGTGAGAAATTTCAACATTTATAATTCATGCAAATCCCTCGTGTTTTAACTTGAGAATAAATATAAAAGAGTATCATTTACATGGAACATATTTATAACAAATGATAATGTAACAGAATGCTCTCAGGAAACCAAAAATGTCCCTCACACATCCATTCACACTAACATGACCACACAAAGATAAGAGGCAGGATGGTAACAGCCAATCAGTTAAGGCAGGTAATTTCCTGGGAGGATATCATCAAAAAATACAAATTCCTGTCCTAGAGCTTAGAACACTGTGTGGTTTGACAGGTACCAACAATATGGAAGAACCCGCTGCCTCAGTCTTCACAGCAAGATGGACACAGGATGTACTAATTACACAGCATGCATTGTACACCACAAATTAAATTCAATGAATAGCAAATGGCAGCAGATTGTGACAATTATCTTATTCCAAGCACAATTAAGTGTCAAGCACATCCTCACCAAGGCACAGGCGCACGCGCGCATGCACGTGTGCACACACACACGACTATTTAATCAGAGTTCATTATACTTTTCAAGTGATAAGTAAAACATTTCAAGTGTGCAGAAGACAAAAGGGAAAATTGCATCAGCACATTCATGCAGACAAGCAGAGTGGAAAATTTGCACTTACCTTCCTACGTCTTCACATTAGGCTACAAACATGCCAGCAACAAAATGATGAGCTATGCACTTCATCCCCTTTATGTGCCATGGAACCAACGTATATACGTTTCTACATTTAATTCTACATGGATTACATACTGATTAGCCTTTAAGTCATATGCCTCATTAGTATATGACCTTAGATTATCATGTTTGTATGACTACATTCCTTACGTACATGCTATCAATATTTGTTCTAATACTGCAATGTATACATATATCAACAAGGACCACTGGTTCCAAAATTTTATCACTTCCTGCTCCTTTTATTCAAATATCAATAACAAAATGATACTATTCCTTTGAAGGAAAATAGAACAATTTTCTTACGGTATATGCATTTGTCCTTACAGAGAGACTCCTGAAACATTACTGTTTGACTTCAAATTGTTCACCACTATACTTTCACCTCACTAATAACTCTATACTGTGGAAATGCAAGAGATTATATAGTACAGCCAGCCACACTAAGATCTGATGTTTCATTGCTATAGTGTAACTACGCTAGTCTTTCCAAGTTCAATCATGTGCAAATTATCAGCAAACTGACCAACACTGATCTAACAGTGGACTTGACCAAGTTCCACGCACAACCAAAATAATCAACTTCCCTTACATATGCGAACAACATATCCTTACTTTCCTCCGAACATAAGTCCATACAATGGCTACCAAATCCTTACCATCAACATGTGCATCAAGAACTTTCCCACTGCCTGTAACATGACAAGACACAACTTTTATTGTCTAGGCAAAGGATACTGTCTTCTGGGGGTTTGTTTTCTGTGGAGTCCATACCAGGTAGAGCAGCTGCTACTCGCCGGAACAGCTGTAGAACATAAATTGTTCAATGTTAGGAAGAAGTTTACATATTTGTATGATACAAATCTTCTGATCCTTCCAGATAATCTCACACAGATTTCTCAAACTTATTTCTAACTTGCATCATGAGGTATCCACTTCAAACCCCATTGGCGCAATCATCCTAAGAAATTCTTGAGGAATTCCTCGGTCCATTTAAATAGATTAAGACCTCTCCCTTCCAAAAGCTTCCTAATTCAGCATTCACACTAATCATGCCATACTTCATTTCACACTACATAATAGAGACGGCAGATAAAGGGTGACAATGTAGTGACTGCCCATTTACAATTACTTTGGGGAGCAGTAAATAGGAGCATTAAATTGAGAAAAATACCAACTGGAGGTAATTTAAATACTGTCATAGAAACTAAACACCAACGCATGACAATATTAAATTAAGAAACAATCGGTGCTCTACTGTATTAAGTAAAACATACATACAATAGTTAGAGTCTCTTCCTTTGCTTTACAACATTCCTCAGGAGTTTAATTCCACTTTTTACCACTATAGTTATTATATGTAATGAAAGACAGCAGATGCATTTGTACCTATCACACCACAAAGGCATATACTGGACACCAGGCAGATGTCCATGTATGCTAGGCCTCAGCACAGGTTGGCAGTGACAGAACAGAGATTCACTGTTTCTCTAATTCTATGACATTCTCAAAATGAGATTTGGGAAGAACTCCTCAGTCACCTGTTTGACATTGTACCCAGCCTTGGCACTGGTCTCGATGAACATGACATTGAGCTCTTTTGCTTTGCGTTCTCCCTCCTCAGTTGACACCTGTCGCTTGTCCGACAGATCTGTCTTGTTACCAACTAGCATTATAATGACATCACTTCCACGCTCTGTCCGGACATCATCAATCCATTTTGATGTTTGATGGAATGAATTAGCATCTGTACAAACAAAATATTCCTTTGAAATAAGATTCAACTCATATGTACCAGGTTATTTCAACCCGTATGGATACAATCTTTTCCCATTAACACACATGTTCAATAAGACAATACTGCTTTTGAAATTATACAATGACCATACATTTTGACACTTCTCAGTGTAATTACTTGGCTTCAAAATATACTGCAGCATAAACTCTGTAGTACCAAACATGCAACCACACTTCACACACCCGGGCCAATGTCCTGTCACTCATCAGTGTGGCTATGATGCATTAACCTGTTCCACTAATGTTCTGAGTATAGTCTGCCAGCCCCTTTAAACTATGTGGATGTAGTTGCGATTTCCCCTGATATTTTTTCGTGAAACGCTATTGTAAGGCCAATAACTTCGAACATGTTTATACCTATTTTTCTCATGTTCACAGGGCTGCAGAAATTGTTACCTTGACATTTAGGTCAAACAAAACTCATATCACTCCACCTCTCTCCCTCACTCACTCTCTCTCTCACACATGTGCATAAGCATGCACAAACACATACACACAGATCCAGTCCTTTGTTTAACATTCACATAATTCATTCTGATCTTAAGAGTAAAATGTCTTTAGATATGCCATAGCTCTGGCAATCTGTAACCATCTTCCCACCATGGAGGCCCAGGTTCAATGCAGGGCAGTCCATATGAGATTTATGGTGGACAAAATGGCCAGATTTTTCTCAGAATACTTTACACTTCCCCTGTTAATTTAATTCCACTAATACTCCATGTTCATTGATATATCATCTGAGGACTCCAAAACTTGATAACGTACAGCTTTATTGCACTTCCCTGTAAGTGTGCCAGAACAATACCTAAGTCAAGTGCCGATATAAGCAACCATCATGAAATCAAATAACACCACTGCAAAACTTTTGTTATAGTGTACATGCACCTGTTTTGTTAATGTAGTTAACACAGTGGTCAAGTGGCTAACAACAAAAGAGGTTCTGGGTTCAAACTTCAGTATACAGCCAGCCTACTCTAGCAGAGGGGTCTTGTACTTGCAAGCAAATGCTGGAATATTACAATAAAGCAAGTCACCACTGCTCTCCTCCACACAGCTTTAATTCATTCATCATCATATATCTCAACACTACAGTCTAAGCCAAGGTATATGTGAGAAAGAACCAACTAGATGCACACTTTTGTCTCACTAATTTATTTCAATTATATTACCCTCTACATGCTATGATTGGAACTGTTCCAACCATAATGTGTTGGTGACGTGACATCACATGCATGCATCAAAATACTATATGCTGCATGTACAGAGAAGTGACCTCCTGATAATGACCTTATTAGTTCGAAACATGTAGAGGATAATATAACTGAAATAAATAAATGAGAAAAATGTGTTCATCTAGTTGGTTCTTTCTCACATATGTATAGTACAAAGCACAGTTCTGAAAATGTAGTCTAGGCCAGGGGTAAATAAATTTTCCAAAACTCTGGAAGCCATCTAAAAATTTATGGTCCAAGAAGAAGCAAGTTCGATACTGAGAACCAATAAACATTATACACCACAGTACAACATTTAGTCACCTTGGGGCACCCCTGATCATGGCTACTAACAGAAATGTTAAATAAATAGTGTGAATGACAGTTATGATGATTCTATCTTTATATGATGAGACTTAACATACTGGTAATGTCATAGACAACAACTGCAACCGTAGAGTCTCGAATGTATGATGGGATAAGGCTGCGAAACCTCTCTTGTCCAGCTGTGTCCCATAGCTGGAGCCGAACCTGGTTTCAATAAAAGACATGAGCCCATTAACCTGGAGACAAATCACTTCATATGCCATGAAACACAATGCAAGAAATTACTTCAGTTTTAATTTCACACACACACACAC
>Ga0131853_10004873_pt1 | contig 24126 bp, 8 predicted proteins | sample TergutLab28metaG_FD_92764 | JGI IMG/M metagenome (GOLD analysis project Ga0131853, IMG submission 92764) | Labiotermes labralis P1 segment gut microbial communities from Petit-Saut dam, French Guiana - Lab288 P1 (version 2) (version 2) | ecosystem: Host-associated > Arthropoda: Insects >...
AGGATAGGCAAATGTTCCTCCGCATGAAAATTCAAGAGATGATATTTCAGGAGACCCAAAAAGAAAAAGGGACACAAAGTAGCACCAGTTCATCTCAAATGCAGCTCTTTCATTACGAGGATGAGCCTAAGGGCTCATTCACACGAGGATGACTGCGCGACCACTGGGATAGGCTAACTGTGTTTATGTTGCAGAAAATTATGAATATTATGCATAGTAATTATTGATAATTCATATATGCGTCTTCATACATATTTTAGTGTCGGTAGGAACATATGTGTTTAATCGGTTTCCGAAAATGTATTTTTAATAAAGTCTAAACACAGAATAAATGTATTTATGTAACGGATGTTTTATTTTCGAAATTGAATGTAACAGAAAATTCTCAGACCATTCAAAATGCGATGTCGGAGAGGCCGAGCGAGTTAGCTCAATCGGTAGAGCGTGCTGCTTGTATGCGAATGTTACCCGATTCGAATCTTTGTCGGAAGGCAGTGACTGTTCCGAGGTATTTGTGGCTTTCATCGGACTGTTCGGGAAGAAGAGTAGTGCGTCAAGTAGGCCACTACCGCTTCCTTATAAATACTTTCATATTCCTCCTCACACTCAAACGCTATGTAGGCTAATCTGAGATACTAACCGAGTCGTAAAATCAACCATGCAAATAAAGACCAAAGCTGCCGGACTGATGGTGACTACCAGCTGCACATATCTTCATTAGAGAAAAATGTGGCAGGATACAATATCAGCACTAGTTATTGAAATACTGGCTGCAGTTTTCTTTTGTCAATAAATGTTCGTGCTGTTTGCGTGGGTCTGTACATGTAAATTACGGCGCAAATTAGAAACCTCGTTATCCTCAGTGACGTAGCAGCTCCTGTAGCTAACAGTATTACATTTGTTTGACGCTGTGTTCTTTGTTTTGGTGTTTTTATGCAGCTGTAATAATTAGATACCACAGTTCAGTGGCATCTCAGCCATTTTCAGATCGAATTACGGATTTGATTTCTTTTCTGCATATGTGCACGAAACAACAAACCAGTTGAATGAACGGCGCGTCGTTGTAATTCACGGATTCGCATTTAGTCGAGCCTTTGTAGTGTGAGATGAAGATAATGAACTACCGCTCACAGCTGTGCACAGTTTGACATTAGTGTACGTCTTTGTGCCTACCGAGTATGTCATCTCCGCCAGCCGGATGGTTGAGTTAACAAGCATAGCTTCGAATTCGTTATAGACCTGGAAACTGCAACAGGGGCTTGTGGTATATCCACTGATTTTCAAGCGTTGGCGTAGAAGATTCGAAGGAATTGAAGTAATTGCCTGGCGGTGATTGGAGTCATTTTAGGTTTGATTTGGTTAGGTTAGAAGTCAGGGCAGGTTAGATAAAGTTATTATTTTTTTTATTTGATAGGTCAAAACCGGTCTGGTTTTAGTACGTCAGCTCAGATTGAGTGAAGTGTGGGTTAGTGAAATTTGGTTCCATATGGTTAGGTTATTTGAACTTCTGTCATGGTCGATCTGGTCAAGTTATTGATTATTATTGTGCGTTTATTTGAGGCTGTAGGTTTAGATTACTACACGTTTGTCATGGTAGATGTCAGGTTAGCCCGATTATGTTGATTTAGTTGAGTTTCTGTTTTTTTGCACTGTTGATGTGAGGGAAATTCGCGTTTTTTTCTCTTCTCATTGTTTGCTTTTTCCATAATTTTCAACACAGCTTGTTGTTTATAACAGGCTTTTTTCAGGCCTCCGTTTTCCCCTTATATTTATTCTAATATGCATTTGATTTAACTGCTTGAATGGGGTTGTGGACATTGAGTTTTTTTTCTGCCTTTGCAAGCGAAATATGCCCCTCCCTCTCCGGCATCTCATGCTCTCTCTTTCACACGCACACACAGATCCGTGCATCATCAAATCCGCAATCCTTGCGTACAATCCGTCACGACTCAATAGTGCCTTTGAACTACCGTCTCATTTCAACGAATGTCTGTATCCATCTGTAGTGTAATATCTCGACCGCTGGTTACCTTTTGCGCTTTGTAAGTCTTGCTTGGAGTGTGACCCTTTCAAATCTGAACCAACCAACCAACCAACCAACCAACCAGGAAGCTAACTAAGGCGGAGATTGCGCTTTACGCGAGTCTTTGTTCTTTGGTCTGTTTAGCCGTTTCTGACGACGAAACGGATTGCTAGTGTGTGATGCGGAGACCTTCTGACCTTGACGGCTCTGCACAACGGCTTTGCCGTCTTGGCTGAGGACCTTCACGTCGCCATACACAGGAATTATGCTGCACATAGCATTATGTCCTGCTGGCAGATGGAGGAGGTTTGGTTGTATGGACGTCTGGTGCTTGAACACGACGAAATGGCTCTTTCGCATAGGCTGAAGACATTTGCGACCTTGGGGGAAGTCTCCGTGATTGGGGAGAAGCTGGCCACTCCCATTCTTTTAATTATACACTGGAATTAGCCTTACAACTGACGAAAACCACGGGAAAGCTCAGTGTAACCTCAAAGTGGTGGGCGCAATTAGTCGTGCGTGTCGACTTGGCAGGCTAGACTGTCTTACTAATTTCCAGTCGCTTTCGGCTCAGAATGCAGGTGACTTTCGTCACGTCTCTTTGGGCAGAAGTACCTTCTGTGTTGCTGAACTAGGGGGTTCTCCGCTTCAGAAAATTTGTGTCGAAACTCTCGTTCAGTGCTCTGCTGTGGCTGGCCAAAATCTTAGTGACTTTGTTTGTTACAGATACTAAGTTGCGTTAGTGGCAATGCGAAGACTGTGGGATTGTACACCTTACCTTCATGATGTGTGTGTGTGTGTGTCGAGGGGGGGGGGGGTAGCGGACCTCGGTTTAGACCATGAATAATCCTCAACGGAACGAATGGGCTTGTGTGAAGTAGAAAAACCTTTCTTGAGGAAAGGCCAGTTATCCTGTTAGGAAGACAGCTTAGCAGGGCAATTCTTTCGGCTTCCTTCTCTACGGCCTAATTTATATGAATCGATTAGCTTATCTGTGTATCGAGATTTATCCCAAAGCTACCGAGCTCCGTCGCTCCAATGGGTTGGCTCCCCAAAGAGCTGTAACCGCAGGAGCTTTTGAGTGCATCTCGCCGTCTTTGTGAATTTTACTGCCGCGTTCTTCGAGCTGTTGACAGCGATTCGTCAGTCTTGTAGCATATGCTGGAGGCTGCTGAGGTACATCTCCACGTAGCTTACAAGCACCTTTGTCAGGTGGAACGTGGCTATGACGGCTATGTCATCCGTGTAGCGAGTTTACTTGACATGACGGGAAGGTGTTGTGTGTTGTGCACGTACAGGCTGAAGAAGAAGGTAGACGCGTCTTCCGTGAACTATCTAGCCCGTATGTTAGGATGAGTCGATGAGGCCAAGTAGGACGTTTGAAAGGTCCGTGAATGGAGGTAGGTCGATGTAGCATTCATCTGATAAATGTGGAAGTTAGGGACAGTTGGGTTGTAGAGGAGATATTGTAAGTGTGACGTCCCGTTATTATACAAACACACAAAGGTAAGGAGAGTATCGCCATTCACAACAATCTCCGCATAGGTTGAAAAAATCCAACGAGTTGCAACAGTACTCAGATATTTATTTACTGCTAAATTACACGTTCAGGGCGTCCATCGCGCCCATAATCAGGAATACATAAAACTGTAGTTGCAGCCTCTGGTACAGATAATAATATCTGGGGAGCAAGCTTCCTCAAACGTGACCAAATGGACTTATTTGGTCACATTTGAAGAAGCTTGCTCTCCAGATAGTATGATCTATACCAGAACCTGCAACTACAGTTGTGTATACTGCTGATGATGGGCGCGATGGATGCCCTAAACATGTAGAGTAATTTAGCAGTAAATAAATATCTGCATACTGTTGTATCTCGTTGGATTTCTTCAACCTAGAATTACGATGCACGGAATTACGAATATAAAACAATCTCCGCATAGTTATTTGAAACTTATTAAGCTACATGTTTCTGCTGCCTTCTACAAGAGCGATAATCAGGCAGTTGAATCGTCATTCTTTTTTCTGTCTTACGACAGGTCCATAACCTCTTCCAAAGCGAGTTCTCGACAGAGTTCGATCTATTGTTCCCTCTTTCAATTTTCAGTGTTATCTATTTCCCTTAAAACCATCCAGTAGCTGATTACACCTTCTTCCTCGTCTTTCCGTCACACATCTTTCCCTCTATCTTTCCCTCAATAACATGTTTTAGAAGACAGTTCCTACATAAGATGTGAACAGACCAGTTAGCCTTCCTTCCTTTCATTGCAGTAAGATACAAAACGAAAATTCTATATTCGTTACAAAAACTATGTATGTAACATGCATAATTTTTCTTTATATCTTACTGCATAAAAGTTATATCATAGTATTCACAATTCAATTGGTATTTGCAAACGAGATGTTGTGGCAGCATATCAACATGATATGCTGCCACAACATCTCGTTCGCAAATACCAATTGAATTGTGAATACTATGATATAACTTTAGCAAGGAACTAAACTCCCATATCAACATGATATGCTGCCACAACATCTCGTTTGCAAATACGAATTGAATTGTGAATACTATGATATAACTTTAGCAAGGAACTAAACTCCCTGATGATGATCTGACAAGATCGAAACATGTCGGAGTGTTTTAAAGTGTTTTAAAAGTGTTTTATATGAAATTATATGTGCATTCGTCGGTTGATAAATTGTAGCGGGCCAGTTAGCTTCCCCTCATCAACGTTCCTGTTGATTCTGTCGGCGAGGCTTGCCAGCTGCAGCGCTGTGCTGAATCTGGGTGGAAACTGTAACTGCTCTTCAAGCTGTACCTTGCCTTTTCTTACTTCGCTTAGGATTCTAGTGAGTAGGATCTCACCGATAGATTGTAAGGATTGTGAAAGAGACTTCTGGTTCAACAAGGAGAGGACAAGGCGGGGTCCTTTATTTCTTTCAGTATAAAGCTCACGCGAAAGCGTGTCCATGCTGGTTGGAGAACTTCCTGCGTAGGATGACATTAAACACTTTCGTGAGAAATTTATCGCTTGCTTGCGTGGTGTTTGAGGGCCATAGTCGGTATGGCATTTGGGCTCGGGGACGTTCCAACCTCGCAGCCTCTGATGGCTTTGTAGACCAGAAGGGCGTTGTTTAACTGGGTTTCACATGCTGGAACAAAAGTATGTTCTTTCATTGTATCTGTGGACATGTCACTAACTGCCGGTTAGCTTCAAGACCGCAAGGCACGCATTCTGCTTTCTCTGAGATACAGAGAGCAAGTTCTGCTGCTGTAAGCAAGGGGGTTGACAGAGTCGGTGCTCTCATCACCTCTTTGTTATCTTCCATAGCGAATGGTTTTCCGTGTCTAGAGCTAGTAGTTGATAGATCACCGACCTTCTTTGAAGAATATAGTGACTTTGGATTAGGTGAATATTCAGTTGGTATTTAAGTAACACACCAATAAATGCACATATGTAGTCTTTAATAATCTAAAATTTACATTAAAACACTTAAAACGCTCCTACATGTTTCGATCATAGATCATCCTCAAGGAGCATACTTTGTTCCTTGCTAAGTTACAGTTTAAATCACTCAGTGATTTACATCGTTACGTTGAGTTGGTGCTGTCGTACACGTACGACTCGCACATAACACACGACATGCTGCCACAGCACCAAATTAATTATAACGAAGTAAATCACTGAGTGCTTTAAACTGTAACGTCAGCAAGGAACAAAGTATGCTCCCTGAGGATGATCATATGATCGAAACATGTTGGAGCGTTTTAAGTGTTTTAATGTAAATTTTAGATTTTTAAAGACTATATATGTGCATTTGTTGGTGTGTTACTTAAATAAACTATAAAATGCTCGGTGCAACGATAAAGATATTTATTTGGTACTTGACAGAGAAAAGAGTGTCCTTCCAGAATGAAAGTCAGTCGGTGAATGCAGCGTATGGAAATAAAACGTGTTCAGTACAGGAAGAGTACGTAACACACAAACTGCGAGGAAAATAAAGAATGCTTATCACTACACAGGTTGTTCATGTGATAATCACAATTTTTTGAAAGGGTTACCTTCTCGTACAGATCGGTTTATATCTGAACGAAATTAAAATAAAATATTTGTGTAGGGATGCATTTTAGCAAACATGCACATTACACAAACCTGTTTCGATGTATTGAATGCGTTCGGTTGACCAAAATGTTATTCAGATCGCAGTATATTGCATAACGGCCAACCTTACCCCACTATTTCAGAACGTGGAACTTGGATAACGCAGAGGCCGCAGCATGGCCTGTTTGTGTGCGTTTTGGTATTTGGGCTATGCTGGATAACTAGGTAGGGTGCTTGTGAATTTCATCCACGTGCTATGATGCGTAACGAAGACAGGAGAGCGGGATTAGAGAAACTGAGGGAGTGTGGATAGAGGTTATGTAACGTAAGTCTCGAGCATTAGGAGGGCTTATCTCCAAATATGTCCTTGTTGTGGAAACCACATTATTACGGGAAAGGCAACTCCGGATTTGCGGCCTTACATCAGCGTTTTGTTGCGTCTGCCGAAGTTTGGCTGAAGTTTGAAGTTCTGAAGAAATCGGGCATACAAATCGGCCAGCGTGAAATGGCATACCGCATTTTGACATTGTTGTACCAGGTAATATTCAGAGCCAAAATTACAAATATTGCGTTCACCCCCTGTCTGCATATAATGTATTATGCAGTGTCATTGAAAGGTTCTGAAGGAAGACGATATCGTTTCAAACCTCTGTTAACCTATATTTCCATTTTATGTACTAAATAAATGCACTTTCGATGCTTGATATTACAATCACTTTACTCCGACATGTTTCGTCATGACAGTGCCATCTTTGGGGAGTATACACCGAGCTCAATACTAAGTAAAATATATTACATTTATACAAGTTTTTATAAATAAAATCCAGTGTACTGTACTGTATTTAATTTAAACTTGGTGTATACTGCATGGAGATGGCAATGTCATGCCGAAACATATCGCAGTGAAATGATGATTGTCATATCATGTATCGTAAGTGCATTTATTTGATATATTAAATTGAAATATTGATTTAAAATTCACGCTGTTAATAATTTGAAAACTTTACTATAGAATCTATGTAGTACACACACCAACACATGCACTATTTATTAACTTGGAAAAGTTTTAAATTTACAGTAAAATACACATTAATATCGCTCCTACATGTTTCGGTCTATGACTATCATCAGGCAGCTTATACTGCACCTGGCTAAAGTTGTATTTGTGTTAAAACACTCAGTAAAATAACGTCGTTATATATTATGTTGCTATGTGGCAGCCTGTCATAGAGCGGCGGGTGTGTTGTGTGCACTGCAGAATGAGATTAAATTAATTAAATAAAAAATTTAATAAGGAAATTTGCATTTTGTTATGTATGCCCTGTATCGAAACGTGTTTTCATAGAAAGTTGTGGATCATACTGAGTGAAGCCTGTACCTTATGTAATGTGTGCACTCCTGTACGATTTTCTAGGTAAAAAAGCGTGACTTTAACTTTGTTTATCTCAGTATTTAACCAACTTGATGCACCAAATTTGTTTCACAATAAGTTTTACTTCATGCCTCTACATGTTTCGAGCACATGTGCTCATCATCAGGAGGTCAAAACTGCATTACACAGCCTCTAGTATCATCACACCTATAGGTGGCCGTCTCGTGCACGAGACATGTAGAGGCATGAAATAAAACTTATTGTGAAACAAATTTTGTGCATCAAGTTGTTTAAATACTGAGATCAATATACTGAGATGCACGGTCAGCAAAACGTCAAAATTAAATTTTGTTGTTTATTTTTATACGAAGTTGTGTTTAATTTAATATTTTTTCCTTTGGTTCGACGGAGTTGAATTAAATTAGCGTATAAATCTTACTACAGGATTTAATCGACATCAATTTAGCTGTTTCTCAAGTGGGCGAAAAGTTTTATTCTGTTGACGAACATCGCATTTTAAAAATGAATGTTTGCGAGCTGCTAGTTTAAGTTAGTCCCAACGTACAACGAAGTAGACATACATCTTTTAGGGCTGGAACTGCATCATTGTACGAAACATGTTGGAGCATCGATCCTTGTTCATTTGATACAGAATCTGAACACTAATGTTTCTTTCTGTTCTTGCTTTTTCAGGTAAGTGGTTTAGCAGCTGTAACGGTAACCGACCACATCACCAGATGATAATAAGAAAACCAGCAAGGCACAAATACACTACAGATATAAATAGTTGTACTGCCGTGCCTCCTTCACCATGTCGTTGTTTGCGAAAATGTGTTACACCACTTGAAAAGTGAGGTAGGTGTTGAAATGGCTTAAAGAGATGCAGGTTCTCTGACATTGAGAATCCTTGTTAGGATTACGCTTTTCAGGCGCTGTGTGGCGTAATTGGTTGACACGCATACTTCGTGTGCATTTACTGCCTCAGGTTTGAAGATGGAAACGGTACGACAATGGAGAAATTAGAACACCCGATTACAACTATATCTGTATATTTTACTGTATATTACATTGCAACTGTCTCGGCTTTAAAAAAGCCGTCATAAGAAATGTAAAATTCTTGCCTGATTGCCTAATGATGCATATATGATGGATAACATGTTGCCATATAATATAGGTCTAGAGTAAAATATACAAACGTAGTCGTGATTGGCTGTTCTTATTTATGCATTGCCGTCTGTACGTCACAGTGGCATATCGCACGTAACGCTTGAGTTTTCACACTGAAGATGGAGACATTCGTTCAATCTTAGATCCAGATTTGTACTCGTACAAGTTGGCTTGGCCTTCGCTACTCTCTTGCCATTCCATGGAACGTTAGTTTCTGATTTTATACGGACTACAGACAACCCCGTAGTTACGTAATAACAGAGAACGTAAATCAAATATATCTGTTTTGCTGTTATACGGGTAGATATTATGGACTTTGAAGGAGTGTCGATAACAGAAGCTTATGACTCATGGTTAGTATACAACTAAGTAACGTACGGGACTGACGCCCTTCCAGTCCGTCTGTCTTTGTGTGTTGGAGGGCAAGGATGTGCATCGCTGGCTTTCAAACATCGCACACTTAACACCCTATTCAACTGCTCCAACAACTGGCGTCTTGGTTTACGCGGACAATGTGAATTCTGGAAACGCAAATCGTTTGCGTGTCTGGAACTCCTTAAGCAAAACAGTTCTTGCCACCTGGTGCTTGTCGGCGAAAGATGCTGGCGGATTTACTCTCGCTGTAGCAAGTGAGAATCTTCTTGGCTCTTACTCCGTTTGGAATAACAAGTTTTTTTCTTATCCGACCTTTCGTAGTTGCTACGCCCATCTTTAACGTGACCAAGTTTGGTTCAGATGAGTGCTGGATTGTGTCTAATTGTTGGTATCTTCGGATACAGCGCAGGCGATATATGACAAGTCTTGAGTAAAAGCACTGCACAGTCAAAGAGAAAAGGAATAAACAAAACAAAACTGAAGCGACCTGCCAACAACAAAACTACTCAGCTGCTAAACGCCGTTTGGCGACAGCGGAGCCTCGAGGAAGTCGGAAGCTTCCCATCCGGGGCTTGCCGACCCATAGCCCATAGTTTGCTTCGCGGTTGCGTTGTCTTAAGAAAATGTGCGTGTAATAAACTTAGCCAAGAGGACAGCAGGACAATGACGTGTCCAACTGTTTGTTGATTGTAATTTTTTTTTGTTTTGCTGACCGTGCATCTCAGTATAATCTTAGCAATTAACCAACTTAATGCACAAATTCTTGTTTTATAATAAGTTTATTATATACCTCTACATGTTTCGAGCACTATGTGCTCATCATCAGGAGATCAAAATTTTATTATGCAGCATCTAGTATCATCACACCTGTAGGTGGCCTCACTCAACCTGTGCACGGGACGGCCACATACAGGTGTGATGATACCAGATGCTGTATAACATAATTTTGACCTCCTGATGATGAGCACATAGTGCTCGAAACATGTAGAGGTATATAATAAACTTATTATAAAACAAGAATTTGTGCATTAAGTTCGTTAATTACTAAGGCTGTTGATTGTATATTAAAAGTATGATTTTAAAGTACAATTCTAGCTTAACCTCAAGTTGCGAGCAACACGGATTTACTGCTGTACATGCCTTGCATTCAAGACGAAAAACGTGAAGATTGTTTGAGTGCAGACTTCAAGCATTTGTATTTCACGGTGTTAACTTTGTGGTCTTCTAACGGACTCATTGGGTTTTTAAATACTTGCATGTGAATTCGGTCCCTTCTGAAGCCTTTCAACAGAGAGGTAAAGACGAACGTATTTACATCAAGACACTAAGGATAGTGTCGCTTTTAGGGCTTCCTCGGGCGTCAAAGTTGCGATTCTGCTCCTAACACCGATCAAATTATTTCCATGTTAAAACTTTTATCTCATTATTCCTAATGAAATTCTGCATAGGGCACTCTTTACAAGTACCATCTGCTGTAAAAAGCAATCCCTGTACAGGTCTGGACAGGCCCTGAGGGTTCCAGAAGGTTGAGGCTCCCAGATTTCAAGACAGTCGGCATATGAAGGTGGTAAGGTTGTCAGCCCTATGCACCGGCCGCTTTTACCCCCCAGGAAATATTCCTGGTACTCATTTCTGTCAGAGACTGAGTCAACCCCAGGGGCATAGTGTGGCTGGAAGGATTATGTCAATGAAAATTCCAATGAAACCATCTGGAATCGAACCCCCGACCTTCCGGCTAGTAGCGCAGTACCTCAACCAACTGCGCCACCGCGTGCCACACCACCTGCTGTAACATTGTAACTTCTCTGGACTTTTCCCACGCGCGCGCGCGCACACACACATACACAAACACACGCACACATACACACACACAAAGGCACACATACACACACACACGCACACATACACACATACAAACACGCACACACACACACACATACACACACACGCGCGCACATACACGTACACACACGCACACATACACACATACAAACACACACGCGCACACACATTCACACACACGAGCCCACATACACACACGTACACACATGCACACATACACACACGCACACATACACACACGTACACACATGCACACATACACACACGCACACATACACATACACACACACATACACCCACGCACACATACACACACATACACTTACAAACACGCACACACATACACACACGCGCGCACACACATATACACGCGCGCGCGCGCACACATATGCACACACACATACACACACATGCACACACACGCACGCACACACATGCATACACACGCGCACACACACACACACATTGTGTAGGTCTATATCATGTATTCGTATTATTCTTAGAATAATGAGCGGTTATGTCTCAGGGGAGCATTAATTGAATTGTCTATAAAATGGAAACAACATGTGCTTCCCGACAAGAGCGATATGCTGCTTTGTTAAATTTCATGTTTGAAAAAATTCGAACTAGCTTAGTGAAGGCAAATGCATTTTGCAGCTTTCAATCAAAAACGTGAACGTAAATACGAAACGGGAGCATGTTGTAATGAAAAAACAATTACCTTACAGCAGTATACTCATTGCACTCTAGTATGATGAAATGAGGAAGTCTCACTGCGACGTCCCTTACAAAATGAACAGGTTTGTAACGGGAGTCTGCGCGTCTGGTTGCGAAACAAATGGCTTTGGTTAACGCGAAGAGCACGGGTTCGAATCCACACACCATCACATTTTCGTACCATGCAGAGAGGAGGACGTGACTGTCGAAACTGAATTTGTCTTGTGATTTAAACAGTACAACGAAACACCTGTAGCTGCAATTATTGCTACTCTCTTGTACATGCAGAATCAGTAATGTTACCTATCCATGAAGCCTGTCCTCCTCTCCTCCTCCAACGAAGTCCGCAGTTTATGCATTTTATTAATTTACCCCAAGCCGTACTTTCTAAAATAAACTCATGCTTATTATAAAAAAGGAAACTAGACGTTTCACTAAATACAGTGGCCTCCTACTGCATGCAGACTGTTCGCGCTTGTTTTCTTTAGGGATCGGAAGCAACAAGGTTTTACTGAAGCGTTGCATTAACCGATAAACAGAACCAAACAGAGCTAATACATTTTTCAATTCGGCACTACTACATGTTTAGGCTGTCTACATCAGCCATCGTCAGTTAGACGTCGGGTCACGAATTGTGGCCGCCCGATCTAAGGCGAGGTATGTCTTAGGTCACTGGAGAGCGTTTTGATCTTTGGTATGGGAACATAAGTAAGTACACATTTGTTGTGTGCTTGTGTTCACGTCTGTAAACAAAACGCTTTGCGACATGTCCTACTACATGTCTCACTTATTCGTAATGTGAGCAATTGGTTCCGAATTGGAATAGACTGGAACTTGTAATCCTTAAGGCTGAAGAATTAAAATTTCCCAAGTTATTCTACTCTATTCAAACGCCAGCACTTACCTAAGGGCCTGAAATATCCATAATAAACTTAGGCCTGTATTGCTGTAATATTATGTTATGCAATTTAGGTGCAAGTGGTTGGTGGATTTACGGGTACTTTGTTCTGGAAGCACAGAGTGGTAACTCACCGTCGAATAGCCGCAGAGTGTGTTGTCAAAATTTAGTATGTGAGGCTAAATTAACTCCTGGGCCATTGTAAAATTTTATTATGTCAGTGTCTTGACCATGATATGAGACATAATCCCAAAGGAAATTTACGGCACTTGAATACAACAAACAAGCACGAAGGGTGGGGTCGAGTTAGAAGACATCTTTCGAACATTCGCCACTTCATTTACGACCCCGGTTCATTCCCGTGTCCTATAAAAGCAGCTCCCTTAAGAGCTTACTAGACCACTTAGTCAGTTCCATTTGAGTTGACACGTTCCAGCTTCATGGTCCATTCACCCCCATTCCTTTACCACCGTCCTCTGTCGTCCAACTATGCCCCAACGATTGCCTGCAGCTGCCTGTCACACGAGTGGGAACGTTTCGTCTTTGAAAACAGCTCACTGAGCATCACAAAATTGTTGCAGTCCCTAGAAAAAAATCTAAAACGTCTGAAAGATGAGATATGTGCAATAGTCAGTGGACTGAAACTATGACGGAGAGAGACGGTTGGAAGACCGGCATAAATATTTAATTGGATCCTACGTAAGGTATCGATCTTGTTGTAGGTGGGTGGATAGTAAGTGGGTCTTCAAGAAACAGAATGGAAGGGAGGGTGTGGTCATGTTCAGGCCGACCATTAGCACAAAAATGTGTGCGTCTTGAAACTATAAAATCAGGTTTCATTTCGTTTGAGATCTTATCCTTACACATTCTTGTATCATATGTTGCCTTCATTTTGTTAGTTTTGTAAAAAAGTGTTATTGCGTTTTAATTAGGTGCAGCGGAATTGAAAGCATATTTTATAAGGGTTAAAAAATATAAAAAAAATGTTCCCGGATGATTTTCTTCGCTTTTATAGCGAAGTCTGCTGTTGTACAGTTAAAAAGTGGTCGATGATTTGTATGATTACGTTATTAGGTGCGAAATTATAGTAGATTTACATTTGGGTGAATTACTGCGTTTTCTTTCAAATGTATGTTGTTATTTCAGAAATTCAGAGAACGTAGTGGTCTCATTTTCAAGAGCCCTGGATATTTCGACATTTTGATGATGAGACCACTACGTCGTGTCGAAACGTCAGGAACGAAATGCCCATTGACGCAGCGTCGTATTTCAGAAGACAGGATATCACATCTAGGCAGCTGCAGAAATCTATAAGCTCGCCTAGTGGTATCTATTTCACGAATATGCCTCTTTTCTTTTTGCATACCAACTTATTTAGCTTGGAAGACACAAATCTTGGACTTTTCCATCATCTTGTTTTGGTTACAATTACGAACGTTTTGATAGCCGGCTGTACTTCCTTCATCAGGGAGATAATAAAAAAAAGTTGCAAAACCGACTTTGTCGAGTCATTAGATTGAGTTAATCTTTATCCAAGCATATACGTTTGTGACGAGGGTGTTACTGATGAGACAGATTTCTGTCTTATTTGTAGAAACTGTAACAGGCATATCAGCATTTGCAGTAAATTACAAAGTCATAACTGGAAGTAAAGTCCCAAGCAGTTTCAATGTCATAGACTGTTGTACTGCAAGCACTGTGGGATATATTTTCGTGAAAATCCGGTATTAACGGCATGCTGTTGGACGATGTGTTGTTTTGATGTCCTGTTTTAATTCGTTGTCATATACACAGTACAGTCAGTTCCAGAATTATGTAATGGTTCCGTTCTTGTAACGTTTACGTAAGTCGGAATTGAGCCCACACTTATTTATCACACCTCCTCGGTTATGTACACGTTTGTTAAATGTCATTGTGCATGTTTAAAATAATATTTCTGTCAGCTCTTTCGTACGAAATACACGAAGTAAACTGTGTTCAAAGACTACGGTACCAATAATTAACAAGACAGGTATTGTAGTACGAATAACCGTCATATTGAGGCGCGTTCCCATAACCATTGTTCCCGTGGGAAAGCAGTAAGTATTCAATATGATGAATGTGGGCCCTTAGCTTGCGCATGCGCCATGTTATTTCGTTATCTGTGGCCTGTCTGACTCTACTCCACTTTTCCACATTGTTTCGTAAATGGTCACGATTTTCGGGGAAAAAAATTATTGAAAGTAAAATGTGTGTTTTGATTTTCTGTACAACTTTTAACTGCAAAATTTCTCAATGTGCGGAAATTTAAGCGAGATATGATCGTAAATGTATATTGGTCTTCATGTCAAGTGCCCGTTATTCTTGCCATATTTTATTGAAACTTAAATTTTCTTGACAGATGTTTCGAAAAATACTCGGATATCAAATTTCATGAAAATCCTTCCAGTGGGAGCCGAGTTGCCCCCTGCGGACCGACAGAAAGACGGGACAAATATAGGAAGAAGCTGATAGTCGCTTTTCACATATTTTCTAAAAAGTCTACTAACAATATTATATTGCATTTAATACTAGATAATAATGTTTGTAATTAATAAGATTGTTTGCTTAAGTCCTAGTTTACCTCAGTCGCATACAACGTAACCTGGTAACTGCCTGTACCCATTTTTTGACGTTATGCTGACCTTGCATCTCAGTATATTTATCTCAGTATTTAACCCTGGTATCATCACACCTATAGGTGTGATGATACCAGGGGCTGTGTATACAATTTTGACCTCCTGATGATGAGCACATGTGCTCGAAACATGTAGAGGCATGAAATAAAAACTTATTTAAAACAAATTTGGTGCATCAAGTTGGTTAAATACTGAGATTAATTGCCTGTATCCATGTTTGACTCGTGAATTTCTGGAATGGCGACAGGACAACACTCCTGGTTATGAATTTGTGCTACAAATTCGCAAATTTGCGTGGTTGGGAATGTCTCTGCAAGTTTGATGGTAATTCGATTCTTTCTTCAGTATTGCGTAGCTTTGCGAGAACCTCAGGTCTTGTACACATCCTTTCCTATTTAGTCGGAATTTATTCTGTACCACGGCTGTCGCTGGTTCGCATAGGCTGAGTCTAATTCCTTGGCCTTGTCTTGCCAATGTCTCAAGAGACGTATTCGAGGGCACAATTCATACGCTCTCGCCGGAGGTCATCTCAGACCTGATGCTGACCGTCTCGCAGATGAGTGTCCAGGGAATACACAGGCTTGTGTCATGGCATTGATGCTCCTGTTTGTAACCCCAGGAGAACTGCATCGAAAGCTTTCTACTAAATAAGCGAAAGACGAGGGAGAAAGAAATAAAATCGGTCTGTATAATATCATTTACTGAGAAGAAAAAGGAAGTATCTCAAGTTTCTTAGTCTTTCGTTGATTTTGAATTCACTTCATATTTACAGCCGATGAAGTAGTGCCAATTTCACGTCTTCAGAAACTGTTCTGGAATAATTATTGCGAGATTTCGGCCAGTAAAGTATAAACGAAACGGTAAATCACATCGCCTCAAACTATAATATGTATTGTGAAAGTACTAACTATGGAACAGAGTCTTTCTTAACCGTTTCTTAGTTGGTCAAGAAACTCTCCTCTTACTATGGAACCCGAAGGTTAATTACCGCATTCACAAGAGCCCGCCAGCTGTCACTATCTTGAACCAGGTCAATCCAGTCCGTGCCCCCTCCCATCCCCCTTCCTGAATATCCGTTTTAATTTTATCTCCATCTACGCCTGGGTCTTACAAGTTTTCTCCTTCTGGTTTCCCCACCAAAACCCTGTATGCACCTCTCCTCCTTCTCATATGTGCTACATGCCCCGTCCGCCTCATTATTTTCAATTTCAAGTGTAATAACCTATTTGCAATAATAATTCAATCTGTTCTTGTTGATTTACTTTCTGGTTCAATAACCTGGTGGCCAGTTATAGCACTAATACATGGATATAACTAATTTGCATACAAAACCATGAAATGGCAGAAGGAACAAAACACGGAATAAAATAATACAATTTTTCACTTTATCAACAATCATAGTTAAAGCCCCGGCAAGACAGTTTAATATATAAAATCAGAGAAACGGCTGCTAATGTTGGATTGAGTAAACAAATCGTTATTCTAATTAATGCTTCTGCAGGCAAAACGTGCAGCTGACACAGAATACAAGACGACGACGACGACGACGACGACGACGACGACGACGACGACGACGACGACGACAGTCGCACTTGGGCGTTACACTTCTTAATACATCCTGTATTCAGTGGCTTTGCCGGGGGGGGGGGGATGTAAGTGCTACGGAAGTTCGTAATTTCTCTTAGGGGCGGCCATTGTGATTACTGACTGTGGGCGCAAAAAGACCTAGATACGCCACTGCCTGTATTAAAATTGTAAATTTTATCAACATAATTACAGATGTTAAAATTTACTGTTGCAGACAGAGAACGTTGCGAACAGTGTGGTATGTTCAAAGTTCTTCCGGTCTGTGGGTGTAATTGTCAGATTTGTAAGTGTCAAAACTATTGTGCAGGTTCCTTGACACCCCGCCACTTCAATGACAGGTCTGTTTTTACTTCTTTCCCATAATCCATACGCATTTGTTTTTTTATTCGTGTGATAATTTTGTATGATTTTGAATTTTGTAGTAACGTACGTGTATACCGTTTCAGTATTTTGGGAGTTAAGGATAGGACTAACAGCTATACAATTTCTTTGACCTTGTCAACGATTGTGATGTTACGCCTATTGTGCTGTTGTTTTATCTGTTTTCGTAGTTCGGCCCAGTAAATCTTGAACTCTGGCATTTTTCCGTAAACATTTCTAATATTGAATCTTTCGAAGATCCTTTCAGCGTTTCTCGAGTTGCTACATGAATACAGACAGACGTACATACGTACATACATAAATACGTAGGTACATACATACATACATACATACATACATACATATATGCATACATGCATTCATACGTGCATACATTCATACATACGTACATTCATTCATTCATTCATACATACATACATACATACATACAGAGGGACATACGGAGATACAGACAGACAGACAGACAACCGGATAGGCATCCTGGTAGGAAGAATATCATAAGCGCCCCACATATTGGAGCCCGTAATAAAAAGGGCAAACTATATGTTATAATTAAGTTCTTGACTTATGCCAAAACATTTTTGTGTATCGTTAGCTTATTTATCGAAACTGAACATAGAAAATAACATATGCCTGTTTGTAATGTGATATCTGAAGAAGGACAACAACGATCAGCTTTTAAATCATGGTTTTTTTTTTATCTGCAGTAGTTGACACGCCAAGGCAAACGAAATAACAAAATATTCATTTGAAAAAATTGCAAACTTTGTAAGTTTGCAAGTCATGTGATGGAGTGTTTGTTTTCGGCTTAAATTACTTTTACTCTTAGTCTTGCTATCCAACCATTTTTCCCCACATTCCCCGCCACAACTGAGGCATTTATCATGTCGTGGGACGCGAATGTATACTCCCTGCTGATATCAGCTTATGTTCTGTTTTAGAGGCCAGCATATCACATTATGTCATCTTTAATGTGTGGCCATCGAGATTTTGCCATAGTGCTGGCAGCGGATGATAATATTTGATGGACGAATTTCCTTGACGTCATTACAGTTATTTTAGATGCTTTAGTTACGGATCTACCGCGGTGGCACAGTGGTTAAGGTGCTGTGCTACAAATCGGAAGGTCGCTGGTTCGATCCCAGCTGGTGTCATTGGAATTTCCATTGACATAAAATCCTTCCGGTCGTACTATGGCCCTAGGGTCTACTCAGCCTCTAACAGAAATGAGTACCAGGAGCATTTTCTGGGGGTAAAGGCGGCCGGTGCTTAAGGCTGACAACCTTACCACCATCCTGTGCCGTTGTCATGATATCTGGGAACCTTAACTTCCTGGAACCCTCTGGGCCACTCCAGGCCTGTAACGGGACTGATTTACCTTTAGTTACGAATGTACATGACATTTAAACTCATTTTCTGACCAATTCTTATATCTTGCCATCCGATTTAGTTGCAGCTGTGTCATGCTTCCCCGTACTGTGACACTGTGACATATCATTGTGTTATTGTGTACAGTATGTCTTAAGGCCCCGGGCTTGGATTCCGTTGCTGGGAATGTCAGTTCGGTTACCGATATGTGTAGAATGCAGTGCCCTCTGCGGCACCATCGTCCAATTGGAGCTCGGAAACTTATTCGTAACTAAACCAATAATCGATGAGCATAGAAAGCATATGGAAATTATATTCAGGCATTTATCAAGGCGTTTGTTACTGTGCTCACACCGCATCCAGGAGGTAAAAAATGCCCTGTTAGGCGAGTTATTAAGCGAGCCTACGCAGCCGATTGTGTGTGTGTTACATTGCTTATTGCTTATTGTGCACGAAATCGCATCTTTTGCAGTACTTATTGCACTTGTCGCGCATGTTAGCCTCTTCTTGGTTTCTCGTTTTGTTGAACAATACGTTCTCAGCTTCATTAGTTAGCCTGATAAACCTGGAAAGAGTGGGTGGCCTGTTGAAAGTATCTGTACTTGAAGGAACGGCTGTGAAATTCTAAAACATCAATGGCTTTCACCTGCAAGTGGATGTTGTGACTAGCGAAATCCAGAGGTTTGCCCAAAAGCATGAAGGAAGACTCCACCGTCATGAGAACGTTGCGACCATGCAGCTCCTGGACAACATGGTTATAGTGCGCAGACTCCAGAGGAAAAAAAACCTTTGAGCTAGTTTATGTGTTAGTGCAAAAGCAGACAGTGATAGCGTAAGTGTTAGTGTAAGAGCAGAGGCGGTGCTAGTGTAAGAGCAGAGACAGTGCTAGTGTAAGTACACAACAAAACGTGTACACATTATTGTAGCAGAAACAGAGAGGCGTTAATGGGTGAGCTCTTAGGTTTAGTGCAGATTAGTAATTTAGGTTAGAATAAGATTGCTTTATAGTCCCTGTGACTAGATTATAATGACATAAAGCTCTGAAAGGCTTTATACATAAAAAAAAATCAATGGCTATCGGGTCTAGAATGGATCCGGATCCCTCAAGGGCCTGGAAATGACCGGAGCCGTATCTAACATCCGTGCATGGGGCAGGAAGCCGTGTTGACTGTTGGTCTTGAACTGCCCTGGAGGCAATAAGGGCGTTCAAACTAATCACCAGTCAGCACGGCGCCATAGAGCCGAATACTGTAATATTTATAAACAACCCTGTTAATACGTGAGTTGAAATGTAATTTCATGTATGAAGAATTTGAAAGGTGTGTTGTTTGGAAAATGCTCTACGCAAAATGTTTCAATTTTTTTTTGCTGTTAACAGATAATGAATTGTAATTTTACGTCAATCAAGTGATTTTTTAACTTCGGTGACCAACATGCTAACCAAATATCATTTTAATTATTTTTATCTCCATTGGTCAGAATATGTACGTTCATACACTCACAGCACTAATGTTGCTCTTTTCAAACTACCGGCGTGCTGATAAGTCCTTAGCCGGACCAGGAAGGAAACAAGCTCGGAAGCATGTCAGGAACGCGCGCGATTTCAACAACATCGAGACCCGAGCTGTCATCAAGTTTTTTTTTTCCTGCAAGGCAAGGCGCCGAAGGAAATTTACGCCATTCTGAGAGAAACATTAGCTTATTTCTTTCCTGGTCGGGCTAAGGACTTGTCAGCACCCATGTACTACGTAGGTTACAACAGTGAGTTATGGCGACGTTAGAATGTCTTCTTGTTTCCCCCTTTGAAGGTCTGCAAATGCGAGTTTTCTTTGATGAGTTCCGATCACAAAGTAAGTGTACATGGCGTATAGAGTCGTAACTAAAGAACCTACAGTGGTTGTGATTGTATGAAAGGAATTCGTCGCCGAAAGGTTATGGTCTCTTCCCAGCGTTGAACAAAATATTGACGGTTGTAAACTTGTGATGAGGTGTAAAAAGATGTGACGCGGTGATTGACATCACAGAACAGGTACTTCTATCAGGAGGGAAGCGGACAAGTCTCTCCCCAGTGCGTTACAGGCCTCTACCTCACTTGTTGGCACTGTTTGTTGAGTAGAGAGACAGCAGTACAACTGATGTGAACTGTTCTATTAGAGTAGTGTTTCTCAACCGCCGGGCCGCGGCCCGGTACCGGGTCCTGGCATCAATTATACCGGGCCGCGAGAGGTTCTCCTTGAATTTGTCATTTTAGTTTTCTAAGCAATTTTCATGAATAAATGTTTTATAGTGGAAATATTCTGAGGAGAAAAATATTTGTGAATGTGTCGAAAAACTCAGACCCATATGTTGGCCCGAGGAAACTACAATATGCTACAAGATTTCATTAGTCCAGTGATTGATAACTAATTTACGTGTAATTTTATATTTGTCAACATGCCACACCGTATACGTAAGTGTACTGATACTCTTTTTGATTGTGCCATAATTAATTATTAATTCTTATGTTAGTTTAATGTATGAACTTAAAAAAATGGAAAGGAATTTACCGGCCCGCGGTCTCACAAAGGTTGAGAAACACTGTATTAGATTTCAGAGCCACAGGTATATGCAATTTAAACTTATTTTTGACCCAAGAAGTAGAAGCGTATCCGTGTTTAACCATACTGCACACAGCAGAACACTCCCATTATAAGCACAGCTCTTCAGCCTGAAGGAGGACAGGGTACTTTCCTTCGGTCTGTTTCCAGCGGCACGTTTGAATGTGCTGTCTTTTTGACCAAGTAGGACGGTTCCTTCCAGTCATGAAAACTTAGTAAACCAGTAGATTTTACATACCGGTACGGATAACTCCCGTCTTCTTCCTCTCATTTCTTTCATACATTGCGGTTTTATCACAACTGTATCCGGTCCAGTACAGTCAGAATGCCTTGATTCTGTAAAACCAATCTTCATGTTTGTGCCGTGCAACGTGACGATTAAAACACTTTATTATCCAACAGCTGCACAAATATATAATTCGTAGATACAATTAGAATTATTATAAAATATTTAAAAATATTTAAAAATTTCCCAACATATTTCGGATCACAAGGGATCCATCATCAGGGAGCACTGTATGAAGTTCCCTGATGATGGATCCCTTGTGGTCCGAAATATGTTGTAGCAATTTTAAATATTTTTAAATATTTTATAATAATTCCAATTGATTCTACGAATTATATATTTGTGCATCTGTTGGATAATAAAGTGTTTTAATCTGTAAAACCACTATCATGAGCCCTGACAAAAAGAAGTGACTGTTGTTGATTTCGGAACTGGTGGTTTAAGTCAACTAAATTCTATTATCAGTGTACTGTGGTTGCTGCAGACAGAATTCAGACATGACTAAGACTTCTTCCACAATCAGGAATCATTACTGTTATTTATTAATTATTGATCAAATTTGTTCCATTTTCATGCAGAAGTGAAGATGGTTGATATGATTGGAGAGCCATATGTATGCCCCTTTGCAGAATTACATCTTAACGGTCCTTCCCTAAGTTTCCGTTTGGTCGCTTTGGGCCCATATCCGGTTGTCCACTGCCGTACCTACTGATGGTTCATTGCTTAAGAACTCGCGACCTAATTCGGTAGGCACGTTATTCGAGTTTCGTTTGGCCGCGAGGCCCACCCCGCTCCTGTACAGAGTGTGCCGTGTCTCCCGGGATTAAAGTGGCCAGAGAGTAGTACTGACTACCCTTCTAGGGCCGGGGTCAAGTACTGTTAGAACTATCCATCTACCGCCCCTCTGTACCTGTTTGGCTTGTAACGGAACAGCCTCTATCTTACTTGTACTGTACTTAGAAAAGTGATGGGACTGTACCTCAGCTGGGGTACGACCTCTTGTATGTAAATCCTTTTCTCTTCATAACTCACTAGTCATCCTCACATCGAACCCCGTAGTCTTGTTGAAGTGTTGTAAAATATAACATAAAAAGACGCATTTCTGCACCATTTTGGGGTGCGATTCGCTAATTATTTGGAATAAACAAGAGAGAGATTTTATGTTCGATGGCTTTTGCCGTCAGTGACCTACTATGGTTTATGGGATAATTATGCAAACTGCATCTTTCTACTGTGCTCCAGAACCACCGGACCTATTTTCCACCACTTGTCCGACCTCCACACGCTACGTGTTTTACGCTATTTGTTGACAGAATCATGCATTAGCGCTAACATCCTGAATGTGCGACAGTAATAGAAAGTAGACGCAAGGTTGGCTAAGCTGTGAGAACACTTCCTAACTTATTTCTTCTTCTTCCTTTTTATTTTTGCTCTTTGGAGCCGCGCTTGTATAGTTGGTGTAGTAATAAAACTAGGGGCTGGACGATCCTGGATTCAAATCCCGGCACGGACAAAATTTTTTTATCGTCTCCTGAAAGCCTAATCAGACTCCTATTCATTTGGGGTCTGGGGCTCTTTCCTCGGGGTTAAAGCGGCCTGGACGTGTGGCTGACCACTCACCTCCACCTAGTGCGGAAGTTAAGAATAAGTGGAGCTTTACCTCCTCTCCGCTTATATGCCTTCATGGTGCATCTAAAGAAAACTGCATGTGCATTTGTTACCTTTTGTTCTTTGCCGCCAGTATTAATGGAGTCCATCCAGAAAGTGAACTGCATGAATCGTGAAATCAGCCTTCCTTGATTTTAGCTGTCGAGTGCAGGTGGTGTGACATTAGAAACCACCCTCATGATTAACAAGAGCGAAGGGAGTGGGGGGGGGGGGTGACGTTGTAATCCTTATCCCATTAACACCTTCACTCTGGCACTCCTGTCGCCTCTCGTCCGCTTATTGTTTTAACACGTGTTCGTTCCCCCGTTCAGTGTGTAACAGGAGTAGGTTCTCAGTCATCTGGCTGCCTTGTCGTGACGGCGCGCCCACGGACAAGTCGTCCTCTTCACTGTGCCGGAACGTGCAATTTAAACCGGTGCTTTATACACAAGTAACAGCAGTGCGATCCTGGACTATGTTCAGTTCCTGCTCTTCACTGCAAAATATATGTCTTTCCGTCTGCTATGGCCTCGTAGAAAATGTAAATATTAAAACTACACTTTCGTAGACTCCATATCTTTTGTGTGGGGTGTGAAACACGGTAATTTACCTTGAAATAGTAATATATATTGAAGGTGTCCGAGAATATTTTACGGAGGAAAGACTTTACTATAAGAAGAAACTAGCAAAAAGATTCATCAGAAAGGTACTTAACGAGTAGCTTAGTAATTTATATTCTTCGGTAAATATTATTCTTTTTCTTGTATGGTGATAAATACCAGGGCGAATCAGACCTTTCGGTTTTCTGGGGTTCTGAACCTCGCATTAGGCAATCGGTAACACTGCGGGCAGGGGATTGGCCCTTCGCAATACGCCTACTATGGTCATAAGACAACGTCAGCAAAGGACAAACGCATACATCCGTGCCTTTAGTGTTGTTCGAATGCATGGTCGAAGTGTTTAATAATAATAATAATATTTATTTTAACTGCAATTGGGTTTTCACCCTGTGGCAGTCGTTTTTAACACATATACAAGAACTTGAAGCTGTACTACTAAATTTACATCGGGAGGGATACATGAGAAGCATGTAGTGGCAACTTGGA
>Ga0131853_10004875_pt1 | contig 24121 bp, 9 predicted proteins | sample TergutLab28metaG_FD_92764 | JGI IMG/M metagenome (GOLD analysis project Ga0131853, IMG submission 92764) | Labiotermes labralis P1 segment gut microbial communities from Petit-Saut dam, French Guiana - Lab288 P1 (version 2) (version 2) | ecosystem: Host-associated > Arthropoda: Insects >...
GTGTGTGTGTGTGTGTGTGTGTGTGTGTGTGTGTGCGCGCGTGCGTGTGCGCGTGCGCGTGCGTGTGTGTGTGTGTGTGTGTGTGTGTTTTTTGCGTCGAAACTATTACAGTTCCGCTGCGGTGACAAATTTTATTAAGAACAACAGGCATCCTTGCTGTTGCGTTGTAATATCTTCCGGTTTCCATTGTTTTTTCTTATTTAAAATTAGTTTTAGCGCGTAGCTAGACTCTAGATCATAACAACCTTACTGCGAAAACCCAAGAATGGAGATCTGTATCTCGTTGGAAGGGAATATGAATTTCAGAAGAGGATATATATATATATATATATATATAAACACACACGCACGCACGCACGCACACACACACACGCACGCACGTAGGTGGGCTGATAAGTTTTGCTTCCACTGTAATATTTTTATTTACATTAGACATATCTGGATAAAACCAGTTCTGTGTAGTCGCATGGTATCTCCATTCCATCATAATTCACCTTTAACACATGCTTACGTTCCTTACACAGTGCACATCGAAAAGGAAGCGTTTTCATACGTTCGGTTCAAACAGCGTGCTTTTATTGAATTCTTAACCGCGGGAAAAGTTCGTCCAATTGAAATTCACACACGAATGCAAGCCGTTTACGGTGATCAGTGTTTTGATGCGAGTACAGTAAGACGCTGGGTAAGGCGGTTGAAGAGGTGAAGTCTGCAGTGAGGAAATGGTTTCAAAAACAAAACACCATTTTTTTTATGACGGATTTCAAAACTATTACAGCGTTGGCGGAAGTTTATTGAAGTGCATGGTGATTTTGTAGAAAAATAATTGTGCAGCTTTGAAAACAATTAATGTAGGAATATTTCTTTTTTATTGCATTAAAGTATCTTTTCCCGTTCATTTTCTATTTAAGTGGAGGCAAAACTTATCAGCCCGCCCTCGTACATTTTTTCTAAAGGCAGCTTTCGGATGTCGTCCGAGTCGTTAGTGCCTCTAAATAAAGTAGGCTTTAATATGTCAGAAGATGAGAGGTAGTGGTCATTAGAACCCACTACCAGGACTACGAGAAATCGTAAGTTAGAAAGAAATACTGAGCCTTTAAAGAGGAAATGAGAGAGTGAATCAGTTTGTACTTTGAATACGGCATGTAATGTATGCAGACGAAGATTTGATGAAAATGTGGCTGTGTTTTGTGTTACACAGTTGGAATCAGGATAACGCCATGTGTATGTTTGATGCTATCGCAATTGGCAATTTATTGGCTGGTTTTTCTGAAATAAACTAAATGAGTGCATAAAGAAGCAAGTGTATGGCTGGCTATTGAGGATTTTTAATGAAGAAAATAAAAGTAATTCGAAGTAGAAAAACTTTGCAGCTAAAAGCAGCTCATCTATTTAGTAAATTCTGAGCCTGTAAAGAATGTGAAGTTACATTACCGTAACTCAATGCATAAAGTTGATAACCATCTAAACACGATAAATTCTGTTCTGTTTAATAGCACGAAATATTTCGGCCTAGAATAGGCCATCTCAAGTTCACAAACAATTTTAAAAACTTACGGAGTTAAAATGTAAAATGATTTTACAAATAACTGTACATTTTACCAGATTGTTTATTTTTAAATTATTTGTGAAATTGAGGATGCCCTGGCCTAGACCGAAACATGTTTTTCTATTAAACAAAATAGACTTTAGTTATATTTAGTCTGTTATCAACTTTATGTGTTGAGTTACTGAATAACACAATGGGATGTTCACGTCAGAATTGGGCATTACCTTGTTTACAGAACTCTGCTACTCTAACTTATCCTGGGCCACAACAACCCGATTCATATTCTCGTGCCGTATTTCCGTAAGCTGCCTCTTTTTTTATTTTTCTTTCCATGTAGATTTAGATCACCGTGGCTGTCTGCCGCATTTAGGATTTCTGACCACGTTTTTAAGGATCAAGAGCGTAGAGGAAATGAAATGGTATTAGAGGATTTAGGTGAGAAGGAAGATGTTTTTACCCTTGGCACCTGTCACTTTACTTCCATTGATATAAAACATTGTTTCAGTTTTAACATAATGCCTTCTGAATTTTTAGTAACTTATCAATGAAATGCATTGAATGACCTTGTGACCTGTCACCCTGAGTGATATCTGTAGGTTACTGTTGGTAGGAGCCCGCATCACCTGCCGCCCTTCAACGCAAGGCCATTGCTTTGTGAAAGTTATGGCTGCACCAAGCACATGACTGAAGGTTCCATAGGCCTGCCACAATGAACCGTTTGAACGTTGAAATTACGCATAGAACCTAGTAGGAGATTATCTTCAAATGGATCTTAAAATTAGGGTATTTTGTGGGGTAATATTGCACCGATTCGACAGTCGGTTCAAGACAGAACATTCAGCTTGTATGAAACAATCGGAGAAATTCTTAAAAGATTTTACCTTCTCAGGATGACTCCTGCTCGAGGGAGTGACGTCAGCCACTTGGCTACCCGATTAACCAAACTGACGGCTCAGTGGTGATGGTATATGCTTCTGTTCGAAAAGTACGCAATTGAAATTTTTCACATTGAATTACTGAACTGATTGATGTATTTCAAGGTGCTCTTCGTCGTTTCTGGGGAAATCTGGGTTTCTTCAAACTAGTCACAGTCGCTGCCTTTACAATCATAACCATTTTATCGACTCACTAAAGGTTGTGTAAAATCAGAATTTTATAGAAATCTGACTGGCCAGTGTGGCCGTATTTTACTCGGCTGTTCTATTTACTTGTCCACCTTTGTGTTGTTGTGTTCTGAGTTTCAAAATCTCACAAAATTTCTTGCTATTTATTAGGAGAAACATCTAATTGTACGTGAAGTTTCCTCACTTGCATTCATTTACGTTGTAAATACAACTGATTTCGTTACATGCCATGCAGGTACAGACGGGGAATAGATGCTCGTTCTTACCCTCGGTGTTAGATGGTGATGGGTGGTCAACATAATGCCCTCGGCCGCTTTATCCCCCGTTAAGAGCCCAGATACCTACTGTAAAGGAGGCAGGGCGGGTTCTAGGGCCGGTGTGGAAGGGTGTGTAGAAGGGAAAATCTGTTGCCCCACTGCGGTTCGAACACCGAACCGTCCAGCCCATAGCAATTCGCTAACGGACTAAGCCGTGCCGACCCCTAATTTAATAATTCGTTTCAGATAAGTTGTTCTTCTTCAGGAAAACATGAAGATTAATATGATCTGTGATTGTGAAAAGTTTGCAAAGGACAAGGCAGCATTTTTTCATTACTCTCTTTGTGTATGTGTCTTGGGATTTGAGGAAATACGGAGAGGACAATATACAGTTTTCAGTCTGAAACAGACGCACACATTGGAAGCAAAAATACTGTTGCGGTTGTTTATTAGAATTGTAATTAGTCAGTATTAACGTCAAGTAATGCTTACAGCTTGGCTTTCTGTTGGGAAATCTTCTCTAAGAAACTGAAACTTTGAAAATATTGGGCTAAAACTGATTTAGATTTATTCATAGAAAGTATATATATATATATATATTCTATTTTCTAATGAAGTAAATCTCAGTATTGTTGTACCGACTAACTGTTATTAAATTCATTCCTTTGGTTTTCTTAAAATAAGAAGTCTTATGGGTCCGTAACAACGGCAAAGGAACTTCAACTGCTGATGCAGGTAACGCAAAAGTTCAGGGCACCCTGCAACCCCAGACAGATCAGATTAGAAAGGCGAAAATGTTACACTATTTTTGAAATGTGTCTGCCCTCAGTGGGAGCTAATGGAGTGTGTGTGTTTTCTTCTGCCACTAGTCTCTCGGTCTGGTCTTTCGCCTTTTTAGAAACGGTATTACATCTGGACTGTTACAGTAGTGGAGAGAAAGCACTGAGTCGGTTTCTGGTTGAGATGACACAAAAAACAGAAACACTGCTTTTATGCAGGAGTGGCTGAATTGAGATGTATTTTTTTGTTGGCGACGTAAATAAACTGATTTAGGATATTTTGTTTCGATCTATAATCACCCTGTTTGGTTCCATAAACGAAATGGGAACGAAGATTTACACTGAAGATTTTCGTATTTTTATGCATGGAACCAAACCGGACCCATTGTTTTTCAGAATTGTCTTTCTGAAACACACTAAGGTTCTTTTTCTTGTAGTCGTTTGTGTTATGCACAGTATCGAGAAGGCAGAACAATTTCCAGCGTTTCGGAGACGTGCTACCCTTTGATGCCAAAGAAAGCACATGAACGCCTGATATCCCGTCCATCAAACTAAATGTTTTATAGTGCCCCAAGTTGGATATTACAATTTTTGTGTAGAAAATTGTTTGCAGGAGAAAAAAATTGATATCAAAATTTACTAAATGACTGTGGGAATGACAAAATCATGTAGAAACCATCAAGTGTTTAGCGTAAATAACTGATCACAGGAAACGTTTTTAAGAATATATAACATGTGAAAATCACACCGAAGTAATGGTTCAAAATTACAGTTTACTTATGTACATTTCGAATGATTGCACAGCCTATTCTCATTAAAATTTATAGTATCGGCCGCGCGGCAAAATATGAATGTATCGGAGAGCTTACATTTTTCTGGTGCTTCTAGGAAGTGTATACGGGATATAATACACATAAGTTTGTCATAAAGATGAATAATTATTCTTTGTCCATTATAACTCCAGTTGTAACTTAATACAAATTACTTGAAACTCAAATATTTTCGTGAAAATACTTCACACGAATTTATAGAAAGACGGTTTGTTACTAATTCAGAGGTCTGTGTTGTTTGATACCAGACGGATAGTGACTGTTCGTGCCTGACAGATGACGCTATTATTTATAAGGCCTCGAAATGATCATACTTTCACCTATAAATGACTTCCACCTTCTGACAGGTAGAGTCGTAAGACTTCAACATTTACATACGGCCTATCGTTATCGATAACCAAATTCCATTCTATTTTCAAAAGGCATGTTCTATTGTTAATAAACATTAGACGTAGGCTTATCAGGCGCATTATCTAACGCAAAGATAGCGACTCTTAAAAAATCGTGGACAAAGTTTTTCCACGAATTTTCAGTCTTATTGTTATCACCCTGTCAGTTTTCATCCTATATTGCGGTTGGTACAGCGACTTTAAATAGACTGCATATTGTATCATACGTTGCAGTAACGCGTCCCTTTCGTCTTTTTCAGAGGTTGACATAGTGAAGACGCCACAGACTCTTTTAGAGACACGCCTGTTCATATTTTATTCAGGTTTTCTCGTTCCGTGCTGTATAACCTACGCATTTAAACAGCGCGGTTAAATAACCCTATGATTTATGGAGCGTCTGCAGTTTGAAGTACTACAAAGCCCTATTATCATACTCCGTTACTCCTAAGAAAACCTGGAATGAGAAACAATTAACAACTCTCTTGATTCTTTCGTTGCAACATTAATTATTTATTCGTATCCCAGAATTATTTATGGACTCATTATTTATAAAAGAAAGTATACGACTTAACTTTGGACGCCATGCATGCACTTTCCTGACGCCGTTGTTTCCAACAATTTTCCGACGCTGTGTTTACATCGTCCGCTGAGGCCGTATGTTTGAAACATCTGGCATTCGGTCCTTAATTTGTTGCCATTAACATTCATCACTATAAATTTAGCTACGCTCCATCTGCTTCTCGGTAGGTTACTTCCTTCTAGCTGCGTGGCATTGGTACGTTGCTAACAGGTGTTCTGTTGTTTGCCACTGCTCGACGGGTTTCAAGCATGAACGTTAAAATAAATTGACTTGGGTAAACAGTGTAGCAATAAAGCTTGTATCAATCGAAGCTCTAGACAGTAGGGCCCAAATAAGCCTTTTTGTGTTGTGCTGCATATAATATTCTTATCTCGAAGCATTCGGTACGGAAATAAGAAGATTTATTCAATTACATGTCATACAGTTCAAACAGACCGTACAGAGCCTACTTCACTGTCGCATGTGTCTCTAAAACTTCTTATCTCTTAGTGTTAATAACATTTCTGTCATATCCTCGAAAAATTTATTACTTGAATTCGTATTACTTTTACGTTACGTGTATCCAGAATAATTCAAAATTTCTCATAGTCGCCATGCCTTATATTGTTTTCTTAGTCCACACTTTCACAACATATTTCTGTAGGATCCATTTTATTATCATCCTTTGATCTACACCACAGTCTGTCGAGTGACTCCTTCCTTCAGTTCTAAGTTGTGTGTCCGTGTAAATCGTGACGCCCATGTATGCTACACATCTCACCCATCTCATTCTCCTTGCCCGGTCATTTCAATAATATTAATTGATAAATACAAATTGACACTGTATTTTTAAATTTTGATGTTTTGTTGACCGTGCATCTCAGTATAATCTTAGTAATTAACCAACTTAATGCACAAATTCTTGTTTTATAATAAGTTTATTATATGCCTCTACATGTTTCGAGCACCATGTGCTCATCATCAGGAGGTCAAAATTGTATTATACAGCATCTGGAATCATCACACCTGTAAGTGGCCGTCCCGTGCACAGGCTCAGAGAGGACCTGTAAAAGGGAAGGCCACCTACAGAGTGTGATGATACCCGATGCTGTATAATAGAATTTTGACCTCCTGATGATGAATACATAGTGCTCGAAACATGTAGAGGCATATAATAAACTTATTACAAAACAAGAATTTGTGCATTAAGTTGGTTAATTACCAATATAAGACTGTATTTTTAAGTTTTCTCCATCCTTTTATTCCCCTCTCTTACCCCAGCAGAGTTCTCCTCAGCACAGCATTCTGTCACATGCCCTTCCCTCAAACTAAGGGGAATTTCTCGCCCGTATCTGCCTTACCCCACACAGATACGGTTTAAAGCAGGTCTAGAACATACTGGGCCCCGCGGACCGCCTGATTTACAAGCCTGCAATCACTTCAAATTGGGGCAGTATACGAACCTTTGTGCACTTCACACTACATTTCACACAGTGCCATTAGTTGAAACGCGTGTGTGCAATTCATGGGAAATGCAAGAGGGTTGGTTGTTGAAAATATATGGTCTTAGGGCAGCCTTTGATTATCACAGAACTGTCTCTCTAAGGAATATTGTTATCCACGTAAAATGTGTGCACGAAATTCGGTAATAAATATGTCAGAATTTAAAAACGAGACAAATGTACGGTTAGGTAAGCACGTAATGTTTTTACTGCTATGCCTAGCTTAAATTTAAAATAAAACTTTGTTTCTGTGGTATAAATTGCTAACCATTCCTTTCTCTATCTGAAGTTCGTAATAAAATAACTTGCATGTACGGTTTAAATCTTTGCCCTGAAGCTACATATTCCGACCAAAAGTTTCGGTGTCTTTATTGAGTTCTTCCGCACACTTCCTGCATGTTATCATAAAACAGACCAGGCACGCTTTCTGCCACCTCCTTTTAAATTTATCGTTTACTCGTCGACGTTATGTGTAACTCCAGCAGCTAACAAGGAACATTAAATAAACTGAAAACCACAGTAGACACGCTCTGTGAGACGACCCTAACAGTGGATTATTGACAGTCACATCGAAAGGTTGTTCTGCAAAGTTTTACAAAGAAACAAATAATAATAACCTTGTATGCTCTTCTATGTAATCATTTTCTGTATCTCTTTAAAAATCCAACGGTTCGTAATCGGACAAAATTTTCATTTTTCGTGTCCTGTAGGATCTACCGTTAAAACGAGCGATTAATTTGTAAAGCTTGTGTTAATGCAAGTGGGCCGGGTAGCTCAGTCGGTATAGCCACTGGCTACGGGCTGGACGGTCCGGTGATCGAATCCCGGTGGGGGCAAGATTTTCCGTAGCTGTCCAGACCGGCCCTGGGTCAAACCAGCCTCCTGTACAATGGGAACCGTGTCTTTCCCGGGGGTAAAGAGAGGCCGAGGCGTGACGCTGACCCCTCACCCCCTTCTAGTACCGTGGCCAAGAAAGAGTAGAGCTATACCTCCACTCTCCCTATGGACTGTACGGCCTGTACAGAGCCTCAGTGCCTGTACCTTTACCTTATGTTAATATAATCCAATGTAACTTATTTAGGGACATTTGCTGTATTTTAAGTAATGAAATATGAGGTTGTATATTACGGTTTGTGGTGCACAGCCACATTCTTTGTGTTTTACCCGGCACGTGCCGGAGCTGCGTGTTGCGGGGAACATCAGACACGACGAGCTTGTAGATGTGATCTAAGGAAGGTTATACACTTTGTTAATAAGTGTATCATCACTTTTATTAGCGAACACATGTTGAGTGTTCGTTATGTACGTTTTACTTACTGTTTTGTCTTCATTCTCTGTACCGTATTCTGTCTTTGTTACATTTTTATTTCGTTTCTCGTCCCTATGTGGTAAATGACAGAGTCGCGCGCTGCGATTGTCTGCCGTCTGCAGTGATTCTTGGTATTGACGATGGAAAATACAATGATAGAGGGCAGTGGGAACGGCAGTGCGAAACATGTCAGTGCGGTTTGGTATACGTCTTACAGTCTTACTGCTTGCGCAAACTTTCTGATAAGCGGTAACGGGACCTTCGTACTGTGTTGTGTTTGAAATTTTATATTTTAGAAGTTTAACAGCCGTCGCCTTCGCTTCTGAATTCTCTTTCCCGCCAATCCTTGCAGCTTGCCCCACGAAAAATTATTACTTAACTGTATTGTTACAAATAGATAATTAATTAATGACCAACTGCAACTAAACTTACCTTCATTCAGGATTAACCAGGTAAATATTGTAGTCTTACACACGTTTGGCAGGTTTTAGTCAGAAATTGAATGTTATATGAATATTTATGTATTGAAGACTTCTTCCTCGCGCCTTGAAATGCTATGTGATATTTATGCATGTTATTTTATTCTTAATACAAAAACCTACCTCGCTTTCATTTTTGGAAGGTTCACTTTCTATAATATGGTAATTTCCCCAAAAAACATGAATTAATTCTAATACGGTTTGCTGTGTATTGCATTTGTTTTTTTTGCTGGTGAGGCAGTCACTAGAACTCGGAAGATAGGCAGTAATATTTCCACACCTTATTGTACTAAAGTTTATATTAAGAAGTTTAAAATGGCCGGTTTTTCGGATGAAAATTCCGATTATTGCGGCTTGATACTTTTTTGTTCAGCAACACAGATCTTAAGTAAAATATTCTGGTCACATAAATGGGCTGTAAGTGTTCCCAAATTAAAAGTTCAGAAACAAAGGCAGGGGCCAGGAGAGATTTATATCCAAGCACAGAATTTCTTATTTTTAAATTAAATTTTGTTTTGATCGATGGCACACAGTCTGGCGTTACTTAAACAGAACTTATATGAACAGGTCAGAGATATGAAACCTTATAAGATATAAAAATATTAATGCTTATGGACTATAGAATAAGTGATTTTTTAACACTTTAATTCGGGTTATAAGTGCATTAAGTACGTTTAACGTTAACGATGTTTAATCCTCTATCAAAAGAACTGTTCTGGTATCTGTTTATTTTTTAAAGAAATGCCATAGAATTTTGATGCATTATTGGAATTTTTAGTGGAATTTAATTTTCTTCAGCTGAATAACTGGCGAAAAACGTGAAAGAGCTTAGTATTTACCCAGAACGCATTAGTGTACAGTGATTGTGAAGATAAACATGCTAACTGCTATCATAAGGTTCCGTCTAATACGGTAAAGTAGCCGTTCCTGTAAAAGGAAAGCGTGATAGACGATGACAAAAGAGAAACTGGTAACACAAAAACAACAACAGTGGTGAAGAGAGGACAGGAAAAAACCACAGGCGTGGAAGGAAGTTGAATAACCAGTGTAACAAGTCTAGGCCAGTGATAACAGGCAGTGTTTCTCTTTCGCTGTTTTTATCAGCTAGGACGCATGCGAATTACTCGCCACAGAGTAGGCTGAGCATGCATGGTTAGCTCAACAGCCATTCAAACCAGGTGTTGAGTGATGCGAAGGAAGTGGATGTTACTAATGCGCTCTGAACGCTCGACGTAATTTGTCTGCATGGAGGTTAGTACAGTGTAATTTCTTGGACAGTAAGGCATCTCTAGTGTTCGGTATGGAGGAGGACTCGAAGAACACCGAGTGGGCTTTATTGTTTCCGCTCAAAACGGGATTATTTGCTTTCAAACCCTCTACCACCAACAACAGTTCAGTTTCTGATACGGGTGAATCGAGTAGTAAAGATAATACAACCGCCCAAAGAGCTAGTCACGATGGTGGAACACTCGAAGAGCCTTTTTCGACGATTTCGAACCCTAGAATGAAGACGAGGCGTCGGTCAAGTATGTCGGATATTGACAAATTTACCTCTTCAGTGGGAATACCTACGGTCCGCTACACAGGTGGAAACAGTACTCCAAACAGTCACCATCTTCGCGTTGGGGGGGACGGTTACGATTCGGTACCTCATAGCCCAGGAACTCCTAGAAGAAGCAATACACCTGACTTCGGGGCTTGCGGGAGTATTGGCGACCTAATGAACTTGAAACGTTACGGGGGTAGTTCTTGGAGCGTGAGGAGTTGTACAGAGACAATAATTGCTAAAACTGTTCCCCTCTCTACCGTGACTCCCAGAGGCAGTGCTCCGCCAAGTCCACCACAAGACCATAAACAGCAGACAGAACTGCCAAGGATTGATTCCAAGGATAGCGAACGGTGTTCATCCTCTGAAGATGAGGAGGACGGAATTAAGGAAGATTCAGGATCTCCACCGAAACTCACGTGTTCGCAGAGAACGGAGCGTCTCTCTCGTCTTATCCGAGCGCAGAGGGCGTCTAGAATTTTACACACACGCAAACCGGTACGTCTTCCTGCATAAAAATTACAATAAAGGCAACTATTAAAATAAATAAGACCACCAAACATAATACAGGCACATTAGTCCGCTGTATAAACTTTGTCTTTCCTGTGTATATTTCTATTATGTAGGGGTTGTCTTCGAGGAATTCCCTCATCAAATTATTGCACAATTACTTAAGCTAAAGTTTTTGTTGTGTAGTTCTAGAATAACAGTGTTCTGTTTGGTGGTCGTATTTGTTTTTAATAACTGTCTTAAATATCCATGGCAGGGAAGGTAATTAGCTGTATTTAATGCTAGTGATCCACTGGAAATCTCTTAAGTCTACTTCAGAATCGCCGTATGTAGTAACAAGAAACACCCAAAAAATGTCGCAAAGTTTTAGGATATACCGATAATAGGGTTACATATATAATTCGGTAGGTTTGAGTAAATTCTTGCCACTTTGCTTCTGCCCCGTCTTGCACAGAAAACCGTATCTGCTTTAATCCTGTTACGTAGTCAGGCCACCACAGTAGCTGACGTCAGCATAGTGGTTGGATGAGTCGCAGTTTTCAAAGCATACCCGATGGGTCAAACTTACTGTGCTTCATATAGGTCTGTGTACTTAATACATAATTGTGCGCACCTTCGTATTCTGATTTCATGCCCAAATACTCGCATATTAGTGCCAAGCGACTGAACCGCATATCACTTCAAATTTTATTGTCTGCTTCCAAAATTTGAAATTTAGCCCAGTATTTTGCAACAGGATTTTCGAATGTACCTTACCGCTGTGGTATACTTGCCAATTTATGGGCTTCTTCTAACAGTTTTGGAAGAGCTACTAAAGCCATATTTTTTGACAAGTAACAGAAATAGTTCTAAAGACTGCTATAAATTCACGTTTACTGCTTCGTAGTGGTCTTGTATGTTCGAATATTAACGATGTTCGAATTAGAACGTCTGATGGAATTATTGTACATTTAAGTGTCACATGCTCTGTTGGTCACTTCTGTTACTGAACATAAAACATTTCTGTGTCCTTTCAAGTGTTCTTTGAATCTCGTATAATTTCTCACATGAACAATAATTTATATATGCCAAGATGCCAACTGATGACCTCTACGTAAAAAATCTGCCGCAAAACGACACCCACTTCTGCCGTTGTTTGTCGAATTTCCCTAAAATGGAAGATTTTTTGGTTGTTCTATATTAATAATTTCTCACGGTATATGACAATCGAATTGTTTTCGTCAATTATCCTGACATTTGCATTGTTAGCCGCATGAGAACTGTGGAAGATGGCATTTCATTTGTAACGGATCAAATCAATTTTTTCTCAAACTGAACTGCACAGCACGGAATTTTATTGCACCGATCACAGACACAAACTATGAAGAATCATTCATTCTATAGACTGTGTTAATTGTTATATGATAAAATGAAGCCGAAAAGTCAATGAATGACTCCAAATGTGAGACAACATTGTCAGTCAGAGTCTTATAGAACTGTGTAAATTCCGTGGTGGGCAAAGCTAATGTGCAAAGTCGAACGTAAATTGCGTCAAAGAAGCACCGAAACTTTCTTTCCTGAAATTTATTAAATTTCCACCCCATGCAAAAATATATGAAACCAGGGATAGTTGAGAATATTTGCTGTGTGTGATATAGCTTTTCAGGAATTAACAGTTTTTCAAGTAGCAGTCATGCTTGTTTCTGATGGGAAACAAAATTACCTTACAGAAACTTGCAGTGATTTTTAGAATGGTTTGTCGACACTGTGCTAGAAACATCTACCGGACAAAGTTCAGACTTTCTTTCCTGTCTAATTTATATGTGTGTATTTAAATCATGGCATTCAAACGTACGGATGTACAGTTAACTAACCAACTAACTGTAAAGAACAGAGTCGTTTTGAGAAGCTTATATTTCCTCAGTTGCTCAAATCACAGTAGAATAATATTTACCTTGCCCCCCCCCCCCAACCAAAACCTCTAATGTCACAGTTCCTTTATTCGCTGCATTCTTTTTTTATTTACAGTGACTGACCTTCAGAGGTCAGTTTTAAGGACAGCAGTGAAAGTACATTTGGAAGTAAATATCAGTAAGACAGTTGGAAAATAGAAAAAAATCTAATTGTATACAGAACTGGCGGTTTCTTAGAGGAATAAATTTAAGTTCGATAAAACGAATACTGCAAAGAAGCGATTTGCAGAAAAGTGACCTCTCTTCAGGCATAATTTTGATCTGGGAATTTGTTCCGTGCAAATCAGGTGCTTTGTGTGCTACGTTTAATGTTGGCAAGGAAGGTGTAAATGAGAATGTTGTGTGCCATATTTGGCGTGAAGTTATTTCTACGTAACTTCAAGTTATGTAACTAGCGATAAAGTAACACCATGGAGGGAATTATTCTTGAGAAACTGGTAGTTGCTCAGCTAGTAAGAAATTCCCATTTTTTTTTTATTTTGCAAATTTTACTAGCGTTCTGATACTTCCAGTCTTCCTAGGACCATATTTTCTCCTCAACATCCTATATTCGATTACCGTAAACTTTGTTCTTCAGTTAATAAGAGACTAACTTCCACGCTGATACAAAACATCAAGCATTTTAGGCGAATTTGCAAAATTGAGAACAGCGACTATTAGCCTCGTCAGGTGTGTGTGTGTCTGTCTGTCTGTCCGTCCGCGAGGAACAACTCGTCTCCCAGTAGACAGATTTTCATGAAATTTGATGTTTGAATATTTTTTGAAAGTCTGTCGAGAAAGATAAATTTTCGTTAAAATATGACAAGAATAACGGGTACTTTACGTGAAGACCAACATACATTTATGATCATATCTCGCTCATTTCTCCTTAGACTAAAAAATGTTTCAGACAAAAGCTGTGCAGAGAATGAAAACACACATTTTATGTCCTAAAGCTTTTTTTTTTTTTTTCGAAATTCGTGCCGTTTATGAGATAATGTGGAGAAATGCTGTAGAGCTTATCAGGCTACAGAAGAAAGCATCATATGGTGGCATGCCTAATGCATGCTGGATATCTAAGACTACAAACACACACTCAGAATATGTAATACATATTGCTTTTCTACTGCAACAATGGTTTCACGAACGCGCCTTGTTGTTACGTTATACGTACATTGCCTCTCTGGTCAATATTTACTCTTCTATATAGGTGGCGGGTTGAAGCAAACTGTGAACTGAATTTTGCAACAGGCATTCACCGAGTATAATCTAATCTTAATAATTTTGTAAATGCGATTTAATTCATTGTCTTCAAGTTGGTCCACCTGCATTCACATACTTAGGCAGTCAAGCGATTCGGTTAATTAGTGGCGCTAGGGCCACTCGGTTTAATTGCCGCACGGTCTTATACTGTTTCACATTTCAGTAGTTAGTTTAAACGCTGTTCATGACATTTATGTGTATTGACATGCTTCAGTTTTCTTATTTATGTGCGGAGATACTGCCACGTTCCTGTGCCCCACCCAAGTATAGGCCTACTAAATACTTTATTATATTAAGTAAAGCAGAAGATTTTTAATCGTATTCATTTGCGCGCAATAATTGTTAAAATTCAAGAAAGTACCAACAAATGCAATATAGCACACTATGAATTTTTTTACAATTAAAACGCTAGAACTCCGACGTTTCGACCCCCTATTATGAGTCATGTACCCACCCTGAGGATAACCCACAGGAAGGGTCGAATTGTAAAACTTTATATTCTAAGACAGTGCGCGTGTTGTTGTGTTCTTGAAATATAAATTAAAGCAGAAATGTTTAAAATGCAAACTACACCAAACACTAGAGGAAAACTTATGCGAACGTGAAATTGTTTGTTAAGTTTATTTTAATATGTATTTATCCGCATGCCTTACTAAGGAGTCACATGGGTGGGTTTGTTCTTTGTTGTGTAGGGCGTTATATAGAACAGAAAGTGTCCTTTCATATTTAGGTCATTGTCTAATAGGTGCAAATTAATAATAGTGTAGTTGCTGTGGGTAGTCACCTCGGCAGATTATGCTACAAGGTTTCTGCTACTCCCCGAGTTGCTCTGCGCGTGTGCCTATGGCTTTGCATAAGCGTATACATAGTGCGTGTGTGTGTGTGCGCCTTACACCTTAACGGAGGCTAATTTACATGCATGTGTGACTCCAACAGTAAGCAATATAACATGTGAATACCATACTACTTCAGTGGGAACCACAACCTTGGCAATGAGTTAATTTTTTTCGGTGTAAGAATACGACCACAGTAACAATGCGGGAGCTACAACAAATGGTACGTCTTCCCTTAACTGGGAGCTCTGTTTTTCCAGTATATATCACCTCGAAAATTACAATGTCAGCATTAATTATTAAGATTGTGTTTAGAAGTATTCTTATTTACGTGGGTTATATATCGTATCTCTCTGAACTTGACTGTAGACTATTAAATATTTGGAAAAGGAAGTGAATGCTGACATGACAAGCAAAGACACAAGTTTATGTGTGTGTGACTATATATATATATATATATAAAACATACATGCAAAATACATACGTACACATGCGGACATTACACACATGCGCTCTACATGCATTCAGAATGTCCACAAAATATACGTTGTGGTATTAAACCCTTGTTAATAACGAGTGGGCAGTCTAAAGGCCATCCCCTTTCTTTTGCTGGATAAAAATAACGAGTTTCCCGTTCTCTTGGCCACAATACAGTCGAGTGCGGGTGATGCGAACTGTGCAAAGAAGCTACTCAGTGACTACCGAATACAAAATCTCATATGAAACTGTCAAAGGATTCTTCTCGTAATTTACAACAAAGTTTATGCTCTGTAACGAGTAATCTAAAGTCAGGAAGTCCTAAATCACAGACGCAGGGCCAGAAGAATGCCATGTGTGTGTGTCCATTATTTACTGCAACAATTTAGTTGTCTTCATCTTATAGATGTTCTGCCTGGAATACTACAAACGTATCTTCTGTTATTCTAAATTTTTATTTCTTGTGCAGTTTGTTCGCTTAACCTGTAGGTTTATACAATACGGCATTTGTTTTCTCAAAGTATAATTAAATTTACAAGGGATCAGACAATATTAAAAGCATGAATTATTTATCTTTGTAGGCTTATGTTATGCACGTTATCACTATATGTGGAAATCTTAATTTTAATATTTTGTTGAAATTATGAAGGTTGTCTTGCCTCAGTAAGGAACTCCACATTATGTATCCGTTACAAACCACTGCAGTGTTACCCTTCATTATTAATTTCTTGCAGATAAATGAGTCGAAGTTCGAATGATGATAGTAGCGCGATGTATTGAACGGCTGAAGGTCTAATTTGCTTGTACCATCTGTATTGTGTTTTACTCTTCATGAATATTATCCGGAAATTATATTTTGTTATTTTGCATAGAGATGTATCTTTCCTTACGATAGTTTATTTATTGTGTGATGTACCGGAACAGGAGACAGAAGGAAGGTACATATTAAATTTTGATTTCGATTGGACAATGACAGTTTTCTTGTAAATATTTCCAAACTAATTGTTCACTAATTAATTTTACCCTTCACTTTATACAAGGCGTGTTCAAAGAAAGACTGAACTTTAGCTATAAAGATTTTATTACTCATTTTAAAGCATTTTAAGCACTGTTCCCTTCAAAGTAGTCCCCTCTACAGACGATTCACCATTCCCAGCATTTCTTCCATTGTTGGAATGCTTCCTGGAACGCACTTTCTGTGATGGCGCGCAGTTCTCTTCTCGCATTTTCCTGAATCTCCTCTATGGTTTGGAAACGACGCCCTTTCAAAGTGGTTTTAAGTTTGGGAGACAGGAAAAGTCTGCTGGGGCTAAGTCCGGAGAATAGGGTGGATGGGGCACAACGGATGTCTGATGTTTTGCCAAATAACTGCGGATGAGGAGCGACGCGTTAGCCGGCGCTTTGTCGTGGTGCAACATCCAATGTCTGGCTTTCCCACAATTCAGGCCTCTTCCTGCTCAAAACTTCAATCAAACGCGCTAAAACTTCCTGGTACAACTCTTTGTTTACCATCTGACCACGCGGTACAAAGTAAGTAGTGGCGGCATCATATATTAAACAATGTAAATATTTATGAAATGTGTTTTCTGTGGAATAGTCTTATAATATTTCCTAATCCCCGTTTCACATTTCTTAGTTTTCCCCGGAATGACAGTGTCTTGAATTTCGAGTTTATATAATCGAAGTTTTTAGACTTACACACAATACTGTCTGACACGAATTCGTTCTGTGGGATTGTCTGAAATAAAGTGTGTTATATTGTGGTTTTAACTTTCCTGCGGTATCTAGAACGCAAACGTCCGGTGTTTTTCTGATAAATGGAGGGCACGAGGATGTTGTTATTACATTTACTGTTTCTGTTATTATGCCCGAATACATACGTCATGACACTGCAGGTAGTCCTTGGAATTTTATTTCACTCTCTAAACTTCCTTCCCTTAATATGCGTGTTCAGAGAAGTTTGTATTTTCATTGTATAATTGTTTCACTTTAATAAATATTGAGGCAGTTTGCAGATATTGGTTAAATTTCTACGAGGGTTATACAGTTCATGGTCCACTGCAGTTTAGTCTTCTAAAGCCAATAAAACAGATCTGGCAATAGTAAAGTCTTATAGCAGGATAAAGACATGAAAAATAGCATTATTAACAATAACGCCCTGAATAAACAATCAGCCATTGAGAGTACTTAGTTGAACAGAAGAAATCTTAACCTATTATTTTAGTGAGAAACATTACTCATGTAGCATAATGCAGTATGAAGGCCATTAAAACACAAGTGCAAAGATTAAACTCGCTGGTATATTGTACTGCCTACGCAAAATGGACGAGTACTGTTTGAAATGTTTAATTTACACCATCCTCATAGAATTTGTTCATTCTTGCCAAATCTTACGAGGTATATTAATCGCTATGTCATGGATGTAGCATAATTTCGCAAATGTAAAAGCAAAATCTTCCGTAAATATGTAATTAATTAATTCATTATTTTATGAAGTAATTTACAATATCACCAGAGCTGTAAGTATGAAGAGTTGTTGCCTTTGAACTATATGAAAACCCTTCTGACAAAGGACAAGTAATTGAAAAATTTTCTGAATACTAGAGCACCTCTTCTTTGGACATAAAGTCAAAGAACTTGAAGGAGTTCTATAGGCAGAATTGTGACTTTGATGTTTATCCTAGAGCAATATTTCGTAAGACTGTAGCGTAGTAACTAAAAATACTGCATCGAATTTGCCCCAGTTGTGTGATGAACATACGATTTTTATGAAATCACACAACTGATTCTGAATTTATTAGTGTAACTACTCCCACCCTCCAAACACATACAAAGCAGTGTTCACTACGTAAGTTTTCGTTTTCCAAAAATAAGCGTTCCGAAGTTAAAGAACGAATATAGCTACACCTCCATTCCCCCTCCGTGCCTTCGTGGCAGGTTATAGAGTAAACTTTGTGACACTGAAAAAAGTACAAAAAAGTTGTATTCTAATTTGAGGTGCTTTTCAGAAAATACCTGGCACAAATAAAAAAAATCTCAACCAGGATGGCTGAAGTCCCGACCAAGAAATGAATTCGGCACTGCCGAATACAGACCAGAGTTTTTCCGCCTGAAATAACGTTTATTCAACACGCATACCATTATCCCGTTAAACATTAATACACATAGTGTTTGTGTTACCGAACACATAACCATACATTAAAATATGAACGTAATTTACTTATATCTGGTCTGTTTAAAACACAGTAAGTTATTCACACTATACAGTTTCGACATTTTTAATATTTTCATATAAAAACCTGTAATCAGTAATAGTACGATAACCGTTTTGAATCCACTCTGAAATAGCACCATCCAGGCAGGCCAAAGAATATCATAGACCTAAATCTGGATAGCCAGAAATTATGCAAATGAGGGGTGCCAAAATAGGAATACGAATCCCATATGCGTACAGTAACAATGGCAAAACCTACTGGACCGGAATCTCAGGTCAACCTGTAGCCAGCAGTCAGAAAAACGGCAAAAGCGATCCTGTGTATGACTCAGTTTACCCGAGAGTGACCAAAATTAGCTTTACCAATGAAAGGGATCAGGCAGAATCTGCACTAAAGCTTATTCTGAAACTCTTGATATTGTAGAGAAGCAGTTTTAAGAGTCTGGAATTTAAATATATTTTATTTTATTATTTACTTCACAGCACAATTATCCTTAAATCGAAAATTATTAAAACCGGTTCTCCCCCAAAAAATCAACCAAAAAAACGATATATCAGATAAAAATTAAATTAAAATTCGAGGTGTTTCCCTGTAGATACATAAGTCAGACATACTACTTAAGGTAAAGTGCTTCAATGCACGCCTTGAAGGAACATGGAAGACAAGAGATATAGTTCACTCGCTCTTAAGTTCGCCACTAGAGAGACGTAAATGGTTAGCTTCGTGCTCCAGCCGCTTTACCACAAGAGGAAAGAACAAAGGTATCAATTGGCCAGGAGGATATGCATGCTATTTCGGGAGATATTTACATCCTTCACACCGAACACACAGTCCGTGCCGCCTCACTCCAGGCCTCCGACCGACAACAATCTGAGGACAGTATACCTCATGCTGTAAATCACAGTCTTGCGCTCCTGATGATGGGCAAAAGATTTCCCCCGAAACATGTTGAGCTCTTTTGAAGATCAATAAATTGTTATTGCTGCATCTAGTTAGTCCTCTGCGTTATTATGTACTTTCGTGTTTGTAGGGTTATAATTTTAATTCTTGCTTTTGTAAACTGACAACAAGAACGAAACTTCACGACGCCAAACATGCCACATAGTTACTTCAGTTGGAACCGTATTTCATGCGGCATCATCATCATCATCATCATGTTCCTGAAGGGTTAGGCTTGTTTCCTGTTCCTTGAACCTCAAGGTGAAGTTGGTCCCTCCATCTCTTCCTCGGTCGTCCTATGTTTATATTGTAGTGCTTGTTTTGGTAGTCTGTTTGTGTCCATCCTCTGTACATGTTGTAGCCACTTTATCTGGTACTGTTTTATTTCCTTTACTATATTCTGTGCTCCCGTTTCTTGCCTAATACATTGATTCTTTTCTTTATCTAGTTTTGTTTCATGCGGCATCAATGGATTACAAATATGTATTTGCGGACCACGTGTATCCTGAAAATTGCCAAATGACCGTCCTAATTCCAGGCATTCGTAATGATCTTCTGAATATGAAGGGACGCATTTTTTCGTCATACTGCTGTAGCCCTTTCCTTATTTTACCTTGTATTATGTCAACAATGCGATTACTGTCCATGAATCATCAACTTCTGTATGAGAGAGAATTGTGTGGCAGAAATTTGGCGGCATCCTACTTAATACACGTGCTGCATGAAGTTGCGTTTGTTTGCTGTCTGACAGCAAAGGTGACTCACCAGTACAATAATCCAGACATATTGGACTGGCTCTAGCACAGGTGCAGCAACGTTGTTCTGACAGGTTTAATGTCTCGGAAATAAAATTCATATAATTATTGAATAATGATCGGAAAGAGTAACATGAAAGAGTAGCTGCATATAGCAATTCGTTTACGATATCGATTACGAAAAGAACACTGACAAGTTCGCAGTTTATACGCCTCGTATTTTATATTATTGCAGCAGGTAAATGTAATGTGCCTTAACTATTAAAATTCGTAACCAAAACAGCTTAATCAATCTTATGTTTATTGGACCGTGCATCATTGTAACAGTTGAAGAATAAAAGACCAACTTGATGTCACTAGCTATTTTATTTCACTTATGTGCTCAACCCAGCCGCACCAAATCTCCAACACACGACGAACCGAGGTATGTACAATCTCAAATCCACATAACAAAGTACATTAACAATGCACCAAATTACCAGTCAACCAGTGAAACATACTACACACAAGAGAACACAATGATCACAAAGCATAAAAGAAAACGGTCAATATCGATGAAAATACACCTACCAACTACAACAAAGCGACAAAACACATCACACCAAACACACACCGCTAAACATCATAAATGTACACTAACGCCAAAATCCTCCGTCTTTACAGAACACAACAACTGATGTGGTAATTCAACAGCACAGTCGCAGGCTCCTGATAATGGATATACTAATATCCGAAACATGTTGAGCACATAAGAAGTGAAATAAAATAGCTAGTGACATCAAGTTGGTCATTTATTCTTCAAGCTTAATCAACTTCGCATCACTAAGCAACATTCCCACTGACACTGTGTAAGTTCGTCTCCTGTGTTGCTTGTTGCAACGTGGTGATCACTTGTACACAGGAGTCCTACCGGATGTATGGTTTGAATTCTGTGTGATCTAAAAACCCTAGCAACGAAGCGATCTAGGGCAGTTTGGGCTGTTGCGCTGCGGAAAACGAAAGTAATAACGTAGGATAGGGGGTAGCTCAGAATAGCTCAGACGGTATAGTAGTGACTAGGCTGTTGGGCGTCCGAGGTTTCGTTTGTCGATTCCCGGCATTGTAATGTATTTGCCTCTTCTCCAAAGCATCCATACCAGCTCCGGCGCAGGGGCCCACCCAAACTCAAAGTAAACGCTTAGCGGGGAGGGGGAGTGGATGGAGGTTTTTCCTGCGAATATAGTAGCCAAGGCGTGCAACTGACGAATGGGTGGAGCTGTAACTTCACTTGTCCACATGCCTTCATGGCCTCCATAGAAATAACTTTATATGTTTGATATTGCAAATTTTCCGTCCAATGGGTATGTGTAAAAAATGTAACTATTGCAAACTAATTACACGTTTTGTTGGTTAACGTACATTATTAGCTCCACGTCATGTTTCGGCTAATAATAATAATAATAATAATATCCATCCTCAGGGAAAACGTTGACATAGAGGAGCATTTTAAAGATAAAGCATATCGTCTTCAATTTTGTTTGGTTAAATGGAACACTGTAAAAGTGAAAAGTTAAATTTAAAAAATCTGTACTGCATAATTAATAAAATTAGGTTAAATTTGCACAGTATACGTTGCACCTCCAGCAGTTATGTCATACTAATAACTCCGTAAAATCTTTAATCTTGGTGCCTCTCGATTATTCATGTACAGTATTTTGTGAAGTATCGAAGTCTTTCATACATTAATTGGATGTTTTGAAGAAAACCTTGTGACTGAGACAGGAAATTGAGTTTTGTCAAAAGAGGACTTTAAACGTTACCCTCAGACCACGTTCGGCCTTTCAGCTTACCCCGCGAAGTGTGATTATTTTCATTTCACTGAATTCACCCCCCCCCCCAAGTACACTTTGAGCAACAGTTAAATTCGTCACTACACGGGTCTGAGATAAACAAAGCTGTAATTATATCTCTCAGTGCTAGGGGAGAAACATATGTTACGTACTGGATGCTACAAAGTTTGGTTAGTTATCAAGACTCAGACGCCGTTTGTGTTTGTAATAGGATAACACCTTGCTTTTATGTCACCGTTTCAGAACAAGTATCATCTTCAGAAAACAATATAATAATGTAAAACCGTTGCTTAAAGTTTGAACGGATATGCTTTTCGTCTGCTGTAAGAAAATTGCAATAAATATCTTACTTCTTACAGCACCAAAAATATGGGCCTATTGTATTCTCTTTTTCGTAGATAACAGATCATCGGTGTTTGTTGGCCGTAATGACAGAAAGTCGGTTTACGAGCTGGACTGTGGAGGAGTCCTGATTTGGTTCCCAAATTTTTAAGACCGTTCACTGGGGCAAACCTATCTCCTACGTAATGCGTAGTGAAGACGCTTTTCCGGGCGGCCGAAACTGCAGTTGACCACTCACCTCTATTTGCGCCGAGGTTAAGAATTTACAGAGTTATCCCTTAAGCCTTCCTTCCGTACGTATTTATGACACGAACGTGTGTGACGACAATATCTGTCCGCTCCTGTGTTCATCTGGGACGTTGCAGAAGCGGCTAAACCATTCTTCGATTTTTAATTGAATTCGGTGTAGGGAATTCTCTACAAAAGTTTTCTTACAAAATTTATTTTCATGAAAATCGGCTCAGTGAAAGTCATAATTTATTACCGGCGTAAATGATTTTGTGCCATTACTTTCCTTTTTTTTTTTTACTGATTTGAGTTAAATGCGATATAGAAGTTCCCCTTCTAATGCTGTTGGACAAATATCGGGTTCGTGAAAGTCAGTGTAGCCACTCGACCGTCGTTACAAAAAGATTTTTTGAGGCATTTACCTGTAACTTAAAAGTATGATTTTGGGGGGGGGGGGGTTTATGGTTTGAAACGGGTGCTTCTTGAGTACGTGTGTCACGAGCGTGGAATGCTCAGTAAGTAGTGTCAAATTTTTAGTTACATTTAGTTTGTACTATATTTACAAAACCAACATAAGCACATACAGCATGCACAACATTACGATTTATATCCCTCCTATATGCTTCGACGTTGACATCGCCGTTACGAGGGAGTGTAACACATCAAGCTATTTAATACATTTTAAAATATGATGCAATTATAGTAGTATTATAATATACATCGTATCATAGTGATGTCCGCAGCAAGGTTTATATGATGTCAGACGCAGTAAAGCCCAGTAAAATAACGTACGCACAGTTAAAAACCTATTTGGAATATTATTGTAGGATTCGCAGCGTCATTCATACATACATCCACAATTGGTCTTACAAGGAATGAACAAAGTTATTTTTAGTTTGTTTGTCTGCAGGAACTGATACAAAACATCGTTGATTTGGCTAATTCTCTTCTTCGCAACACAACTCCAGCACGCAAAGAATTTATATTCTCGGACATTGCATTAACACAGTAAATACCCTACGACCGAAAAAAATGACTTTTCTAGTCATATGTAGATTGGCAACGAGGCTCGCAGTGCGTGTAACTACGGACTAACTTTATCTCGCCACTTAGGGTGCTGATAAAACTTGTGTAAATGTTGGTTTGACTTTAGAGTCATATTCGCGCCTGTCAGATTTCCCACATTACACTCTGCTTGTTAATTCTGACAGTCACGATGTTAGTCTGACCTGAAACAATATTTGCTTTTTGTCTGAAGGTTAGTGACAGTGGCATAAGTATACTAATGTTAAGCTTGGCAATGTCTTTTCTTTGTGGTAACTTTGCTAATAAGACGTGGCCACCCTGATGGTATGGTGGTCACCTAGTTACCAACGAGATGATCCGCGCGGGTGTAAGGGACGTAAACGGAGTGCTGGGGGGGGGGGGGCTTATAGGGGGGACTGCTGTGGCTGCTGGGATGGACAGTCTATTTGTAGA
>Ga0131853_10004876_pt1 | contig 24121 bp, 11 predicted proteins | sample TergutLab28metaG_FD_92764 | JGI IMG/M metagenome (GOLD analysis project Ga0131853, IMG submission 92764) | Labiotermes labralis P1 segment gut microbial communities from Petit-Saut dam, French Guiana - Lab288 P1 (version 2) (version 2) | ecosystem: Host-associated > Arthropoda: Insects >...
AAGAATGATCTCCTGATGATGAGCTTCTAGAAAGCTCGAAACATGTAGAGAGTGAATGACGACTACCCATGAAAATAAAGGATAGTCTACAAGTGACATCGTGTTGGTTATTTTAAAGAATGCGTGTATGTATTGTTTGATCACGGAGCAAATTTGCGAGAATTGATTCTTTGTAAGGGGATTTAAAGATCAATTTTCTGAAGATGAATGTGAAAGCTGACGTCCACCTAGAGCCGAGATACAGAATTTCTGGAGTACCGCCTTTATTGTTTTATGGCGCGTGACATAGTAATACGAATAATTATTTGCACGACTTGAATTATATGGAATTTGGGTACTGTATGGTGATGTGTTTTTGGGATATGATGAGGTTTCATCAAAGCAAATTTTAAGAAAAAGTAACTTCTTCACATGACTGATGCCCAGAATGTGTTTTGTCAGTTGATTTTGAGTGATGAAACATTTTCTGTTCATATGTAAACTTTTTATGTTGCTGTGAGTTAAGTATTTATGCTGTTTATGGGAGTAGGTCTCAGAATGCTACCGACCAACTATGAGAGCTTTCAAAACAGGTGGACGTATAAACAAGATTCTCGAGTTTTTTGATAAAATGATTATTGATAGTGATAATACTCTGTACAAAAGTGTAGTACAAAGCGCTGCAATGTATACCTCTCATTAGTTATTATTAAGTTCATTAAACATATGAGGAGTAGATTGTTGGGATTTTTAACTTGGCCTAAAACCTTGAAGAGCTGTTATCACATAGAGAACTAGAAGAAGATAGGAAGAAAATATTAAGGTTGTTCTTGTGTGTAAGATTGTGGACTCTATATCCAGCTGGTTCAAAATACTCTATATTTTCGGTCTCTTTCGAAAACGGTTATTAATCTTCCTGTTTTTAGAAATCGGAGAAAATGTTGACCGGCTCTGCTACAATCATCTTGACATAAAGTATTTCGCTGCTTGGAAGTAATTTGTTTAGATGTGTATTAACGTTCGTCTGCTATTCAGGACATTTTTCTTATTCGTTTTACTTCAAATTAACTGGAAAACCCAATAAAACTTCACAGTGTTTTGCGTTAAAACAAGACTTTATCGTAAAAGTTTCTACTATAACCAGAAATTGTGCCTACAGACATTCTGTATCTGTTCATGTTGTCTATAGGATGAAGACAGTATGTAGCCTTATTCAGGCAACTTATCTTCTGTCATTCGCCCTGTCCCTGAATCTCTGTGTAATGTACCATCCCTAATAGGCCAGAAGAGACTTCCTTATATTGTACTGTATCTGAATTTAACCTACGGCTTTAAAGAGGTCGTATAGTAGTGAACATTTCTGTGAAATTCCGTGACATAAATTTAGAACATATTCACTTTAGAGTGGAACATTCAAACTTTTTGAATAGGAAGCTGAAGTTTTGGGTTAAATATCTCAACTCGTCCTCCTCACATTTACTTGAAGGAGAAATGAATACCGTGACAAAGTTGCATGAAATTAAGACCCTGGAATGAGAACTTCTTCAATATTGCTACAAGGATAATACTGTAGGTATTCTTACCGAATTCACAGTGAGTTATGAGAAGCTCGTAAATAATTTACATGAAATATTATTAAACTATAATTTCGGAGCACGCTTGCTACCATTGAGTTCAGAATCGCTTATCTCACCGTCTCCTATCTATAAACCTGAATGTTAAAGTACACAAACTTACAAACTCTCACCCCATAGAGTGCACAGGTTGACAGCATCAGAGAATAGAGAGTTAAAGGAGAACATTGGAAACAAAGACCCAGGAAGTATGAGGATGGTGAATAGAATAGCATAATGTGCAACTCCACAATTTGTACTCTTCACCAAGTACTTGTAGGCTTTTAAATTAAGGTCGAATGAGGTGGTAATGTGTGCTACACCAAATGATTTATGAGTTGTCAATACATAAACAAACAAATGCGCCCAATACAATTCAAATCATAAAATAAAATTCATGATGAATACCAACTCCTACACGTTTCGGCGCCAGTGTCGTCCTCAGGGACTGTATTAAAGCAAGCGAAAACAAGTGCAGCACACCAATTCAGGTATTGATCGCTCTATCATATTAAAATATTCATGATTATATTGAATACTAGCAAATGCACGAACATGATTTTTTTTGTACATTGAACTCCCGGTTGGAAACCCAGAAAAAGTAACTGCTGAGGCGTAGACAAAAAGATGATATTAAAATGGATTTAAAAATGAGGATCATTATGATTCGAACTGAGTTTTCGCTCCTCATGTTAGGATTCACTGGCGAGCTTTCCGAATACAGTGATTTTCCTGGTTCCTTAAAATGTGTAGGTTGACAGACCATCGGTTGGTCGTGGAGGACTCTGCTCCGTACACCTAGTAAGTACTTGGCGTTTAGCGTGATAAACTTGAGACAAAATTGTAAAATATCATATGTCAAATATATAGGCAAATAAGTCCTTTCATATTTTGTTGAGGACCACACAGTTTTCTGACTGTGGAGTTGTTCTAGAGATTGGCAGTACAAACCTCAGTGAAAATTTATGTTCTAAGTTAGCAGTTTAATTGGAGAAGAAGAAGTTCAGGAACAACTTATATAAAGTTTTAATTAGCAACCACGTTCAGAGTAATAGGCTTTATATTATTCATGAAAAATAGTGAAAGGAAAATAAAAGTCTTTTCTGCTCAGATAGAATGAACAGCTTTAATATTACTAACTTTCTTATTGTATCGCTTAGATTGATCTGAGATCAATGTGGCGCGAGTTTATTTGGAATTATATTTGTACAGCTAAATGAACTGAAATGATAAGGGGATAAAAACGCCTGAAGTATTACGGTGTTTGTTTAATATTTTGTGCACCATTGAGATGTTTAGCTTTATGTACTGGGCTGTACAGTGTACAAGTATGTATATTCTTGCATATGATGGAGTTAGGACCAGCTGTCGAAGAAGGGACAGGCAAGGGACAATGTCAAATGAAATGTCATATCATAAGATTATGATGTATTATAATCGGAGTTTGAAACGAGAGTCAAGATATGTAAATCTGTAGTGCATCTGTATTTGTTTGCCCTGCGTTGAACCACACTAATATATATACATAAACCAAATTCGTTATAAATCGAAATGTATGGTATTATGAACCAATGAAAAATGTTTTGGTCCAAACTCTTTGGATTAATCTAGTTTAAAAAATGTGAAAATAATTAACTGTAGATGAGAGAAGTGTTTGTAGAGTTACTGAAACGAAAAAAAAGCGAAATTATTGCTGTAAACAATCTTAATTGGAAGCAAGAAGCGGGATGAGTCTTTCATGCACCAAGAAATGTAGTTTTAGCTTGGTGCACTTTAGGGATCTAAGCATTTAAACGAAATAGGCCTCAGTATCATCAACACTTCTAATTAAAATATTTGAAATATTTTAGTCCTGCAATCGTAGTGAATATAGTTTGAATTTAAGCAGCCTGCATATTATTTCCTAGTTTCGGTACTTATTTAACAGAGTTATTAATATACAGCAGTTCAGAATTGAGTGTTCTCACCCTATAATATACTGCAGTTCAGAAATATTCTCACCCTATAATATACAGCAGTTCAGAATTGTTCTCACCCTATAATATACAGCAGTTCAGAAATATTCTCACCCTATAATATACAGCAGTTCAGAATTCTTTTAGCATTCTTACACTCTAATATTTGTCTCCCTACTCAGATTCGCGAGAATGCCATAGTGGTATTTATAAAAGGAAAGGAAATTGTACAAAAAAGGGTCAAAATAACACAAATGAGGGTCCCTTGTATATACACTGTTTTCATATCCCTGTTCACAAAATTCTCTGAAAATGAACCGTCAATGAATCACATGGAGAACAAGCGGAAACACGCCGTGCGGCGGTTCAGAAGGACAGCTTATACCGAGGTGTTATCTTGGACTTGTGATGGTGTCCAGCACTTGACTGTCTCCTTTTCGTGACCCCTGTCGCATAGGCGATGCAATGCAGCCTTCCACTTTCAATAGAAGGTCGGAGGAGACGGTACGATCGATTCCTCTACCCCGACTCTCGGCCCCTGCTTAATTACAGATGCAGCCCGCACAGCAGCACAGTGTAGCGAGCGCGTGGTGCCGTGGTAATACCAAAAGATACGCTGTCGAATGCACTCGATTTTTCGTCGGAATTGAACATTCACATTAACGGTATTGTGCATGAAAAAGTGTTGTATGAGACAAACATAGTTTGGACATCTGTGGCCTGAGGAAATAAGTGCAGAAGTCACATTAATGATTGAGGCTGTTTTAATTGCTGTATTTGGCCAGAATACAAATTGGATGTTTTTTTTTTATTTAGACACAATATTAAAGGCATAATGTGAGACATTCCCAAACATGTTTTTACGCGTTTTGTACTACGCACAAGAAATGTATGTCTCGCAGACTTTTGCAAATGTCGTTGCAAACAGGTTCTCTCTTCATTTGTTAAAGTGTAGAAACAATTTGTGGTTTTAAAAAGTGTAAATTATGCATTAATATAAGAATATTATTCTAAGGAAAATTTCCTGTATTAAACCAACATGGGGGTGCTGTGGAATAGGCAATGGAGCAAAGAAACAATTGAAATACAGGAAGTTCTTTGTTGGGGAAAAATAAAATTTTATGCTTTATTTACCTACTTATCAAAGGAAAAAAGGGAATGGGATAAAATTTCACCGGTGCAGGCTTTTGCAGACCTACAAATAATGAATACAGAGATAAACCAAAACTTCAGGCTTTATTAAATTCTACATTACATGATCTGATATATCAGGTTCACGCTTCGGCCTCGTAGGTTTTAGGAATGTGGAAAACAGCCTGACCTCTCGGGAGTTTGAAACTGGTAATCTTGATAAAATGGGCCAAATACACCGAGCCGGATATCGCACGGGTAACGCAAAGGGGGTGGTGCGGTGGGGCTAGCAGGGCGGTTTCTTCCAAGGATTTATGAAAAGGGAGAAGAAGGTCCTAAATGAATGAGAGGGCTGTGATGATTAATGGTTTTGAGTGTAATAATACGGAACGAGTGGAAATGGGGGAGCCCTGGTAACGTAATCAGTTTAGTGACTAGAACAGAGCTACGGGATGTGCCACAAAGAAATCTTTGGAAACCCTACTTCTTGGATGTGAAGCCGTGTCACTGGGTACTTGGCTCCCGTAGGTCTGCTTTGGCACTTAGAACTTACGCTTTCTCGAAATGTCGGCGAACAATTACCGAGTGACGCGGCGTCACATCGCAGAAGAACCTATACAACACTTTTACCGCTGTGAGAACCTAACAACTTGCATATTATATTTGTCATCTCCAAAGCGTCCAGATCGACTCAGCGGCACACCCAGCTTCTTACTCGGTGGACATCGTAGGAGCTTTCTCCGGAGATAAACCTATCAGGGTTTGAAGTTTACTATTTACCTATCTCTAGTGACGGGGTTAAAGAATGTCTGAAACTATACATTCATTCATCCTATAGGCCTAACCTTATGTTCTGGTACTTCATTAAGCACAGAACGACCTTTACCTTACATAAAATACAGAAAATTGCAAACATATAGGAAAAAGAGGAAGAAAAGTGTTTAAGAGGTGCGCTTATAATTGTATCACTGTAGAAATGAGGATAAGGTGGGTACAAAACATACTTTATCAGTTAGCATTACTTCAGAAAGGAAGATGTAAAATAAGCCCTTCTCTTCAAGTGACTCATTTAATATTTACGTTGAAAATTAAGTTCTCATTTCAGTGTATTACTGTAGGGAAGAAATATTCTGTTGCAAATGAGATAATACTAAGGTACACACAGCTAGAAACGCAAAGAATGTACATTAAAGTTGGAAGGTTTGTGTACATAAAACTTTAAGTAAATTTTCTATTAATTATTTTTTAAACCATAAATCAAAAAATAATTTTTTTAAGCGGCAATTATGAAAGTTTGTTTTGCAGATTTCTATCGCATATTTCAAATTTTTGTATTGAAGAAAGGCATACCCATTTTTTAATTTAGAATTTATTATTTTTCCTTCTTCATGCACTCAGCCACCTCCTTCTTGTTTGTAGAGTCTTTACAGCGTCTTTAGTGACATTCATGGCAAACTATTTATCACTTTCGATTAGGCGTAAAAGGAAATATGAGAGTTTTAAAGTCAACGGGTGAGAGGGTGCGTACGGAATTCATGTGACATTTAGCAGTGTCTGTTCTCGGGTTTTTGTGAATTCTTGTGAAATATCGAGTTCAATTCAAGGCGGAAAAAAATTTGTTATTTGTGGCACCATTAATTGATAAGTTAATACAGCGCCTGTGATAAAAGAGTGAATGTGTACGGTTTATTGATAGGGGGAGACAGAAGGATTCGTAAGAAACCTTGACTCAGTACCACTTCGTCTACCAAACATCACCCCAAAATCTATCATACAGCAATGACAGAAGTAAGATTAGTTCGTAGTTAATATTTGGTGGTAACAGATTAATCCGTGATAAGTGGGTCCCTGTCACCATGGCATGGCGCGTACTCAGGTTGCGGATGGAGGAACGGCCTCCATTGTGGAGGGTAGCTGAGAATATACTGAATAAGCAGTCTCGGACAACTGACGAGGGGTGGTCCTCTGGCTTGAGAGCTTGGTGAGGTGCTAACAACTTCTCACTATAAAAACGTATCCTGTCACAAACTGTTTACCAGAACCTCGGACCTGGACTGCTACCATGGTACGAACTAGGCAACGGAAAAGAGACATGAGATTTGGTACTTGGAATGTTAGGAGCCAGTATAGGGCAGGCTCACTTACAGCAGCAGCCAGAGAATTAGCAAGATCTGGTTTTTTTATAATTTTTCTAAGTAACATACGAAAATTCTATTAGGATATTTTAATGCAAAAGTGGAGAGAGAGAATATTTTCAGACGGACAACTGGTAATGAGAGTCTACATCAGGATAGAAACGAAATTGGTGTTAGAATGGCGCACTATGCCACATCAAAAATCTACTTGTCAAGAGCACGGTGTTCCCGTACCGAAACATTCAATAGTACATCTGGACCTATCCTGTTGGGAAGACTCAAAACCAGATTGATCACCTAATGATAGATAGGAGATGGCATTCGAGTATACTAGATTACGAAGTTTCAGGGGAGCTGACTGTGATACCGATCACTATCTGGTGTTTGTAAAAGTCAGGGAAAGATTGGCAGTAAATAAACAAGAAGCACAGAAGTTTGACGGTGAAAGATTTAATCCCAGGAATCTAAATGTGCTGGAGGTTAGGAAACATTATCAGATTGAGATTAAAAATAGGTTTGCAGCTTTGGAGACTTGAATTGATAGCGGGGACATAAAAAGGGCTTGGGAGAAAATTGAAGAGAACATTAAAACCTCAGCGACAAGAGTCTAGGTATATGCGAATTGAAGGAACGTAAACCATGGTTTGATGAAGAATATTTAGGTTTTTTAGATCCGAGGAAGCAGACTAAAATGTAGCTGGTACATGGTCCAAACCAAAACAATGTAGGTAATCTAAACGATGTAAGACGTGAAGCTAGGAGAAATTTCAAGAAAAAACAACAAGGAATATCTGAAAGCTAAAATTGAGGAACTTTAAACAAACAGTAAGATGAAAAATATTAGGGACTTGTATAGGGGCATCAGTAACTTAAAGAAGAGTTACCAGCCTTGAACTAGTATAGTGAAGGATGAGAAGGGTGATTTGGTTGCAGACTCCCATAGTACTTTGATTAGGTGGAGGAACCATATCTCCAAATTTTTGAATGTACGTGAGGTTAATGTTGTTAAGCAGGCAGAATTACACACAGCAGAACCACTAGTGCTTGAGCCAAGTGCCTTTGAGGTTAAGTGGGCTACTGAAAAGCTAAAAAGTCACAAATCATCAGCTAGTGACCAAATCCCAGCATAATTGATTAAGGGAAGTGGGTAGAACATTTCGCTATGAGATCCATTATCTTAATATTTCTATTTGGAATAAGGAGGAATTGCCTGAAAAGTGGAAGGGGTCGATCATTGTACCTATCTATAAGAAAGGCGATAAAACATATTGTAGTAATTTTATCCAACATCTGGCTGTCAAAGTTAACTCCATATGCAGAGCAAATTATTGGAGATTATCAATGTGGATTTCGATGCAACAGGTCAACTACTGATCATATATTCTGCATCTGTCAAATACTTGAAAAAAAAAAGGGAATACAATGAAGCAGTGCATCAGCTATTTATAGACTTCAAGAAAGATTACGATTCAGTTAGGAAGGGGACGTCTTTTATAATATTCTGATTGAGTTTGGTATCCCCATGAAACTGGTAAGGATTATAAAAATGTGTCTGAGTGAAACGTATAGCAGAATTCGAGTAGGCAAGAATTTGTCTGATATATTTCCTATTAGGAGTGGTTTGAAACAAGGCGATGCTCTATCGCCATTGCTTTTCAACTTGGCTTTAGAGTACGCCATTACCAGGTATCAGGTAATCCAGGATGGATTGAAATTAAATGGCACACATCAGCTTCTGGTTTATGCCGATGATGTTAATATGTTGGGAAGAAGCGTACGAACTATGAAGGAAAAGGCAGAAGCTTCGTTAGTGGCTAGTAAGAAGGTGGGACTGGAAATAATTGCTGGTAAAACTACGTACATGGTCATACGTCAAGTCCAGAATGCAGGAAGAAGTCGCAATATGAAGACTGATAAAAGTTCATTTGAAAGGGTGGCAGAATTAAAGTATGTGGGAAAAATCTTAACAAATAAAAATTATATTCAGGAAGAAATTAAGTGCAGATTGAAGTCAGGTAATGATTGCTATCATTCGGTGCGGAATCTTCTCTCTTCCAATTTGCTATCACAAAATTTAAAGATTAAGATTTACAGAACTATAATTCTGCCTGTTGTTTTGTATGGGTGTGAAACTTGGTCGCTCACATTGAGGGAGGATGGCAGGCTGAGGGTGTTAGAGAATATGGTGTTGAGGAGAATATTTGGTCCTAAGAGGGACGAGGGGTAAGGGAGTGGAGAAAACTACATAACAAGGAGCTTAATGATCTGTGTCCTCACCCAATATTGTTCAGGTGATAAAATTGAGAAGAATTAGATGTGCCGGGCATGTAGCGCGTATGGGTGAGAGGAGTGATGTATACAGAGTTTTGGTGGGGAAACCTGAGGGAAAGAGACCGCTTGCGATACCCAGGCTTAGTTGGGAGGATAATATTAAGATGGATCTTCAGGAAGTACGATATGGGTTGTGGTCTGGATCGAGCTGGCTCAGGGCAGGGACAGATGGCGAGCGCTTGTGAATTCCGTAAAGAACAGTCAGGTTCCATAAAATGCGGGGAATTTCTTGTCAAACTTTAGACCGGTTAGCTTCTCAGAAGGACTCTGTTGCATGGAAAAAGTAAGTAATTACGTAAGTAAGTAAGCAAGTAAGCAAGTAAGTAAGTATGTAAGGTAACAGATCAATAACACTGGGCCTAAGATGTGTGTAATGGATAGGTTTGTTCTTTTCATGCCTAAAGTTGCAGAATATTCTCATTAATCACTGTCCGATTTCTAATAGCCTAGAAGGGAGAACAAGGGCTCGTTCTTAATGGTCTATTATATCGGCAAAGAAAGGAGTGTAGCTCATTAAGTATTAGACATATCCTATTTATGGTACATAAATGTGTAAAATATAAAAATTGCCCTAAGCTTCAGCGTTCTTAACAGCCACAGTCCCATAGATCTAGTCACGGCCAGTTGTAGTAAATAATTTGGTCCCTAACTACACGTGATTTATTCCACTACCATTTTAATTTAACAACAAATGTGTTGAGAAGTGCATAACAGACACAATACCTTAATATGAAAATTCCATTAGACGTACTTATAATAATACAAGAGCAGTATAAGTGATACTTTCATCCTGGAGTCAGGCATGTACTAACACATCGTTCTAAAATTTCAACAAAAGCCTTTTCTTTGTTTTTATAATAACTTTAAGGCAGTGTGAGGAAGAGTTCATTGAAACTGCCAGACAACATCTGCACAGGGTTTGCTTTAGAGTTAGTGGCATGAATAACACACGGAAAGGAAAAATTACGATTACGAAGCGATATCTTTTAAGAAAAGTGTTAATTTATAATTCATCCTCTGGTATATCTTCACAATTGAATTGTCGTCTTGCTCTACATTTATTCAAGTATTTTAATAAAATTCCACCATCCCTCGTTTGAGCGTAACAAGCCCGGAAAGGCTATTTTTTTTAATTAACATTCTTTTGCGAATTGGACTGCAATTTTTTTTAAGACAGATTAATTATGTAGAAGATTTTGGTTTCCATCCTGCCTGTTATTATGCTGACATTCCCATACTTTTTCTTATCCTTAACCAGTACCGAAGTATCGAGTGAATAAGTGAAGGTGGCGTACGTAGAGTACATTACAATATATCTATATAAAAGATATATTGTCATGAAAAAAATGAATATCCTGGCCTATTTTGTTCGGCCTCTGAATTTCCGGATAAAACATATTATTATTAGGGTCTCGTATTTTATTTATTTAAAGGTCGTATTACTTATTTGTCTGTCTTTATTTTGTCTGTGCCAAATTTATTTTTCGTACGTCCTTGTCAAATATCAATCTTTAGAAATATTTCGTAATTGCTGAATTGTAATTGTAGAAATGTGACTTAACAGCACAAAGGCTAATGCACTGGACTATTACATAATAACATAACAGATTGCGTCAATTTTATGTGCGTCACAGTATGTGATTATAATAATTCGTAAAGAAACAAATGTCAGATGTTATGCTGTGCTTGTATATTTGCTGTAATACCCGGCATGCAAATCGATTGTCGTGTCGTAAAATTATATTTAGACCGTCCGCTGTATTTTTGGTGTCTTTCGTAAAAGGTAAAAATTTCCTCTTGCACATCGTCTTCATGAGAAGAACTTAATATAATTGTGCTATTTGACAATACTTGAATTAGATCGACAGATTTTGGAAAATATTTCCAATATAAAATTTGGCGAAAATTTGTCTATTGGAAGCCGAGATGTTTGTTGCAGATATGCAGACAGAGATATGGCGAAACTAATGGTCACTTTTTGCCGTTGTGTTTCGAAGGCACCGAAAAATGGATTTTAAAGCAAACTGTTTTGATTGCGTAGACTGGATTCATCTGGGGCAGGACAGGGTACAGTGAACTTTCACTCAGAGAAAGGCGAAGAATTTATTGACTGAGCAACTACCAGGATCTCCTCTTCCATGGAGTTAGTTACTTAATATGGAGTGTAAAGTCTGCAGGATTCTTTCTGTGCTAATAACAAAATACTGGTAATTTACTGCGAGTAGAAAAAATAACACGCCAGCATTCCTTTGGCGCCAGTAACCTGGTAATAGTAGAGTATCGAACTTAAAACGGAAAGGGGTTCGCATGCGTTTTGAAATTTTCTATTCGGATCTTTGATTCATATTTTTTGTCGATATGTAGACCGGCGTATGATATATCTCTATTATTTCAGGATTATCCCTTCTCCAACAAGCCAGATTAAAGGAAGCATACCTAATTACAGCCTGCATTGAAAAGTTTCGCTTTTTATCAGAGAGTCAGACGGACGGAGATTGGCGGTGGAACACACAAAGAGTTAATACCGTTGTGAAGCTAAGGCCTTGTACAGTAGAATATGCTATTATAAGTTGAGTAGCAGCGCTCTTGTCATGGAGATGTAAATAATGTGTACAATAGTGGCTGTAAGTTGCTTGCTGATGGGAATTCAACATAATATATCATCTGTTGAAATGTTTGACAAATTGTCTTTGGACCCATTACCTTCTAAAATTTCTAGTACATGAAAGAGACCTGGAAGGTAGACCTAAAGCTCAAATGTGTTCGGAAAATGGGACGGCTTTTGCAATCTGCATAAAATAAAAAAGAGAAGCAACTGCAGGCTATTGGTAGCCACAAAATATTCTATCCAATCACATCATCCTGCAACCAGTTCAACACTACAGTATATTACACAGACGGATTTCAATCTCAGGTTTCAAAATTATTTTTTCTGCTCTGGGCCTACATGGGACTGTACTGTTTGATCATGTTGAAAGCACATTTTAGGGATTCTGTGTAACGAATGCCTTCAAATTACAGTTGACTTTCATCTCTTGTTTGGTAGGTATTGAACATATTACGGTATTCTCTTCCTGTTTTCTGAAAAAAAAAGTATTTTGTATCATATGCATATGTGCTGCATATTTTATACATTTTATACTTCTTGAATTTACCACCTTAATATTTTGTGAAGAGCTGGAATTATTTGACTTCTTCCTTCGAAATGTTTCTATTCTTTGTTAATTCCAGTCTTTTTGGTTGAAATATAATCTCGGAACACGATTACTGAAAAGAAATCATCGAAACATGAGTACTCTTAAATATTTATGAAAAAAAAGTAGTTTACCTGTAGTGCATTATTCTGGCATATTATTCAGTGATACAACACTAAATATCCGAATTTTTAAGACTTTTGTTACAATGGAGAAGGGACTGCTTGTTAGGATTTAGAAATTACGAAATTACTTTGAACAAATATGTATAAACTTCAAAGTAACGAGCTTTTGTACCTTAAAACATTTACGAGTTTCAGGTTACACGCGTCGCTAATGACGTTATTAACATGATAATTATTTTGTTTTTGTTGTCCTGATCTAATTAATTGGCGCATAATTCATTATCTTATTAATTGAACAGGAAATAATTAGTAGATATTTTACACCTCATTTAACGTATTATTATTGGAATTATATGCTAATTTTATTTTGCTTTGTATGTGATGTACGTATACGTACGTGTAATACAATATAATACAATAAGCTGTCAACTTATGCTTCAGTGGAACTGCTTTATGATAGCTTTTCACTTGTGATGACAGCAGTAAATCTCGGTTTGCAAATCGAAAGGGAATTTCTATCAGCTAAACTGATATAAACAAAATACAGAATTACCCAGCCTCATGAAATAAGCTACACTAAGGCTGAGAAATGGTGACTAAAATTGGCAGTCTGTAGAGGCAGACGGACGGGGTTGATCATACGTCTGGTTGGCAGTTGTGGACTGTAAAGCCGGTAAATATTGCTACAACTGTAAGAACCATGCGGACGTCCAATGATCTGATATATAAAAGTTATAATTTTTAAATGTTTAGTACCTACGTTTTTCTAACATGAGGGTATTTAGTTCTTTGCTATTACTTAATAAATAATACAGTAGAACGTTATCAAGGCAGTACATTTATCTCAGACACTTCATTTCCAAGCAAGCTTTGTGAAGTCATGAACGTTTTTAAGATAATATAAATATCATACAGTGTACGATGGTGGTGACCATGAGATGTGAGTTCCTTGTGACTTTAAATGTATCAATGGAAGCTGAATTGAGGAGGCTCCACCTAAACGTTGGTATCCATCTAATAAATGGCATTGCATCACCATCTAAAAGACTACAACTTCGATTATTTTGACGTATGTTTGAATTTGATGTATGTTTGTCCGTGCATCGTAGTATAAGCGTAGAGAAGAAAACCAACTATATGCTACTGAATGGTTTATTGCACTTATAATTTGTTCAACATGTTTCGGGCACTTATATGCCCATCATCATGAGCTCGAGACTATACTTGTGTTATTACCACATATGGTGTGTAATGCCTTGGTTGCTGGTGGTCGGCTGTTAGGAGCAGAGCAGCAGGCTAGGCGTCCGGGATGAAGGAAATTGTGCGGCTTGAGTCGCACAATTTCGGTAGCATCTAGGTGGTTTTCTTCTGTACGCTTAACTGTGCCATTCACATGGACAGTCTAGTATCCGTAATTGTAATTTTATGTTTTTACGTCTCTTAACCTAAAAGGGTGCAGGGTTACAAGAAATTATTTATGAAAATTGAGTAGTCAATATTTTCCTTCTTGCGAACTAAGTGTACACGCAATGGATAATTCGCTTATTCAACTACCGTGACAAAGCTTTTGTATCTGTACTATAACCCAGTTTTATCTGGATTTAATGCATGCCATTTCCCGATTACTTTAGTTGACTGTGCTGAATTTTTTTTATATATGATGTCCATGATTCTATAATAATAGGGACTACACTGGAGTGCGAAACACAATAATTCGACAATATTTAGACTATATATATATATATATGCAAGAACTCACGTATACGATTAAATACCGTGAGAACTTGAGACGTGTGGAGTCGGAATAATAGATGAAAGTATTATGAACTGCAGATGCAATAATTTCCGACATATTCGAAAATAAAAGACGCTGTTAACTGGGGCATGCACTGTATATTGAAAATGGTACTGCCGCAAATGACAGTAATTATTACTGTCTAAGTTTCACTAACGTGCCAAGGTTTTCTAGATTCATATTTACAATAAAACCAAAATGCATTTTGGACATTTATAATGGAGGAAATCACTGCACTAAACACACGTATCAAAGTCGTTCTTGACAAGCTAACAATCACTAAATCAGGATATCATACAAGTTAAACATATCTGAAGTATTCCCTCTCATATTAACAAATACAAAAAAAAAAACTCGTCTTGTAAACGTCAGTACACTTCGCTTGATTTGCAGACAACCACCTTTACGTTTTATAAATTTGTCCTTGGGGTTTTAAGATTCTGAATAGAAATTTTTCTTTTTAACTCTTTATAGTGATTTTTTTTAAGTCTGGCATTTGTTCAGTTGTTCAAGAAATTGTCTTTTATTTGATCCTTATAAACATTTCTTTCTGTTTCGAAAGACTCCACGACTGGAACTTGTCATTGGACACCAAAGCAAGTCCGTACACTCAAACTTCATTTATTTAAAAATTCCTTGTTATTTTTAACCTCTCATACGCGCTTAGCTCTCCAAAATTTCTTGGTTTTTAGTGTTTGAAGGTTGTGTATCAACCATTCTTAAAATTCGAACTTCTAATAATCAAATACACTGTGAAAGTTATTTTTGTTTAGAATAGAAGCGCCTATAATAGGGTCCCTTCTGATGAATCAGTTCAAAATAGTTATTTCTGGTATTTTGATCTCTTCTCAGAATGCATAATAATTTTAACAAAGTCCTTTAGGAACCAATACAGGCCGGTTATTTTGTAAGGTTAAACCTAGATATTTCAATAATGCGACATAACACATAACAAAAGATAAAGACTACATGGGAACATCAAATCAGTTATTTTCCTCGTGAGGAGAGTAAACACAAAAACAAAAAACAACAAAAATAAAAAACTTTAGCGGACAGTTAACCCCCTCATCATTCTACGACGGGATTCGTGGTGTATGAAGTTAGAAATAGCCCGAAGGATAGGGATAGGAAGGCAAGTGTTTGATGGGGACTTCCATCCTGCCAGAAGGCCAGCATAGGAAGGCCGCAGGGGTACAAATAACGATGTGCAGTTTAAGGTTTAAGCTCTTTAGTTCTTCAGGAACATGCAATGCTGCGTAGCTCTTTGTGTTGGTTTGGTATCTTAAAGACGTGGTTTTTGTGCAGGTAGAACACAATGCAAGTTGTGCCCTTGTGAACTCTGGTAGTGGATGATGGTTTCCTGTGTTGATCTGAGACGTTACCTCAGGCTAACGGCGTCGGGTAGTGGGATGACTGACAAATGAAAAGTAGTCTGAAGGGAGCGGTCTTGGCTTACTCGAAGCATTATTCTTTTGCGTGGAGGGAGTGATTGCTACCAAGAAAAGCGCCTGTCAGGATAAACATTGACGCTACTGGGAATCGAACGCGGTATTGTGGTAATAATATTACGGAAGATTTTATTGTCGTAACGTACATACAGCTGCAACAAGACGTATTGAGTTGCATGTTTATTTCGAAAGGCAGACATCCCTGTTTCCACCCATAATGTGCTACCGTTCCGAGGGTTCCCGTTCTGGATAAAGTGACGTCACTTCTGTAAGCAGATAAATATTAGTTTAAAGGAAAATTAATGACCTTTTTTTTGGGCGGCTGGGTCATTAGTTATACAGTATGTCACCAGGCGAACCTCTGACAGGCAATTTTAAATGTTGTTTCAACCAAAAATAATATTAAAGCAGATATTGATTAGTACTACTGGAATGGATACAAGAACTTCAAAACACAGTTCAGTGATTGCAACATTTCATGTGTCACAAAACTTAGTATGATTTCATGTCGACGAGAAAGGTTTTTGATGGTTTGACTCCAAGCCAATTTACGCAGTATACCAATGTGGCAGATATAAATGACTTATAATGTTTATATAATACGTGCACGGTACGTTCAGATGCCTTCCGAGGTCTGTGAAATTCTCTAAGTTTTTATACACGTAACATAAAGTATATTAATTTCCATATTCTGACTCGGTGGTTGGTTATTTCTCGCTAATTACCTGCCACTTACGTAAAAATGAGCATATTCTTTCAGGAAAATACTAGTTTTGTGTTACTTAGATTACAGTAAAAAAATCGTTTTAAATTACAACCCCCCCAAAAAATAGATTGAATAAATTTCTGAGGGTTTCGATGTAATAAGATTCCAGAGAAGAGATTATTTAAATGTTTTGTTTGAAGATGCTGCCAATTTTTAAGCTTTACAACGTCAGGGACCAATGAATGAATACGGACCATTGGTAAGATGATTAAAAAACGAGAAAACAGAAGTTTTGGGGGAAAAATTGCCCCCAGCGTCAATGTGTCCCCCACAAATCATGCGTGGAATGATCTAGGATCAATCCTAGGTTTCGTAGGTGGGAGATAGGCTGCTAACCGGCGGAGCCATGACATGGCTTTATATCTGTAGTATGAACAGGTTTTCTTACCTGATATGATACATATAAGGCCGAAAGCCTAAAGCAGTTCTTATTGCTTTGTATAAATATGTCCAGCAATGTGTGAGGACTACATTTGTGTATATGGTTTCAAGTAACACGCCTTTTAAATATATGTTTGAAATTTACTTTACTAATTGGGGAAATACTCATGTATTTCAGATACAAGAAATATATGAGATATGTTGAGAAAGAACACAGCAGTTTACTGCTTAATTCTCATGGCTGACAAAGACGAGAAAGATAATACAAATTGCAGTCAAAGGAGTTATTTTCAAATAAAACAAAGTTATAATTTTTAGCTTACTATTTGTTAATAACATATCATATATATATATATATATATAAATCTAATTTTGACTCCTTAAAGAGCTCTATGTTTTATGCCAGGCAAATTTTTGTATATAAGTTTACTTAAGGAAATCGACTAGGTGATTTTAAATTCTAATTTTAAATGAGTGTTACAGCGGAAAATTAAAAAGGACGGTAACTTTTTCGACAATGTATTATGCAGTCGGCACACACAGAATATTATGACATTATAGCAAATCACTGACTGCAAGATTAAACACGCGGACGGCATTACTGAATTGTACATAGGCCTAAATTTTAAATAATCGATGTAAATAAAATGAGTTTAATAAAAAGTATTAGAAAATCAAATCCTGTGTATCAGAAAGTTTCCAACCCTCGGGTCAGCAAGTTGCAACAAGCGGCAACATTGGTAAATTTTTATATACTATACAATTTATACAGTAATTCAGGCTGTTATGTATACCGCTGATTGTGAATTTTACACCTGTGGACAGCCATGCAGGACACAATTATTGTTGTGACCCTTTGCCAAAGAGTTGGTCGTACGTAAACTAGAGAGACGAACTTATTCATTACACTAAAGTACAACACCTTAATACTGACATGAGAGTTTAGAAATTGTCAGTTTTAAATTTCTGAAAAAGATTTGTTTATTTTGAACATGAATCTTTCTTACATTAGAAACTTTGTCTCCAAAATAATGTTAATTCATTTGTCTTTGGAAAGAGGCCAGTAGACATTTTTATGCCTACCAATGACAAATGGGATCTCGTAATAGGCGATAGCTTCCTTGACTATTTGAGACAGTACATTACTAAAATGGCACTCTTCGTATGAGTTAGGATATAAAATATGAAGCTGGCTTGCTCTGTAACTGTTCATTGTTTTTGATAAACTGTAGTTTAAATAGATGAAGAAATATTAAATGAGTTATTCTAGGGGAGAGAAATATTAACGCTGTGTTTTATAAAAATTTGAGTCCTCATTAAAAGTAAAAGTCAGACAAAATCTCAGTTTAATTTATTAAAACAAAAGTCAAATTAAAGACCTCCTAAAATTATTTACCAAAAGGTAGTAATACATTAAAATGTATAGACCAAAGTCAGAGGCTCAAAGTTGGTTAATTCTAGTATCCCATTCCGTGGTAGACAGAAAGCTTCTCCACTTTATGTCAGATTTTCGACTCTTCTTTCAGTTTCTCCATCCTCTTCACACTAACATTCCTATCATCTGCGTTAAGCTCATTCTGATCTCCCCGCACCATATTCCCAACACAGTCGAATGTTTTTAATCATTTTAAAAGTAGTATAGTGGTTTCATTAAAACTGGTGCTGAAAAGGCATTTCGTATCTGTTTTGATGAGTGTGTTCTATATGCAGATATCGTCCTGTGGAAGTTCCTACGAACCAACTGCTCTCCGCATCGTTTCAAATAATTAACTTGTACATGAACACCCAATTTTTCTAAGTGTTTAAAAGTATGCTAGACAAATTTATTTATGCCAAATCTCTAATAAATTGAGTATAAGTACATGTATCTTAAATTCCAGCGCCATTGAAAACTTCATTTTTGTGTGTAGGTTAGTCTTATCAAGTTTTCTTTCCAGAACATTGGCGTTGGCGTCGACGAACCGTTCAGTTAAGTAATTCTTACACAGGAGCAGGTGTTATATACGCAGTGCAGGCACTATGCAAATGACATGGACAAAACCGAACCGTAAATATTCGGCTCGTATCATTAAAAATAGGCAATTATTTCTGTACAAAGATGCAGAAAACGCAAGTCTATGGAGGTTTTGTAGCAACAGCGAGTAAAATATTTTTATTCGGTAAACGATCATGACAGACTGAAGGATGGTGTCCTAGAACGTGTAAATAAGTATAATAATGTAAATGTTTTAATTATGAGTGAATGCAAATTACTCTTAAATCTATTTATTTGCGTTTATATACAAATTTCAAAAGTATAAATCTGTAGGTTGCTTTATGTAAAATCATGTCTGCTTACGTCCTTTGAAATGGCCTCAAATATGAACTGAACCCAGTTCGAAATAAATCGGGCAGAGCTGATAATTATTTTTGTGAATTTTAAAGCATAGCCTGTTAAAATTTAAAAGATAAATTCGACAGTTTCGGTCTCCTGGTATGAATTAATTTAAACCTTTCTTTTACGGCATAATCTTAGGAGGTTACTTAACAACATTGTGTCGAAGTATCTTAAAGTTATTTCCGCTCAAACAGGATGACTATTTACGTCCTTAAGTCCAATATGGCTTTCATTGCCTCAGTATTCGGAAATGTTATCATCACTCAATAATATTTGTGAATTTCTCTCATACATAATTACATCTCAACCTGATGAACATTTTTGAAATTACGGGGAAATTTTCCTTTAAATCCTCGAAAAATTGTGTTAATTTCATTTCCATTCTTAAAAGTACTAGAAACTATATACAGTTCTTTTTACCTTGGTGTTGTTTACCTTTTCAACATGTTGTATTTTAAGGTGTCTTGTGTGTATTGTTGTTATTTGTCTTGTGTGTATTGTTGTCATCTTATGTGTATTTGTTGTACTATGTGTGTATTGCTGTTTTTACTTTAGATGCCGGACTGCTGGCTAGAAGTCAGTATTTGGAAGGCCCTGCGACCGGCCACCTCGACACAGGTTTTTCTTGGTTTCCCTGTGTCTATAAGCAAATGCTGAGATGGTTCCCAACATTACAAGTTGCCGCTACATGCTTCTCATGTAGCCCTCTCGACTTAAATATATTATTAACCAATTTCATATTTTGTATACATGTAAAATAACCACTGCCACTGGATGACAACCCAATTGCAGTTAATCAATATTATTATTATTATTATTAAACAAAGTGTGGCTTTCACTGCACCGATTTTCGTGAATCTCACAATGTCCAACGTCACTTTGTCAAGATCTTCTATATACAGTTTGCCCCAGATTGTGTTAGAAACATTGAAAATACGAACAGGGATTCAGTAACGCTCTCATGTAAAGTATGACTGTCACTGAGCCGATTTCACAACACCAGGTTTGTTGCACGGGTTTTTTTTTGCAAAGGACACTTTCGTTGAAATTTATGAAAATCGAACAAACCCTCTAACCACAGGAAATAGATCACAAAGAAGCAGAGGAATAGGTGAACGAACGGACGTTGTCTTCGCATAAGGCCTTTTTATTTCCCAAGGAAAGCTTAATAATATTCTATTCTAAAATCTATGCGAATATGACTCGTAAAGGGTCTGTTACTGAACAACCGTGTTTAGTTCACAAAACAGTATGAACTAAGTGCGCGTATTTTAGCCCAGTGCATGAAGAGTAATTTGCACGCAAGGGTTTGCATATTTGCGAGTTAAAATGAGACCCTTTTTTTACATATTCCTATATTCCTTCTGACACTTCTCCTGTTAAAGGTGATGTGCCGGAATTTGTACCCTACATCCGGTGTAGATACAAGCCACGTATCCCAATTAGATTGCAAGGTGTTACGGCATGTATGTTGTGTAACATTAAGGTCCATTTATAAGCTTACGGTGTTATTATTATTATTATTATTATTATCATCATCATCATCATCATAAGTAATTTATGTTTTTTATTTTTCCATTTAAAGAAATTTATTGTTTAGGAAGTCACTTGGTGACCGCCTTACAAAGAACATATTGCTAAAATTTATTCTTATTCTTTCATCCGAACAAACGTAGACCAATTGTTTATTCGACAAATAAAAAACCTCAGAAATTTGCTGTTAAAGTATTTCATCTAATTCCGCTATTCTTTTCTTCGCCTGTACATATCCAGAAAATACCACCTTATATCAAAAATCTCTTTCGTGTTCATTGAAAAGAAATTTTATCTTTATTCTTGAATATACAGCGTTACAATCTTACCGTCGACTTCAGCTGTATAACGTTAGCGTGCTACATTTAATCTCCGACAGGCGAATGAATTATTTATCGCTGGAAATTTTTATCCCTTGAAATTTTCGGTATATTATTATTATTATTATTATTACCATCATCATAACCATTATCATCATCGTCATCATCGCCATACTTGCCTTTATATTCGTTTTTGAGGAGTGGTTATTTTTGTCCACTCTCTGTTCCTTCGGACATATCCTAGAAATTTTTCAAGCAGCTGTGTTTGCAATTTTTTTTATCGTGGACGATGTTTTAAATAGGGTCTGCACGTATTTGTATGATTTATCGTCACAAAAAGCTTCTCTTATACAATTCCAGTATATCTTTACTTATCGCCATCAAGTAGCTCTGCTGATTTCACGCAGCTGCCATTCTGTTTTTCTACGTCCTACAGAATTTTTTTTTAATATAAACTGCGCAATATTTGAAGAACCTTTCCTATTTCTTATCCCTCAGTCTTTTGATTGGTTGGCAGCTTTCCATCTGGATTTGCTGCAAGCCATTATTTTCAATGCTGTATAGCTTCTGTGTTTCTAGCGACTTGCTTTAAGTATTGTAGTCGAGGTCTTCCCACTGCCTTTTTTGCGAATATTGCTCCTTCAAGGCTGTTTACTACAACCTCGCTATGCACAATTGTGTGCCCTAACCATGAGTGGCGTCTATTTTTTAAAAGTTTTGAAAGTAATCTTTCTCCATTCGCCTTTTGAAAAACTTCAACATTCTCTATTCTATCTGTCCATTTTATTTTTAACATTCTTCTCCAGCACCATTTTCCAAATGCATTTATGATCCTCTCTTCATTTTTTCCTAGGGTCCATGTTTCTGATCCATAAAGAGCAACACTCCAAATACAACGTTTTATAATTTTTTTTTCATTTCCAAATTTAGTTTATTTGAACATATCAGTTGCTTGTTATTATTAAACATAACTTTAGGTTCTTTAATTCGTTTCAATCAATCTTCTTTATTTTTTCCATCTTTTGTAATTATACTACCTAAGTACTTAAATTTTGGTACTTGCTTTAGGGAGTTGTCACCCATTTTAATATTAATATTTTCAAAACCTTTGGAGCGAACCATAACTTCTGTTTTTCTTTGTTAATTTTCATTTTGTAGTTACTTTTTAAAATATCATCTAAGCTTTATAATGCTCTTTTTAAATGTATTTCATCTTTCGCTACAATCTCTATATCTTCTGCCAACCTTAGCATCTGTATTCTCCCTCCATTCACCTTAATTCCAGTGCAATGTTCGAAGAAACTCTAACATGCATGAATTATATAAAACCTCCAGGGTCAAAAGTAACACCTACTTTAAAATTTCACGCGTTATGCACGTTGTTTCTGCAGACTGTAGGTAAAATGCGAGACTGGTATGTCATGTAATAGGATAGCGTCCGTATGAGACTACAAGAATGCGTTAACTGATGCTGAACTGTCAATATGGAACACACAAAAATTAAACAGATTTAAAATATAATTTTTATCACATGTGATACTACGACATGTACTTCGAAATTTTAAACATCAATTCAAATATATGTGCTTAAATATCTTCGTATCATACGATAAGAAAAACTGATACCGAACATCCGAAGTTACAACCGTCTGTATTCGAAAGTCTAATTTTGTGTACAAAAATTTTACTCTGAAATTTCAGTGATGAGCTTTTGTTTATAAGGTCAATATTTGGCTATACATTTTTATGGCAACTCGGAGTTACAGTTACTGTTTATAAGACACGACTGATTTGCTTAAGTTTTAAAGAACTTACCTGGCAAATTACTTTAAATTAAAACTTTCTGATATCAAATAAATCTGAAGCAAAGAGTCCATGCATCTTAAGCATAGTGGCTATGCTATACCGCCGGCACGAGTTTCACCACAGGTCAGTCCATGTGGGATTTGTGATGAAGTGGCACTGGGGTAGCTTTTTCCCATGCATTTTATTTTTACTTGTCAGCATTGTTTCATTAATGCCCAATACATGTATTCCATTTGTCCGTCGCTGACTGTATCACTGCAGGAATTGACAGCGTCTGCACACACACACACACATACACACAAACACACACACACACACACACACCACACACACACACACAAACACACACACACACACAAATAAAATTCTTCCGTCATCTCTCTTGACGATTAGTGATAAATAATGTGTAATAACGAACAAGATTCTTAGCAGAACACTTTCAGTACGGAAACTAGGAGAACTTTAGTACGGAACGTCTTCGAAAATTGTGACGGTAATTGGAGGAAAGTATTAAAATAGATCCTGCGGAAGTAGGGCATGGAGGATGAGATCTGGACCGAGAAACCTCCATATCGAGTGATATGACTGGCTGTGGAATAGCTGTTTGGATCTTGAGGTGTTTTTACCGGTTTGCGGTTCTTTTGCCATTGCGTCATTTCTGGTCCTTCAGTATAGTTTTCTGCTCGGTATCTTCTTTAATAAAATTGTTAGTTTCGTCGGATGATAAATGACAAATGAGGTCAACTATAATATTGTGTGCGGAAAAATACGTTACTAAACTTGATGTATTAGCTGAAGTTTCTACTAAGGTCTACAATAGAAAATGTGTCCTGTTGCACTCTGTTTACTCTCATATGATGGATTAATATTCGTACATAACAAAAGTGTCCACTGTACTTGAGAATTCACCAAAGAATTTACTGAAGGAACTTACTGTTAAATTTGACGCTGTCTTACGCTGCTTACGGAACGCATTTGCTTTAAAGGAAGTGCATATATATACATATAAAAAGTGTATGTATACGTACATAATATACGCGTGTTTGTGTTAGAATTCTCTGCCACTGAAACAAATAGCTAAAATTTAGAGAGCCATGGTTGTATCTCCACTAGTGCCGATATTCAGAAAGTGACCATAACGAACTTGAGGCCTACCAAAGTTGCATCGTTCGTGTCACCACGCACCTACATCTGCTGAAGACCAGAATGCGTTGGGTTTTGTCGTCATTCCC
>Ga0131853_10004877_pt1 | contig 24120 bp, 22 predicted proteins | sample TergutLab28metaG_FD_92764 | JGI IMG/M metagenome (GOLD analysis project Ga0131853, IMG submission 92764) | Labiotermes labralis P1 segment gut microbial communities from Petit-Saut dam, French Guiana - Lab288 P1 (version 2) (version 2) | ecosystem: Host-associated > Arthropoda: Insects >...
GACACATTTCCTCTCGGTACTGGTAGCAGATGCTTGATTTTTTCGTATTGCTCTACATTTATCTCCATATTTTTCAGTTTATCATTTCTTGGCTATTTTCGATAGTGGGAACACGCCGTAATCAAAACTTATTTTTTCTAAATTTCTGTAATTATTGTGAAGGTCTTGAAAATTTTCGAACTCCGCATTAGAACGCAATATATCAATATATCCGTACTTTGATGTGGGCATTAAAGGCTTAATTCCCACCAACGCCAAATATGCGCGCGCGCGCGAAATTGCTTGGAATTTATATCATTCGATAAAGGCCACAATTGCTTTCCCGAACCGCCTGATAACATTACAATTTGCATATCTTACCCCTTTGTAGTATTTAATCCCTTTTAAAAATATCGCGAGTATACACTTTGTTTATTACATCTTTCAATGCGTCATCGTAGCGATTAGTGATAATAACATCGACGGCAGTTTTAAATGCGTCTAATTCACGGTAAACTTTTGAATTGAAAAATAAATCTTCTTTCATTTCGGGTTCATAAACGATTATTTCTACACCTTTGGCTTTTATTCGTTTCATGATTCCTTGAATCGCCGATTGGCGGAAGTTATCGGAATTCGCTTTCATAGTTAGGCGATAAATTCCAACGACGTTTGGTTTTTTTGCTAAAATTTGCTCGGCGATAAAATCTTTGCGAGTTGAGTTTGCATTTACAATTGCAGCAATTAAATTGTTCGGCACGTTGTAATAATTCGCGAGCAGCTGTTTTGTGTCTTTCGGCAAGCAGTATCCGCCGTATCCGAAGGACGGGTTATTATAAAAATCGCCGATTCGCGGGTCCAAACAAACGCCTTGAATTATTTTTGCGGTGTCCAAACCGTTTGTTTCCGCGAAAGAATCCAATTCATTGAAAAATGTTACGCGCATTGCAAGGAATGTGTTGGCAAAAAGTTTGACTGATTCCGCTTCCGTCGTGGATGAAAAAATTGTTTCAATGTTTTCTTTTTGCGCGCAGTTTTTATACATATCCGCAATTTTATGAGCGGTTTCTTGTTGCGCCGCTTGTGTCATGCCAACGATTATTCGTGAGGGATGAAGACAATCGTGCATGGAATTTCCTTCGCGCAAAAATTCCGGCATGAATAATAATTTTTTCAAACCATAACGCTCTGACGTTTTTGCGCAGTAACCCACAGGCAATGTTGAACGAATGACAATCACGGCTTCGGGCGCGAAACGAATAACATTCTCAATAACATTCTCCACCGAAGATGTATCGAAAAAATTCAAATTGGGATCATAATTTGTTGGCGTTGCGATGATAACCATTTCTGCGTCTTTCAAGACCGAAATGTCAGTGGATGCCGCAAGATTAAGAGGCATTTCTTTTAAAAATCGCGACAACTCCTCCTCAATAAGCGGAGATTTTTTCGCGTTAATTTGCTCAACACGCGACACGTCGATATCTAAAAGCGTTATATCATACTTTTGTGCAAGCAAAACCGCATTTGATAACCCTACATATCCCGCACCGACGACAACTGTTTTTTTCATTTCCGACTTCCTTTCGGTACCTTCTTCAATCCCTGCCCTTTCTTTTGCCTTTTGTATGCAAATGCTGCAAGGGGTTTTAGCAAAAATCCGTCAACGGAATTTTTTAAAGACCTTCCAAGTAATGTGTAAATTATTTTTTCTTTTTTTGATAAGAATGGACAAATTGATTTTAATAGTTCATTTGCGTTAGTGCAAATTTCATGTAAAAATTGTTTGCTGCTTTCTTCGCTGCGGTCTAATGAATAATAAATTCCAATAAGTCTTGTGAAATATTTTTTCTTGGCGGACAAGAAAAGCAATTTGCTTTTTTCTTCAAAAAAAACAATTCTGTTTTTGCAAACTTCAATTGAAAAATTGGCGCGTGCTATTGAAATCGGCTGTGTTGTAAGGCTTCCTTCACGCTGCCTGTAATGATAAATTGATTTATCCCAAAACCCTGTTTTGCTGCTTTCCCAAAGAAGAAGGTGCATTATTTCGGAATCCTCGTTAAATCGCGTTTTGCTGAACTTATTTTTTTTAAAAATATCTGCTTTATAGATTTTATCCCACACAACTATAGTTATTTCCCGTATATTAAACAACGAATCTACTGCATCTTCTTTTGAAAAAGTTTTCAACTCGTTACTGTCGTCCGAACGGAATATATATTTTTCGTAATCCACAATCATTTTTGCTTGGATAATATCTAAATTTTTTTGTAACATATTCTCCATCATCGGACGCAAACTACCGGGTTCAAGCCAATCGTCACTGTCTATAAAATAATAATAATCACCCGTCGCATATTCCATCCCGGTATTTCTTGCAAAACCAAGCCCTTCGTTTACGGGCTTATGCACTACCTTTATTCTTGAATCCAACTTCGACAAGCCGTCGCAAAGAAGCCCGCTGTCATCCGGCGAGCAATCATTCACAAGTATTATTTCCATGTTGTCATAATTTTGCGCCAAAATACTTTTTACGCACTGCTCTAAATAATCCATGACCTTGTAAACGGGGATTATTACGGAAAGTTTAGGATTAATCACGTAAAAACCTCCTTTATCCCCATTATAAAAGGAAGAGAGCGAAATACGCAATATTATTCTTTGGCAGAATACTGTGTGCTTGCGCGAATGATTGAAACATGATTATAATGCTTGCGTTACAAGAAGGAGGTTTTTGCATTGAACGAAGCAAAAAAACAATGGATTGAAAGAACGTTGTTCTATGTAGCGTCTTTTTTTATGCCATGCATATTTTTATTTAATCTTTACAACCGTAACTATGCACAAAATCATATATCTTTTGAAAGTGTACTTTTAGTAGCAGGGGTATTGGCGATTGCCGGGATTCTGCTGTTTCTAATATTTAAATTTGCCTTTAAAAACGCGGAAAACGCATTGGTTTTATCCGTTTTAATATGGGTTTATTTTTGGATTTGGGGGGCATTGTTTCGTTTGACGACAAGTATTGCTGATTTTTTGGTGTCACGTGGATTGCAATTTATGACGCTTTTAGGGTGGAGAAGTTTCACCGTTTTTTATGTATTTTGTGGCGTGGCTCTCTTGATTGGCTGCATATTTTTACTTCGTCGGTATAAACCACCCTTTGAAAAATTTCGCTCCGTTTTTAATACGTTATCTATAAGTATTATTGTGCTGTTTGTTTTTAATCTAACTCCCGCAATCAATAATGAGATAATAATTAGCAGGGCAAGAACTGAAGGTGCGGAATTCTATATTAAACGGACTTTTCATGTTGACCCTTCACTACCCGCGCCGGATATTTACTGGCTTCACTTGGACGGCATGATGAGCATTGAAACTTTTGAGCGTTTTTTTGAAGAACCGCAGGATAATTTGCGCGAAGAACTTGCACACAGGGGTTTTATTGTGTACGAAGATGCGTTGCTTGAAATAGGACATACACGAGGGGCAATTCCGGCACTGTTATCCCCTGCATTTTATGACAGCTTTTTGGGCGAATGTCTGGCTAAAGCTAAAACAGAATTGTCTTGGGACAGCATAGATATGTTGAATGTTGATTTAGGGCGGGCCGGGCTGACAGTTATTGAAAATATTTCGCCATACTACGAACTGTTCAATGCTTTAATAACTCGGGGATATGATATTGATAACTATGACAGGCATGAGTCCGGGCTTGTGCCATTAAGTTTTGAGTATTTAAAAGGTGACTATACTATAAGTCGCTGGCATCGTTTTTTTTCAATGGATTTAGCAAAGCTGTTAACGCAAACAACTCCCTTAAATATTAATATCCCGTTAAATTTGGTGCATCCTGCTCATGCATCTGTTGATGTTCGGGAGCATAGACCTGAACCATTAGCAAGCTTTATTTGGAGATATTTTAATTGCACGCACGGGAACAACTGGTGGAAACAAGACCCTTCATTGACAAGCAGAGACAAAGACCATGCACCCCCTTATTTATATCCCTTAGCTTACGAAGAAATTGTGCGGAAAATGTTTGATATTATTGATGCTATTATTGAGAAAAATCCCGGTGCTGTGATTGTTCTGCAATCAGACCACGGGCTTCATTTACAAACGACCCAAGAATATTTGCTGGAACAAGATTACCCGTTGGAGCTTGTTTTTGAATTAATATATTCCGTTTTTAGCGCGGTACGCATACCACCACAATACGGCGGATTGGACGAGCCTATTGCGCCGCTTAATATTTCCCGCGAATTGGTTAATCGTTTTGTGGGTGAAAATTATGAGTTGTTACCGTAAATAAAATCTATGAATTTTCGGCTCATTTTTTTATGCACGCTTTTTTAATTTTCATTAGAATACGTTTGTTGATATGCTGATAATACCCTGTTTTAGATTTAATATAATATTTTACCTTTTTGCTTGCGGATATTTTGGGGTTTGATTCGTAAAGCTTGGAATTGAAAAAGGCAAGCAATTTGGGTTGCAACCAGTTACCGCCGTCGGATTTTACTCTGTTTCGTATGTCATTGCCATACTTAGTTTCGGTAAATTTGTGTGGAATATTACCAAAAGTCAACATCGCGTGACCATTAATGCAGTGCGGTTCTTTGCAATGCCCGATAGGCACAAAATCTATCGGTTTGTTTAAGTCGGTATAAATATTTTGGAAATAATTACTTTTATAACATTGTCCCGTTTCGCCGTTTGCAAAGTTTACTACAATCGAATACATACCTGCGTAACAATATTCTTTACGCTTAACCTTAAAAATTGAACGTTTAAAATCAAAGAACGGTGATTTAAACGTACCCCAAACTTCACCGTATTCATTGGGTGACAAATTTGTAAGATATTCAATCCCTTTTGTTGCGTCGTTCCGCGCAATAGTTAATTGCGGCAATGCCCCGAAATTTTGAAGTGAGTACGTTTTTATCTCATCAATAAACGGAATAAGTTCGTCCGGTGGAGTGATTTCAATACTTGCAGACGCGCCTGCCCTCCATGCAGAATTTACATTATGTGCAAATGTGTCAAGCAATCCTCTCTTTTTAAGCTCCAAATAATGGAAGCTGCATTTAAACGCAACCCGTTCAAGTAACTCCTTATCCCATGCCAAAATTTTATTAAGCATAGGCGTAATCACCATGTTTGTTACTATTTCAGCATAATGCCCCTGCTTTACGATTTCATAAATATACTCATCAATGTGATTCGTAAGAAGTGTTTCTCCTTCAGCGCAAAAATTAAAGAAAGATACCCCACCTAAACGTTCTTTTGAAAACGCCTTGCCAATGTATTCCGGTGGATATAAAAAATTCGCTTGCTCGCCCTTAAAATACTCACTGCGATGAGTCAGATAACAAAAATTACAGCGAAAATTACATATTGAAGTACTAACACAAGCCAAAACTATACGTTTTATTTTATCCATTATCTACCTCTCACTTTCTTTAATCCCGTAATTATTATTTCAAGAACAGCTTTACGTTCCTGTTTATTGAAAATTATTAACATTCCCGTTAGTAGTGAGATTGCGGCGGTTATGGCACAAGCTACTAAAAATGTAAGCCAATTATACGGCGCGATTATAAATTTCACACCAAGCCCTATTAAAACTACCGTAACGGTAGTAGCAACCGAATAAAACACGCCAATATAAAACTTATGCCATTTAAAACCCATGTATCGCGCAGAAGCCGGAACGGTAAAAATCAGATTGCGCAAAACCCCTATTAATACGCTTGTTCCCGCAATAACATAGATGCCGTAATCTGTTATTTGTAACACTATCGCAACAATTATAATATTTAACATTCCGCTTATTATTACGCTAATCGCCTGTGGTTTTACTTTGTTTGTTGCCGCAAAAATGTTTCCTATGGGTTGAATGCCCGCAACCAACGCCATCGAAAAACAAGAAAGCATGGACAATATATGCAGTTGCGCAGCGTCTTGACCGGGAACCCACAATTCAAAAAACTCCCGCCCGAAAATAATCAACCCGCCTAACGGCAGTGTTCCTATAATCGCTAAAATTTTGAACGAACTTTTTAAATCCTTCCAAATTAAATCGCTTTGTTCCTTTGCATAGCATATTGTTAGCTTAGGGGCAAATGTTGCAGCCAACTGCCAGTTTAAACTCTGTACCATTGTGGGGACAACTTTGCTTAATGCAAAAACTCCCATAGCCGTGGGACTGATAAAAAGATTACATATAAGTAAGTTAAGCCCCGTTAGTAAAAATTCTCCCGCAGCTTGAATGCTTCGCCAAATTCCCGAAGATACTAATTCTTTCAGCCGTTTAATACAAAATTTTTTGTTATCAACACACAAGCCCGGCAAGAATTTTCTTTTATAATAAAAACTCCATCCAATGGTAAATGGAATAATTGCCAACCCGGCCAGCGTTGTATACCAAACACGCGGTGCAAAAAACGAAAATATAGCAACAATAATGAAAATTTTTATAAATGTTGCAACCATAATACCGGCATTCTGTAAATACAATTTGTTTACAGCAAAAAACGCATTGTTCCATAATGATAATAAATTGCTCAACATAAGATGAGCGAAACTGAACCCGAATAGTATTTTCACATCGGTAGCAAGATGTGCGGGAATGTTTATTAAGGACTCCAATCTAAAAAGTACTAAACCTATCGGCAATAATAACATGAAGAATAAAACAACATTCGCCCACAACACAGAAGTATAATAGCTTACTGCTTTTTCAGTTTCATTTTTTGCTATTGATATTGTAATAAATCTCCCCGACATAGAGTTAAGCGCGACTGTTACAATCGAAATATAAGATGCAAAATTTGTTGAAAGTTGAATAAACCCATTAGCCTCAACCCCCAAAGTGCGCACAATAAACGGCGAAAGAAAAAAATTAATCGCAGTATTGAGGCAAAATATGGATAGCGTAGAAAATAGGTTAATAATAAGTTTAGTTCTTTCAGGCAGCTCTTTCACTTGTGCCAAGACGCGATTTCCTTTTCTATTGCATCGGGATAATTATAGCTTTTACTTATATCTGCGTTTATCATTTCCGGTATTTTATCTAATATTTCGTCTGTGTTTTGCGCAATGCAAATATACGGCAGTTCTTTTATAAATTCATATGAACCGCTCACTTTTTTACTTTTATTGTCAACAGCGATACAAGGCGTATTTGTGATAGCAGCAAAAATCATAGCGTGTAGCCTGTCTGTAATTACTAATTCCGAATGCGCAAACTCGCGCCATTTTTTATTTAATTCGCGGTATCGGTTTTTTTGCGTAACGCGTTTATTTATTACAGTGTCGGTTTCTTTAATTTTTTTATTTTTCAAGTAATTTTTAACGGTTGTTAATATATTAAAATCCGTAACTTTTTCTTTATCTTCACGAAAACATAATAATACACCTTTTTTGTTTGAGTGTTTTGGTGCGCCTGTTATGGATAAAACAATATCCGGTGTAAAAATTAATTTAACACCGATAAAATTTTCTTTCGCAAAGTCGTATGATGCTTTATCACGCAAGCAAATTATTAAATCTTTTGCGGAGCAATAAATGGAAATATTTTTTTCAAGCAATTTTTGAGCGGGTTCGCTTTCATCGTAATAACAGGTTTGAGTGAAAATGAAAATTTTATTTTCACTGAATCGAGAAATTATATCTGCAATTTTCATATCGGCTTCTACCCATAGTGTTCCCATGTTTCCGCCGCCATCAACAAGGATTATATCGTTAGTATTTATAACCTTGTGTTTAAGCCAATCCCTGTTGTGCCGGTAATCGTCATTACTGAATTCTATTAAATTTGCCGTATATCCTAATTTTTCAAGAAGTAATTTTTCCGCGTATACGATTGCGTGGTCGCCTAAATTACCATGTGTGGGAGTTCCTAAAAGAAAAATTACGGGTTTCCCGTTTTTTCTCGCGTTGCTAATTTTTGATTTCATGCGAATCGGAAATATTTTTTTTGAAATAAGCTTCGGCACAAATACAACAAGCTTTTTTATTAATACGGACAAAATCGGTAAAGCAACATCTTGCCACAATCTTGGTGTAATTAAAAGAGTAAACAGTTGCCTTATTAGATGAAAAAATGCCTTTGCCCGCCCCCCACCTTTCATATTAAAAACAAAATCGATACTATAACGCAAGCCCCACCTAAATGCGTTACTCGCGCTTTTTTTATACCCGTTTGATTTTAAAAATTTATAACTTTGCCAATACGCATCATTCGCGTCAAGCCTTTTTGACGTAATTTCGCTACGCATTATAGACCCTTCGCTTTGAACATAGAAATATAGAACATCTTTAATAACAACAATTTTTTCGCACTCGTGAAAAAACCTATGAGTTGTAAATTCATCTTCGTGAATTTTCCCCTCAGGGAAACGCACGATATTAAATAAATTAGATTTATATAATTTTTTACATGCCGAAACATATACCCCATAACGGCGGCTATATAGCTCGTCCATTGCCTGCCGGCGTTTATATACAATGTTTTCCGGGATTTCTTCGGGGTTGCCGCAAAGTACGCCGTTTGTATCAACAGGCACATGACCGCAAATAGCTAAATCTGCGTTTGCGTCGGTTATCGCGTCATAAAGTTTTTCGTACATATACGGGCTTATATAATCATCGCTGTCAATAAATCCGATATATTTTCCTTCTGCAATATCAACTCCTGCGTTTCGCGCGGAAGAAAGCCCGCCGTTGGTTTTATGTATAACACGGATACGCGAATCTTTTGTTGCGTATTCATCACAAATAGCCCCGCAATTGTCAGGGCTTCCGTCATTTACAAGAATTACTTCAATATTTTCATAAGTTTGTGCCAAAATACTGTCAACACATTTATGAAGATATTTTTCTACATTATAGATTGGCACAATAACAGATATTTTATCTTGCATTAAAAGACGACCTCCGCCTATTTAACCTGCTTAAAAAACCTACAATGTGTCTTGGCAATAATAATGCAGTCAAATCTATTATCTTTGTTTTTAAGGTGATTTTATTTGAAAGAAAATAAATATGTGCGTATCGTCGCGCTTCATGGCGGAGAATAGGAACATATTCGTATTGACGAGTACGACAAGTACCTGCCAAAAGGCTCATTGAGATACGGGCGAAATGTACTTTTGCCAACTGCGTCAAATCTGATGATATAGGTTCGACAAGTTCAATAATTCGTTTTCCCGCGGTTAATGCAGTTAGTTTTTTTTCATTCATAGACTTTGACGCGCTTCCTTCACGCTGAAAATAGTAGTAAAGTGCATCAAAAACATAAGCTACCCCATCGGCTTTATTTAATGTTTGGGTAAGAACCAGTACATCTTCCTCAACATGAATAGAACTGTCAAACCTTATGCTTGAGCCGTTTTCATTCCCAAACAGACTACGGTGGAATAACACACAACAAACGCCACCGCAAAAAAAACGATAATATGGGTCTAGTGCGTATGCTATTGATTGATTTTTTTCTATTATTTCCGGTAGTTCGGATTGCATATGCTTTTTTTGATTTGTCTCCGAAAAATAAAAATTAAAATTACAAAACACTATTGTTTTTTTAGTTTCAATTGCCGCTTGCAGCATTTTTTCATACATATACGGGTCTACCCAATCATCGGAATCTATGAAAGTAACCCACTCGCCTTGCGCAAGATTAAGCCCTGCGTTGCGTGCGGCACTTACTCCGGCGTTTTTTTGATGAATCACTTGCACCCGTTTATCTTTAAGAGCGTAATCGTCACAAATTTGTGGGCAATTATCCGGAGAGCCGTCGTTTACAAGAATAATTTCCATATTAGTGTATGTTTGCGATAAAACACTGTCTACGCATCTATGCAAATATTTTTCTACATTGTAGATGGGTATGATAACGGAAATTTTATCTTGCATTATTTGCTTCTCCTAAATAAATTTTTTCAAGTTTTTTCGCCGACGTTTTAATGTCGAAACCGGCGTTTATTATATCTTCGCAAGTGTCTTTTCTTGTATATCGCTCCTTGAAGCTACATAATTTTTTTGCCCATTCTTCTTTCGAATCATTATTTAAGTCCATAAAATGAAAGCCGGATGTAATTTTTGCTTCACTAGCAACGGCGGTAGAGACTACAGCAGGCAACCCTGCGGCTTGCGCTTCAACAAGCGCGACAGGCAACCCTTCCCATAAAGATGGAAAGAAAAATACGTCCATAGCTTGTAAGACTTCACATACATCGTTGGGCATACCAAAAAAAATTACCCTATCATCAAGCCCAAGACAGTTCACTTTACTGCGTATTTCTTCTTCATCCTCACCGCCTCCTACTAAAAGCAAAACGGAATTCGTATCCATGTTGCAAACCAAGCTGAAAACATCAACGATAAAAGGGTGGTTCTTTGCCTGTGTAAACCGCCCTAAATGTCCAATTACGTATTTATCCTCCAGCTTATGTTGGATACGTATTTTAGAACGAATTTCCTCGTTATATTTGAATTTTGAGGTATCAACCCCATTTTTCAGAAGTAAATACTCTCCCTTAGATGAAATCTTCCGACCAAACATATGAACGGCGGCTTTTTCCGAGCCGGCAATAAAAATATCTGCTCTTCGTATAATAACACAGCGAAGAAAGCGGTGAATAATCTTGTCCATCTTGCCCGGCACAAAAGACGATTGACTGTGGCATATAATTTTCGTTTTTCTGCTGAACCACAAAGGTAAAGTATACATGAAAAGCATTGCAGTGCTGTTATTACAATGCACAAAATCGTATTTATTATTTTTATAAAACTTAAAAATGTATTTTAAAAATTTAAAAGGGTTCTTTGAATATCTGGGAACATGAAAAAAGTCCCCACCCATTTCACGGATTAAATTTTTTTCTTTATCCGATGCATTTTGGTAATCAAGAAAATCAAAATGCAATTTTTCCGAGTGCATATATTTACATAAGCCAAATATTAAAGTTCCAACGCCTCCGTAAATATATGTAGGCCCTATAATTAATACATTACGCATTTTTGTCCCCACTTATCATACGCAATAAATCACACTCATCAATTTGCAAAAATTCCATACACGCTTTAATAATTTTATCGTTTCTGTTATTGTCTCTGTTTTCGCTCCAAAGCGATATTTTTTGAGATGCCGGTATATATAATAATTTTACTTTATTGGTATCAGCTAAAACCACAGGAGTTTTTTTCTTTAATTGCATAAATTTCAACCAAACATCATCGGCTCCCAGTGATGTTTTTTTTATTGTTTCTTCGTTGAATAACTCTTCATCCATACATTTCGGAGGATATAATGCTCCGGCTCCCCCCGTTGCAAATAAATCCAATTGTGGCAGTTTTGAATAAGACGATTCATATTCCCATGAATTATACGGCAAAAGCTTTCCATTTTTAAATAAAATTCTGTGCGCCCTCATTGCCGATACGCATTGAGGGTATCGTTTATATGATTCAAATAATGTTTCCAATAAATTTTCGGGATATAATATATCATCATCTACGGTAACAACAATACTTTCTTGAAAATTTTTTATGGCATAAAAATATTTCTTGTGAGGTTTAAGATTTTCAACAAATTCAATAGTTAATCCTCTTGCTTGTAAATTTACATATTCTTCGGGAAGCTCTTGTAGTGTTAATTCATTGTCTGCAAGATATAGAATAATTTTATCCGGCCTTAGTGTTTGACGTAACATAGCATCTGCTACATACGCCGCACTTTTTATCCTTACGGGAAAAGATGTAAATGATACAATTAATTCAAAATCTCGTTTTTCTGTATTCAAGCCGTTGCATGTGATTGTTTTATCAAACTTTGATATTTGCGCAAGTGCTTTTTTTTTGTGAAAGAAATCATAAACAGGAAGCAACATTGTTTTAATTCCAAGCATTCCCGCAATGTCACTGATTTTTTTTGTAAAGTTCAAACGGAGTCCCCTTCTTTCTTGTCAAGCTCCATCTTACGCAAACGATATTGAATATCTTCCAGAATTTTTCTGTTGGCGGCGATAACATCTGCCTGCAAGCCTGTTAATACGCATTGTACACCAACCATGATTAACATTGCCGCAAGCACAAGAGATTGAATGTTTCCACCGCTCTGCCCAATGTATGCGAAATATAAAAATCGGATAACGAATGCCGCACCGGTTAAAAAAGCAATGGAGCCTATAACGGAAAAAAACACCAACGGACGATACATCATAAACGAGCGCACAATTACCCCGGCAGAGCGTTGCATATATTTCCATATGGATTTGAACAATCGCGATTCTCTTGTTTCGGGGTTTGTTCGCACGGGAACGGAAGAGAGTGCAACTCTGTTTGCGCCCGCTTGAATTATTGTTTCCAGCGTATATGTGTATGTATTTACGACGTTTATACGAAGAGCCGCTTCTTTGCTGTATGCTCTGAAACCGCTTGGCGCGTCCGGTACGGATGTTCCCGACGCAACACGCACAACCCAACTTCCCAGTCGTTGAAATTTTTTCTTCTTCCATGAAAAATGGGCGGTATCGTCGATAGGACGTTCGCCTATTACCATGTCGGCTTTTCCGTCAAGAATGGGACGCACCAATTTTTCTATATCCGCGCCGAAGTATTGATTATCCGCATCGGTGTTTACAATTATATCCGCGCCCAAAAGCAAACAAGCATCAATGCCCGCCATAAACGCTTTTGCAAGCCCTTTGTTTGCTGTAAAATTTACAACATGATTAACGCCGATTTTTTTTGCAACCTCAACGGTTTTGTCGGAACTGCCGTCATTGATAATTAAATATTCGATTGTATCAACGCCCTCAATTTCACGCGGAAGGTCTGCAAAAGTTTGCTGCAAAGTTGCTTCCTCGTTGAAACAGGGAATTTGAATTATCAATTTCATCTTAATTAAATCCTTTCACGCTGCCTGTTCCTGTAAAATTCAATTATTTCTCCGCCTCTAATCCAAATATTTACGCCGTGTGCTTCGTAAATTTGTATTACTCCTTCTCCAATTTCTTCTGTACTTAAATTTCTATCAGAAAAAATCATTGCGTTTTCGACTTTTTGCCACTCAAGCCAACGGTCAATTCTAAATGTTCGGATAACGGTAAAATCCATAAAATTTAACTGCCCGCGTGATTGAATTATGTTATGGTTTGCGGTGAGCGTGGCAATGCGGTTGGAAATTATATATAAATACGGAAATTCGTCATGAATATCTCTGAATTCTTCCAACACGCTTTGTGATTCTTCCCAGCCGGTAAAAAAATTATTGTAGCTTTGGTTGCTTGAAGCCATCATAGTTGTAACTGTGCCGTAATATGTGCCGAATGCAAACATTATTGCAAGCAGTACAATCGCTATAAATCTTTTCTTTTTTGCGTCGAATAATATAAACATTGCGGCACAAAAAACAAAAATATTTACAATCGTCAATAAAATCACGCTATGCGGAAACGCGCCAAAACTTGATATACTGTCCATAGATGCACCAAGATACGGCAATATTCCCAAAATGAAAAGCGCAACCACTGCACCTGACCCTGCACTTTCAATCACAAAAAAATGAATCCACGCAGAATACAAAATAAAACTCACCATAGTTATAATTGCATATTTTAATAATGTTTTTTTATCAATCTCTCTACAGAAAATATAATACAGCCCAACAATTAACATCGGAAGAAGCATATAATCATGATATCGCCCGTAAAAAACAAATCTTCCATCTACGGGCCCAAGATTACTTAATGTGGATAAACCAATTCCGCAACCAACAATAACAAAGCTAAAAATCGCAAGTATAAAAAGAACTCTTTCGCTTTTCAGGTTACAAGGCTTATCGTCTTTATGAATTTTTTTTGAATAATTTGTTTTGATAAAATAGAAAGCAAAAACACCCAATATAATAAGTGATAGTTGAAAAAATCCAAAAGTGGAAGCAAATGAATAATACAATCGGGAAAAAGATGTACTGAAAAAGTAAATTATATTTTTAGGCTCAAACAAGTTATTCGACATCACTTCAAATGAATGCTCGAATGTGTTTATCCTTGTTCCTCCTCCTGTTGTGCCGAACACAGCGTTCTTTACCATTTCTTTTAATGCTCTGTCTATAAGAAAAAACACTGCAAACGAACCCAAAAAAAACGGATATTTCACAAGCATTCTTTTTGTAAAAATATGTGTGGCTATTATTGTCATAAAAATCGCCACGATAAAAGCCAAACCCATTCCATGCGTTGCATATGCGAACACCGCGAAAAACCCAAGTAGTGCGCTGTAAATCCACAATTTAATATTTCGCTCTACGCAAGAATCAAGGCACGCGCATTTTCCGATTAAATAAAAGCAAATAAACAGCGTAACATGCAACGTCGAATCGTTTGTAAGGTATTTTGAATAAATAACAACCGACGGAAACAAGCCGATAACAATGGGTATAAGCACACGAATAAGAGGTTTTTTAACCTCAAAAACTTCGTATAAAATTTTATAAGTAAAAAACGGAATCAAGGAAATTTTAAACGCTTTTACAATCAACGAGCCAAGATATACATATCTAATATCATCAAACAGAATTAAAAAAGGCGCGATAAACGGCGAAAAAGTATAGCCATAATAAAGTGCAGGCCGGAATCCCCACGCTTGACCGCCGGCAATCCAATTTCCAATCGCAATAGGGCCGTATTCGTCCGGAAAAACAAACGGAGCAGGATGAAAAAACGCAAGCGTCGCGTTTAAAATAACAAAAATAAAATAAATGCTCCACGGATTATCAAATATTTTTGAAATTATATTTATTATTTTCAAAAAAATCATTCCCCAAAATGAACGCGATATGTAGCGAAAAAAGTTTAGCATTTAAAACGGAATTCGTCAATTATGCACCTTGCCATTTACAACCGCGGAATCAATAAAGGCATGATGAAACACACAGAATGCGGATTTTCGTATTCCCGTTTTGGTAATAGTTACTTGTTGGCTGGCATAAAATTTTCTAAGAGAGAGGGGGCTGCTATGTTAGTTGCGACAAACGAAACGGTACAAGACCTTGCTTTCGCACATTGGCAGTATAACGCAAATGAAAAAGCATATTCGGCAAATCTTATAACCAAAGCCATGTATGAATATGCGAGAGATGAATTACATAAAGATATTGAAAGCCTGTCTGCGGCGCACTACAAATGAATAATAAAAGCAGGTGTCTATAATGGATTTATTAAAAACACGCAAGCAATTAAGCAGCGGAAAAACTATCCACGACTTGCCGCTAAAAGTAGCGTACTACGCACGGGTTTCGTCCGACAAGGACGAGCAGTTGAACTCGCTGGATAACCAAATTACATACTTTAACGAGTTCATTAAATCCAATAAAAATTGGGATTTTACCGGGGGGTATATAGATGAAGGACTTTCCGGATCAAGTGTAAAAAAGCGCGATAATTTCCTTAAAATGATAGCAGATGGCGAGAAAGGATTATTCGACCTTGTTATCACTAAGGAGATTTCGCGTTTTGCGCGTGATACGCTTGATAGCATACAATACACGCGGCAGCTTCTTTTTTCCGGTGTGGGTGTATTTTTTCAAGCGGATAATATATGTACACTCGATTTAGATTCGGAGCTTAGGCTTACTATAATGGCTTCGCTTGCGCAGGATGAATTGCGTCGCCTTTCGGAACGTGTAAAATTCGGCATGAAGCAAGCATATAAAAAAGGCAAGGTTCTTGGGCAAGATAATATTTATGGATACAACAAGCAAAACGGCAAATTAGTCATAAACGAAAAAGAAGCGGAGTTTATTCGTGAACTTTTCAATTTGTACGCAGAGGATAAATACGGGTTTAGGGTGCTAACTCGATTACTAACCGAGAAAGGCTACCGTAATCAATCCGGCGAAGAACTTAACCCCGGCAGTTTGAAGGGCATACTAACTAATCCAAAATACAAAGGCTTTTATCACGGGCGCATAACCGAAAGCAGTGATTATCGTGAACAAAGAAAAGTCAAAACTGGCGAAGAGGACAGGCTTCTATACAAATCTGATGAAGTCCCTGCAATCGTATCAGAGGAGATTTGGGATAAGGTAAACGCCATTGTAACAAAGCGGTCTGAAAGATTTGGTAATGTAGGCTATGGCTCTGTTGCACGGTTTCCGTATAGCGGAAAAATTATTTGTGAAAAACATGGCACACATCACTATCGAAAAGTTTGGAATGACAGAAAAATTCCGGCAGAAAGCTGGTGTTGTAAAGAATACTTGGCGAAAGGCCGCAAGGCTTGTCCTACGCCACACATTTATACGCGAGATTTAAATGCAATTTTGGAACGCATCGGAAATGACTTGCTTTCCAACAAAGAAAAATATATCCAAAGCGTGGACAACCTTCTCGAAATGTACGCAAAAGCAGAAAAAAATCCTGTTGACTTATCAAGTGAGATAACAAAGATAAACACTGCCGTTAAAAAAAATAAAAACAAGCAAGACAAACTTTTGGAATTGTACACCGATGATGAAATTGATAAAACCGACTACTTAGAAAAAAATTCCCGCTTGAAAGCAGATACAGAAAAACTAAACCAACAACTCGCTATCCTTAAAGAAGAACAATCCATGTCAAGTGATTCAAATACCCGGCTAACCAAGGTGAAAGATTTCTTCGCAACTCTGACTTACAATAACGAGGGTTCACTTTACACCGCCCAACAGATGCTGGAAAGTGTAACAATCCTCAAAAACAGCACCAAAAAAGAAATGAAAATTCGTATAAACATGCGTTACTGCAACATTATCCCATGCACCATCATAATGTTTGGTAATACCGAGGTATCCCCCTTAGTAGGCAATGAAAAACAAAGCGAAGACCTAATAAATTACATCAATCAAGAGATGAATGATGAGCCGAGTAAAATTTGGGAATTGAATATGTTTGGAAAATCCATGCACGAAATGGTGCGTGACGGATTACAAAATAAATTATTCAGAATGCCCGAGACTGCGCAAATGAAATTCCAAGAAACACTTCAGCGGTTGATAAATGAAGGTTCCGGCGGGTTAATTTGCATTATTTTATAAAAGTTTAAAAGTGTTTTATGTATCCAAAAAAGCCGCTGCTTTTCTCTGGTCAGCGGCTTTTTGTGGCGTTCTTTCGTTTGGACTTTTTCAGTACACTCTCGTTTTGTGAGGGGATTTTTAAATAATTTTTATCGTTGAACCCGTGCGCCGGTGCCTTGCATTAAGTTTTTCACTTCATTCCACGATACCATTGATGTATCACCGGGGGTTGTCATGGCAAGCGCGCCGTGACATACGCCAATGTTAAGAGCGGTTTGATAGTCATTCCCCATTAGAAGCCCGTAGATTAAACCTGACGCGAAAGAATCACCGCCGCCTACGCGGTCGAGAATTTCCATTTTTGGAAATTCCATGCCTTGATAAATATTGCCTTCCGCCCAGCAAATCGCAGACCAGTCGTTAATTGTTGCAGTGTGTACTTCGCGAAGGGTCGTGCCAATTACTTTGAAGTTGGGGTATGCGGCGGATGCGGCGTTTATCATTTCTTTGTATCCGTCCAAGTTAAGAGAGGAAAGATTTTCGCTGTTGCCCTCAATTTCAAGACCTAAGCAAGCTGTGAAATCTTCTTCATTGCCAATCATTACGTCGATGTATTTTGCAATTTCTTTATTAACTTCTTGGGCTTTCGCTTTTCCGCCGAAACTTCTCCATAGTGACGGGCGGTAATTTAAGTCGTAACTTACAATTGTGCCGTATTTTTTCGCGGCTTTTACGGCTTCCAATGCGACCTGTGCACTGGAATCGGAAAGCGCGGTGAAAATTCCGCCGGTGTGAAACCAACGCGTACCGCATTCTCCGAAGATATAGTCCCAGTCAATTTCGCCCGGCTTAAGTGCAGAGGCGGCAGTATTTGCGCGGTCTGAAATACCGACCGCACCGCGAATGCCGTAACCGCGCTCGGTAAAATTTATACCGTTGCGGGAATTGCGCCCGATTCCGTCGTAACTCATCCATTCCAAAAAGCGTGTATCTACTCCGCCCTGCATAATTAAATCTTCAATCAGATAGCCAATGTCATTGTCAGCAAAGGCGGTTACAATAGCGGTGTTTAACTTAAAGCATTTACGTAAACCACGCGCAACATTGTATTCGCCGCCGCCTTCCCATGCGCGGAAATTACGTGCGGTACGAATACGCCCTTCGCCCGGGTCCAGCCGAAGCATAACCTCGCCAAGTGAAATCTCGTCAAACATGCAAGCTTCTTTTGGCTTCATTGAAAGCATTACAAAATAACCCCCAGCAAAATTAACATTCCCGGCACAAATGTACTTGCGATTCCGTTTAAAATTAAAATGTGTGGGGAAAGCTTATCAACGGCTTTTATTCCGAAAAGTAATGCCAAAAAGCTTTGCGTCCACAGTAAAGCCCACATCAGCCACAGATAAATCATTTCCCACGGTGCGCCGTGTTCCAAAGCCATAACCGTATCGCCCGCGAATATAAAAGAAACAATCGCGGCAAATAACGCATACAACCCAAAAACCTTCCAGTTGTCGCTCTTAAAAAATATATGCGCGGCGATAATAAAATAATTCAATGCAAACAACCACATTGCCGCCGAAAACCCATAGGTAATATGGTCAGTGGCTTGTGCGGTTTGAAAAATCGCGTTTGTACCTATTACAATTCCGATTAAAATGTTGGTTAAAGCCTTAACCTTGTTATCGACCTCCATAAAATAGCTTACACCGTTTAAGGTTAGGGCAAAACCCGCAAACATTAAATTAACACCTAACATTAGAACTCTCCTTAGATTACATTAATTTGACACATTTTCATCGTGTTAAGTGCTTCGGTGTGGCTTTGCGGCGTTATGCCCGCGCAGCAGTTTTCTATTACGCTTATTTCAACGTCGGGCAAGAAATTTTTCAACATGATTGCGTTGGAAACAACACAAACATCCGTGCAAAGCCCCATAAGTTCTATATCGGAAATTGCCGCGCCTTCGTCACGAAGATTCTTTATAAATTGTACAAGCTCCACAGAGCCAAAAACGCCCTTTTCAAAAACATTCCCGATAGACTCTGCGGCAACAATGGTGTTTTTGTTTTCGCGCCACGCTTTTAAAATATTCGCGTGTATTTCCCAGCCCTCCGTGCTCTTTATACAATGCTTCACGGGCAATTTCTTCCCCTCGGGTGATGATAAATAATCTTCACCGTGCGTGTCCTGCGTGAATAAAATTAATTCATTTTCGGAATTTTCAATTCGCTTCACAACGCCCGGTACAATTGCTGCCGCTTCTTTTGTTCCCAACGCGCCGTCAATGAAGTCTTTTTGCATATCAACAACAATTAATATCTTCAAAAATAAACCTCCAATAAAAAATTTTTTCATGAGTATAAATAAATGAGTTTTAGTTGTCAAACACAGTAATTATTTATTTCAGTAAGACAATAGGTTAAATATATTGCCGTGGGTAATTTGGAAAATCATTAAAAAACATATTGACATTACAAAACATAATAATAAGGCTATATGTAGGCGTTATTCTATTATATGTTTCGACATGACACAAGAATATATTCGACAATTTATATTTTATTTTCACATTGAGATTAGTGTGTTATAGTTGTGCTGTATTAATTTTTGTAAGAAGGGGGCTTTATCATGCGCAACAAGGGGTTAAGTAAAATTTTTTTATCGTTGGCAGTGGTATTTATGTTTACAATACTTCTTTCTGCCGTAACCGCCTGCGATTATCACGAGGAAAAATCCCCTGTTTATGATACTGTGAATGACTATCTAGTGTATGACCATGAAGTGGATACTGCGGATGACTATACAATACTGGAAAGCTCGGGTCGTAGCGGTTGCAATGATGTAAATTGCGTAAGTTGCCAATACGAACGTTTGCGCCAGCTTCTCTTCGATGAAGTAACGGAAACCTTTAATTCTAATGGTGAACCTGTCAATATCCCGAGAGTTTCTAAAGCAGACCCTCCCGTGTCAAGAGATTATTTTCACGTTGAATTAACATACGAACCCACACAGGAATGTATTGATTTTATTCTGTCCTATACAGGTATACCACAAAATCGTATCAATATCGTTCAAGCTTACTATGCTCGTTCAGGGTGGTTATGGGGATATGATTTCGATTTTTCAGAATCAATAGAATGTGTTGAAGAACTTATCATATAAAGGGTACTTTGGAAAACGGAGTACACTAAACATACTCAACTGCCCTGTTTGCGGTACATTCGGGGATTTCGGGAGGTGAAAATTTTTTTAGCAACACCACAAATTTTGTTGCGGAAGTGGCGATGCGCTCCGCGAAAGTCGCTCGTCACTTCCAAAACATCACTCGAAAGGTCGTGAAATTATGAGCAAAGGGTATATTCCTGTCGCAACGGAAAACACTGTCTATTATGAACCCAAAACAGAGCAAGAAATGGAAAAAATGATTGCGTTAATGAAAGTTGGAGATATGATTTTCAACAAGTGGGCATTTCAAGCCGTTGGGGGTTTATGGTACACAATGGGCTTGAACGACAAGAACGACCCCGAAACAACGTGCCTGTTTCCCAACATCATACTAAGCGAAAAACCGTTAAAATCCTTATCACGTTGGGGTTTGGCGCGAATGAATTATCTCAAAGAGCATGAGCCATTTGTCGCGGCGCAATTCGGCACGGTAGGACTTCATAAACATTGTGCGGAAATTGAGGAGCAAGCAGAAGAACGCAAACGAAATATGATGTCTGCCATTCGCAAAGACTCCGCAAACCGTGTAACCGAGCGCGACAAAGCACAAGACCCGATGGCATGGGTTGGCAGAATGAACAATTTTCAATCTTCCGTTCACGAAATAATCTATTCCGAACTGATTTACAGTTAATTAAGCACAAAAGGCGCGGCGCATGGTTCGCGCCTTTTGTATTGCAATAAAAAAATTATGAGAGATTCAAATTTCGTCCATCAATTTATCGGCATAATCTTGTTGTTGCACCAACCACGCCGAAAAATCCGCAAGTGAAATCTTCCGATTCTTAACCGCCGTTTTTCGTTTTACAGCTTCTTTGCGAAACGCATCAAATTTAATTTTGAATGCCGCCGCCTTTTCGGGATTGGCGGTTTTTCCTTTGCGAAGTTTCCGCAAACGATTATACCAAAATTGATATGTGGTTTCGTGAAGTTTTTCCAATTTATCATCTTTGGTGCGTTCATCAAATTCTTTTTTTGCTGTGGCGGCTTTCTTTTTTCGGCACTCGTCCGAACATAACTCATAGTGACGGCTTCTCGAAAGAAAATGTGCATCACAAATTTTGCATTGTTGAAAAACGAATTTCCATTCTTTTATTTTGTGCGTGTAATAAAAAATTATCGGAAGAAATGACGATGATGTAACCACCGTTTCAAACATTCGCTTTTTTACAGGATACCATATTCAACGGCAGATTCACCATTTTGTAATGCAACGGAAAGCGCGGCGGTAGATTCTTCTTGCCACGGTTTATGCTCGGCGTAAACGCGAAACGGTTTATACAACGTGAATAAATTACCGGACAACAAATCCGCACCGTGGTTTTGATGAAAAAAGTTTAGATAATCTTCCCATGTGCGAATGGCGGCGAACATTGCAGACGGTTCACCGCTATTATATTTTTCCGTCAAAAATTTTTGCACAGGCGCGACCATTTTCCACCGTGAATTTTTTATCGGTGAAATTTTTTTATAACTCTCGCACAAAGTCAAAATATTTTTGTTCCAGTCACCGTCTCCGTCGCTCTCAAAATGCAAAAGCAAACTGCCGAGAGGACGAGTTTCTTCATATAATATGTCACCATCACCGCCGTTAAGAAATCGGCGTACTTCGTCAGCCTTGCCGATAATTATTCTTTCAGCCAGTCGTTTTTTATCGAGAGCAAGCGCAAAAACTACACGCCCTAATTCTCGTTCTCGATTTTTGAAATCGTAAATTTTCAAAATATCCACCTCCGCATATCAGCCGCCGAAAGGCGGTTTTTGCATTTACAGGGCGCAAGTGTTTATTGTAACTAAGAAATGTAGCAAATATAAGCATGAGCAAAACTATTAGTTGCACGTAAGTGAGCGAGGTCAAGGGAAGGGTGGAGATTTTTTGCTTGTAAAAAATACTACCCGACCTTGACGGAACGACGTATTTGCGAGGAGATAATGGAAGGTGGTGCATTTGGTGCTTTTCCAAATGCACCCCTTTAACTACTCTTTTTCACTCTCTTTGTCACAATGAAATATAATTATATTTGCTACACTCTTAAATTGTAAAAAACATTCATGCCGCATACATTGATTCTGCAAACGCGCATAACTACATGGCGAAGCAGCTTCCCAAAATCAAAAAGGAATTAAAAAATCTCCGCACGTTGAAAGAGCAAGTTGAAATCTACCGCAAGACTTCCGAAAACTTCAAAAAATATAATGCCCCTCGTCAGCTTCCGTATTTCAAAAATCAGTTTTACGAAAAACACAAAACCGACATCGAAGCCCACAAAAAAGCGAGAGCGTATATTTATGACGAGTTGAAGCTAACCGAGTTTCCGAATTTGAAAAAATTAAACGCGAAAATAAATGAACTCACCGAAAAAGAAAAAAATTTACGCGAAGCTATACCCTCCGAAAAAGAAAAATACAATACGCTGAAAGTTATATCCTACAATGCGCGTATGCTTCTCGGTTACAAAAATTTGGAACAGCAGAGCATTGACCCGATTGCAGAAATCCAACAGCACGAAAAAAATCAAAGTTATGCGGAAATTCCGGTCTGCAAATCAACATTCGCCAATGCTGCAAAAAACGGCGAAATGACATTGTATTTTCAAAACGTCTACATCAACAAAAAATGTGCCGAAGCAATAAAAAGCGGCATTGGCTTGGGAAGAACCAAAAACGAAAACCAACACGCAAGCGACCTCATCAAAACTTACGGTATCGAGCGCGTGGAATGGGTGCTTGCCGTCACAATCGCCAACAGCACATCGGAACATCTTTCAAAGTACAAAAAATGGGCATCACAGAAAGAACTGCCCAACGAGCCACGCAATTTTTCGGCACAAAGCGGTGACGAAATTGCAAATCTTTTCTTGTCGAGTTTGATTCGTGAGGTTCAATTAAAATCCACCGAAATTCTTTGGGATAACGGGCAAGCGGATAAATTATCTTACGAGGATAAAAATGCGGCTGCGAAAATAAAACAGGATAAGTATGACAGAGAAAATCCGCCCTCCGCAGAGGTTGTAGCGTTATTTAATAGGTTGCAACAAAAACAACGTCCCGTACCCGTAGCACCAACACCGCCTCAGAAGCAAAAAAAGAAAAGCTACGAGCGAGGCTGATAATAAATATCGCCGTTAAAGGGGCTGTTGAAATTTTGCGTGTCTTTCACGAAAATTTTTTCTTCAATAGCTCCTTTTTCAATCGCGGCAAATAAATTTATTTTTCAATAAAATATTAACAGCTCGCATTGCTTAAAACATGGTATAATCGTCAATAAAAAATGTAAACGCAAGAGTTTATTTATATAAAGCTGTTGAGGGGTGTTTGTATGTCGGATGCAGTCAAACAAACTAAAGAACAAGAGCGTTCCGAGTTGCACAAGTCAATTTGGAAAATTGCTGAAGACCTGCGAGGCATGGTCGATGGCTGGGATTTCAAAACATATGTTTTAGGTACGTTGTTTTACCGCTATATATCGGAAAACATCGCGAAATATATTGACGATATGCAAAACAATGCGGGAGTTGTTAATTTTCGTTTCGCAAATCTTGACGATGCGAAAGCTGAAAGAGTGCGTCAAAAATGCGTTGATGAAAAAGGTTATTTTATCAAGCCGTCCGAACTATTTTGTAATGTGTTGGCATCGGCTGATTCGGATGAAAACTTGAACACTGCATTGCAATCCATTTTCACGGGAATAGAAGGCTCTTCAAAAGGTTCGCACAGCGAAAATAATTGGTAGTGTAAACCGTTCTATGAAAAAAGGCTAACTGCCGAACTCGAATGTGCGAATAAAAAAACAAAAAGAAAAAAGCAGGTTTAACGCATTAAGGGGCATTGCCGTTGTAAAAAAAACA
>Ga0131853_10004878_pt1 | contig 24113 bp, 21 predicted proteins | sample TergutLab28metaG_FD_92764 | JGI IMG/M metagenome (GOLD analysis project Ga0131853, IMG submission 92764) | Labiotermes labralis P1 segment gut microbial communities from Petit-Saut dam, French Guiana - Lab288 P1 (version 2) (version 2) | ecosystem: Host-associated > Arthropoda: Insects >...
GATAATGAGACAAGAATTTCAACATGTCAGTCGTTGGCAAATCAAAGGCACTATTCTCGAAGTTAATCAAATGCGTATGTTTAATCCCAGGCAATACATTAGCCACATTCACATCCCCATGGGTCATGGCCACTGGTAATTGCTTCTTTCGGCCCAACAGTCGGTAAAAACGCTTCATTGCTTCATCACTGCGCCGATACATGCCATATAATAAAGGATACATCATCAGAACTTGCCACTCAAAAGGTGAACGGGACAGCTTCATTTCATATTGGCTAACCATGGATTCAAGTCGAGTAAAATTAGCTTCCAGTCGATGATAATCCTCCCCATACATCCAAGAAACTTCATCATCATTTTTATCAACAGCAATTTCAGTGGCAGTATGAAGCTCCTCCAACAATTTCGCATAATCACGCACCCGACTCTCAAAAGGCATGGGCATCTGCGACACATAATCCGTCAAATAAGCAAACCCATCCCGCTCATAAGCCATCCGTGCACCTGAGCGTGTTTCATAAATGGGGAGCACCATATCAGGCAATTCCTTATGCCCATATAACTGTTTCATCAGAAACGCTTCATCTCCATCAGCAAATTTCAGTACATACTCCTTCCCACGAGTCTCCAACTTAAACACTTTATCCGTCAACTGAGCAATGCGAAGTACCTCAATATCATAGTGCGCCTGAACAAAAATGGCAACATCAGAGAGTCTTCTCATAACGCAACATCACACAATCGCCCACTGACACCCCATCAGCCAGCTCCTCCAAATTCCACACATCATCAAGAGTAGCCGTATAACGCTCTAACACCCCACCGAGCGTATCCTCCTCATCTTCCACATAAATCATTTTGATGGTGGTCTCCCCATCTGCGAATTGGCGCGCCACAGAATTTTCTGGGGTTGCCACGGAGTCCTCTGGGGTTGCCACGGAGTCTTCTGAAGTTATCACAGAATCTGGTGATGATGCAGGTGCAACCTCTACCGCTTGCTCTTCCTCAATAACTTCCGCTTCTACTCCCTCTTCCCGAGTGGCAACAGCCTCTTCCTCACGCATCTGCTTCTTAAACGCCGTCCCTCGCTTCATGGCAAACAACTCATCCATCAAAGCTGATGCACTCTCCGACATCTTAGGTGCCTCACGCTCCACAGCTACCTCTTCCACAGGCACAGGCTCCTCTATCACTTCAACTTCCGGCATCTCAATCGGATCAAACCTCACTTCTTCTATTTCCACTAAAGGCTCCGTAATCTCCACCAAAGGCGAATATGGAATTTCCTCCTCAAAAACCGCTTCTTCCGTTTCAAATGAAGTTTGAGGTTCAAAAGTGTCTTGTACTTCAAAGTTTCTTTGAATTTCAACCAACGCATCAGGCTCTACTATTTCGGAAGCAGCTTCTTCAATCTGCAACTCTGCAATGCGCACCTCTTCTACAACAAGCTCTTCCTCCTGAACCTGCACCTCTTCAACCAACTCTTCCTCATGGCGCGACTGTTCCTCTTCATCTTGCTCAACAACCACCTCAACTGGGGTTATATTAAAATCAAATGGTTCAATCACCGCTTCCTCATAAACAGGCTCATCTACAATAGGGTCAATCCAAGCATCCATAACCGCATCACGATTGTCATCCTCAGCATAGCCTTTTAATGCCACCTCTAGATTTAATGTTAATGATTTTTTATTCTCAACCCGATAATCAAATGAAACGACCTCTGGCCTAATATCAGGTGCACCACCAAGGTACGGCAAGGTAATATCTAACGGAACACTTCCCTCAAAAGGTGCCTCTCCCAATTCAGGGGTTAAATACGATCCCCTAAATGTTAAATAGCCGTGAATTTCCACATCCCCGCCTGTAATCGAGCACCTTGTCTCTGGTTTAATATCAATGGTAATCATGTCGTGAATGTCCGCAATCGCCAACGTATGATCTAAATTAAATTTATAACTCATGAATAGTCCCCCTAATCTACTAATGTCTAAACTAGCCTATGTGCTAACATCGCCAATTATGACAAAAGCGACACAAGACAATTCGTCCTATGCCACTTTGTTAAAGTCACCAATCTTCACCCAGTAAAAAGTCCCAAATTTTCAAATATTTAATTCAATTCTTAAATTGGAAATAACTGACTCATTTAGGAAATTTCGGCTCTCTTTTCAAGCCTAGAGTTCATCCCACACTCCGCTGATACATTCCCGCATAACTCCCACCCATCACAAGCAACTCCTCATGAGTCCCTTGCTCAATGATCTCCCCCTTATCCACAACCAAAATCAAATCGGCATCCTTAATCGTAGACAACCGATGGGCAATCACAAGAGAAGTTCGACTTTCCATCAACACCTTAAACCCTTCCTGCACACGAGCTTCTGTCATCGTGTCCACGTTGGCAGTCGCTTCATCCAAAACAACAACCGCCGGCTCCATGATTAACACCCGGGCAATCCCCAATAATTGACATTGCCCAACAGATAATGACCCACCATTATCAGTAATGACTGTGTCATAACCTTTCGGAAGTCGCTCAATAAAGTCATGGGCACGGGCAAGCCTTGCTGCCATTTTCACCTCATCCATCGTAGCATTCCCTCGTCCATAACGGATATTTTCAGCGATGGTACCAGTGAATAATTTAGTATCTTGCAAAACCATCCCCATATGCGCCCGCAAACTAGCCTTAGTCAAGTCCCTAATATCATGACCATCAAGGGTAATTGACCCAGCAGAGATATCATAAAAACGGGACACCAAATTACTAATGGTCGTCTTTCCAGCACCAGTTTTCCCAATAATCGCAACCTTTTGCCCTGGCTTCGCCTCAAAACTAACCCCTTTTAAAACAAGGCTTTCTTCATCATAACCAAAATCAACATCCTTAAACACCACATGCCCTTTTGACTTTTCTAAGACAACCTTCCCCTCATCTAGCTCCGGCTCCTCATCCAACGTATCAAAAATTCGGTCACTAGCTGCCAGTGCCTTAATAATCGCATTAATCTGCACAGAAATTTGCCCAATTGGCTGAACAAATGTCCGACTCAAATACAAGAAACTAGCCACTGCACCAACTGTTAAGGCACTACCAGGATGTAAAACCAAGAGCCCCCCTACCAAAGCAATGACCCCATACAACGCCTGCCCCATGGCAATCAACAAAGGAAATAAAATATTCGAATACTTATTTGCCGTGCGGAGATGGTCCGTCAATTCAGTGTTGAGCACATCAAATTCATTTTTGACCTTTTCCTCCTGAGCAAACACCTTTACCACCTTCTGACCAGCAAGCATTTCCTCAATATAACCATTCATTTTCCCCATGGCCTTGGCCGATGAAATAAAGCCAGCCTTACTCTTCCCAGTCACAAACTTCGCCATTCGAATTTGAATCACAACAGCAATCACCACAATCCCTGTCAAAGGCAAACTCAACAGCAACATCCCGATAAAAGTAATCACCAACGTAAACAAGGCACGAATAATCTCAGGCAACGACTGAGACAACATCCCCCGCATGGCATCCACATCATTGGTCACCTTACTCATTAAATCACCATGCAACTGCCCATCAAAATACTTAATCGGCAACGTCTGCATTTTCTGAAACAAATCATTCCGAATCAAACGCTGAATCCCACCAGACACCCGCACCATCAAAAAGAACAACAAAAACGTCGCAAAAGCACCAGCCCCATAAATCAGGGCCATCTGAACAATCGCCCGAATCATCCCGCTCTGATCAAACTCACCCGTCCCCAAAACAGGCAACACAAAATCATCCACAACCGTCTGCAAAAACATCGCCCCACGCACCTGGGCAAAAGTGGAAAAGAACGTCGCCGCTAATACAACAAACATCACCCATAAATAATTCTTCGCCATATAAGCAAAAAGCCGCTTCAAAGCTAACATGGTACTCTTTTTCGACCGGTTATTATCTCGACTCCAATCACTATTCCTCATGAGCAACGTCCACCTCCTTTTCCTGCTGCATCTCATAAATCTTACGGTAAATCTCACTACTTTCAAGCAACTCATCATGGGTCCCAACCGCATCAATATGATGATCATCAACCACCACAATCATATCCATATCCTTAATCGACGACACCCGCGCACTAATCACAAGCACCGTCGCATCACGATTAAACTCATTAAACCCAGCAAAAATTTCCGCCTCAGTCTTCACATCCACCGCCGAGGTTGAATCATCAAGCACCAACACCTTCGGATTAGCCAAAAGTGCCCGCGCAATACACAACCGCTGCTTCTGCCCCCCTGACAAATTCGTCCCCAACTCATCAATCCGCGTCTCAAAACCAGCTGGTAGCTGTTCAATAAACTCCATCGCCCCCGCAACCTCACACACCCGCAAAAAATCAGCATCAGTCGCATCCTCATTCCCAAACAGCAAATTCTCACGAATACTCCCCGAAAACAACACATTCTTCTGCAACACCACCGACACAGACCGTCGCAACACCCTCAAATCATACTCACGCACATCAACCCCACCAATCTTCACCGATCCAGCCGTCACCTCATACAAACGAGAAAGCAAACTCACCAAGGTCGTCTTAGAAGCACCAGAAGCACCAATCATCCCAACCGTCGCCCCAGACGGAATTTGCAAATTAATCCCCTCCAAAGCCAACTTCTCATCATCATGATACTTAAAATCAACATCCTCAAAAACAATACTTCCATCCACAACAGTCGTCACCGCATTTTCCTTACTCACAAGGCTCACATCAGCATTAATCACCTCTAAAATCCGTGCAATAGCAGGCCGAGCCCCCACATAAAGGGTCACCCCCCATGACAGCAACATCACACCCATCAACATCTGAAACGTATAAGTCAAAATACTCATCAATTCTCCCGTCAACATCTCCCCACCCACAACCAATCTAGCACCCAAGAAAGAAATCACCAAAATACAAGCATAAATAATCAACTGTGCAAAGGGCATATTCAAGGCCAGCAAACTTTCAGCCTTAACAAAATCCCCATACAAATCCTCAGTAATCTTAGTAAACTTTTTAATTTCAGCACCTGCGGTTGCATTGGCTTTCACCACCCGAACAGCACTTAAATTCTCACTAACAACATTATTAACCCGATCATAATGCTTAAAAATTTTCTTATAAATACGGTGAGCCTTCGTAATAAAAACAAACATCACGATACCAAGTGGCGGAATCGCCAACAAGAAAACAAGGGAAAGGCTTAAATTCATCATCGACACGATCACAAAAGAAATCAAAACCATCAAGGGTGCCCGAACTAAAATGCGCAAAAAACCCACCTGATACATCATTTGCACATTACTCACATCAGTCGTCAACCTAGACACCAAACTGGCACGAGAAAACTCATCCATATTTTCATGGGAAAAATCCTGCACCTTATGAAACATCACCTGACGCAAATTTTTTGCAAATCCAACCGATGCAATGGCCGAATTTTGCCCTGAGCGCATCCCTAAAAACAGGGCAACCATCGCCACCACAATCATCAAACCACCAAAAAATAAAATATTCCCACGATCCTCAGTATAAACACCCCGATCAATCACCATCGCCATCAACAAAGGAATCGTCATATCAAGCCCAACCTCTGCCAAAACCGTCGTAATAGCACGAATAGATTCTTTTTTATACGCTCCAACATAACCAAATAATTGCTTCAACATCTCTATCAAATCCTCAAACATTCTTATCTCTAATCATATCAAAAAGACACGCCCAATACAAGATGTGTCCTTAAAATTAATCCATCAATCCTTAAAAAATTCCAAAAAACTTCTTTTTTCCCACCAATTGAGGCTGATTTTCATAAATCGGCTTCCCTTCCACCATCAACTGCGTATTTTTTGTAAAATAAGATGCGTAACTGGTCCCATACTTCTTAATGATTTCCTCATATGCATGGCTCATATTAAAAGAACGATCCCTTGTGTTATGAGCATCTGTTGCGATAGTATGAATTAAATCGGCTTCAATTAATTGCCTACTAAATTTCTCAACATGCTTCCCAAAGCCCCCCATTAAGCTAGAAGCTGTAAGTTGCGCCAAAGCACCTTTTTTCACCAATTGGTACAATTTGTCTGGATTCCTCAAAAACTCCAAATTCCGCTCCGGATGGGCAATAACGGGTGTGAGCCCAACCAAGCTCATTTCATAAAATAGTTTTTCTGCATACTGTGGAACATGTTGAGGTGGAAACTCAATCAACATATACGCATTTTGATCAGCAATGGTTAACAACTTCCCCGCCTCGTAATCCTCAAGCAATTCCCCATATATTCGGATTTCTTGCCCAGCCAAAATATCAATTTTCAACTGATTCTCCCGCACAACCTGTCGCAACGCTTCCACCTTAACCAAAACATCTGCTTTTTCATTGCGATACCGAGGATGATAATGAGGTGTTGCCACAATCGCATAAATACCATCCTTAATTGCTGCCTCCAACATTAAAATACTTTCTGCTTCATTTTTAGCACCATCATCAACAGCTGGCAAAATATGTGAATGAATATCGATCATTTATCTCTACCATAGTAATAATAATTATTAGCCGACTTGGAATCAGCAGCATTAATAATCGTACCAATCACATTCGCTTGTGCCCGATCTAGCAGTTCCTTTGCCTTAATCAAATTCTTCTTTTCTGTTTGACCACTTTTTAAAACAAGAACAACCCCATCACAACGATTTCCTAAAACCTGCGCATCTGTAACAGCCAACACAGGAGGCGTATCAAATAAAATCAGGTCAAACTTTTTTGACAGATCTTCGATCACATTCGTCATCATTTTCGAACCTAACAATTCTGATGGATTAGGTGGAATCGGTCCAGATGGCAAAACATATAGATTATTGGTTTTTGTAGACACAATCGCATCTTTCGAGTTCGTCCTTTTAGTGATTAATGTCGTAAGACCCTTTTTATTACCAACTTCCATAATTTGATGGATAGTTGGTTTACGCAAGTCAGCATCTACAAGTAAAACCCGCTGCCCTTGTTGTGCAAAAGTCACCGCTAAATTAGCAATGGTTGTTGACTTCCCATCCTCCGGCGATGCAGATGTACAAGCCACCAATTTAAATGACTCATCATCAATCATTGAAAATTGAATATTACTTCGAATGGTTCGATATTGCTCTGAGATAGGTGAACGAGGATTAATCAAAGTAATTAAAGTTCTTTTAGCTCCCTTTGACCCTTTAATTTTCTTTTTAGATCTCACTTTCTGTCACCTCTTTTCTTTGAATTTTGGTCATTGCGATCACGATCTCTTTTAATAACAACAATATCCTCAGCGGTTATTAAAGGAATCATCCCAATAACTGGCACACCAATTAATTTCTCTATCTCCTGCTCAGACTTCACTGTTTTATCAAGGAATTCTAATAAAAACGCTAAGAATACCCCCGCCATTGTTCCGACAATAAAACCTAAAGCAACATTCATGGTTAATCTAGGACTTATAGGGCCACCTGGCAGTAACGCAGGTGCCAAAATCATCACATTATCCATATGGAAATTTTCTGCAACTTCTTCTTTGAAAATACTAACCACTGTATTGGCAATATCCCGCGCTAACTCTGGACGTTCATTTTGAACAGTTAAAGTAACCACTTGAGAATTCGATGTACTTCTAGCATTTATCATCGAACTCATACGACCTGCTGACATTTCTAACCCCAATTCTTCAATGACATCATTTAAAATCATCGGACTTACAATCACCTCAACGAGCGTGTTAATCATTTGAAGATTCACATTAATATCCCCACCTTGAAGCGCACCATCATCAATCACTCTCGGAACAAAAACCAGCTGGGTAGATGCTTGATAAATAGGCGTTATAAAAAAGCGTGTATAAGCACCACTTGCTCCCGCTCCTAGAATTGCTAACGCGATAATTAATGCTAAACGTTTCTTTAATATTTGAAATAGTTCCTGTAAATCAATTGTTTCTTCCATTTGTTCTACGTGTTCTATTTTTACACCATCATTTCTTTTGCTATTAAAAATTTAAATCCATCGTTTATTATACACTAATTTTCTTTTTTTTACAATCATTTAAACTAGCATCAAACCAAATCCCACCAATCTATTCATACCTTAATTCACTTTTAGTATCGTTCAATCAAACAGTGATGATTTTTTGAGTTCTTATCATAATTAATGCCTACTAGTAAAAGATTTCCTTGATAATCCTCAAGTGCAGAAGTATAATTTTTCTGTTTAATTTGGTCAATTGCACCTTTGGCATTTTTATCCCATTTTAACTCCACAACCATTGCTGGTTTATCTGCATGTTTTTTACGTGGAATAAACACTAAATCTGCGTACCCTTTTCCACTTGGAAATTCTCTAATGATATTGTAATATTCACTTGCACTGTAAAGTGCTAAACTCAAGACACAACTTAACGAATTTTCATCACTGTATTCAAAAATCGAGGTGTTTTGTTCATGAACTTTTTCAATTCCTTTTGCAACAATCTCAGATTCATAATTCCAAATGGCTTTTAGTAGATTCTCCGAAGCCTTAATGGCCTCCGTAATGTGAGACCAATCTTCTAAATTTTCAATTGCAGTTTTAAATTCATCTCTCACTTCATTGTTCGGTATTCTAACTGTTTTTTCATCAAAATTATAAGTTAAATAACCTAGATGGACAAGAAGTGTAAAAACGTCATTGGCTGAATTAAATGTAGTCATATCGTTATTAAAACTTCTTGTATTAATTTCAATACATTCACCTGCTAACATGAATGCAACTTTTTCTTTCAAACCATCAAAATTCAGTTCAATATAGTCTTTTAATGCGTCATAGGTTTCTGTTTTGTTCCAATAATTATCAAATTCACGATTGATTAAGCACGATTTAACTGAACGCGGATTATAAATCGGCTGCTTTCTGTCAACAAAGTAGCCATTATACCATTTTTTAATGTCATCTATGTCTATTTCGTATTTTTTAACAAGCTCTTCAACTTCAGAAGCTTTAAAGCCAAAGTATTCTAAAAAGCGATAAGGCCTAATCATAGAATATTCATTAAACATATTAAGTGCAGAGTGGGTACCATATTTTTTGATCGGCAAGATACCTGTCATATATGCCAATCCGACGTAAACTTGATCTTTTAGCCAAAGCCTTAAGAAATCCAAATATTGCTTCTGTGCGTCTAAATCGTTTCTATATTCCCGAAACAAGCAATCCCACTCATCAATTAAAATAACAAACTGACGTTCAGTAGCACGGTGAGTATCTTTCATAATTTCAATAAAATCAAATTTATTCTTAAATGTGACTTCTGGATATGCTTCAAAGATTTCTTCTATCATTCTTGATTGTAACAGTTGCAACATTTCATCCACAGTACCTGTGTTGCTTAAAAATTCTTGCATGTTAATCGTTAAAACATGATACTGGTTTAAATGTTTTTGATAAGATGGATGGTTAGCGATAGATAGGTTCTCAAACAAATGATGTGCGGATTCACTTGTTTCATAATAAGCAGCGAGCATGTTGATTGCCATTGTTTTTCCAAATCGTCGTGGTCGACTAAGACAAATAAATCTCTCTTCTGTTGCCAATACTGCATTTGTTTGTTGGATTAAATTGCTTTTATCAACATAAATCTCAGAATTCAAGCTCATTTGAAATTTTAAAGATCCTGGATTCAAGTAATGTCCCATACTTTTCGCCTCCGATTCATTTTTTATCTCCATTATACTATACAGGGCTGATAAAAGCTACAGAAAAACCCTCTTTCCTCTTTTTCTATCAACAACTTTTTTTACTCCATCGTTGAAGTGATGATAGCGTGCTCTCTGATGATTCATTTATTCTAAACGCAGTAAGTGTGTTTATTCTAAGCGTTGTAAGTCTAGTTCTTTGACTTTTTGAATAGATAAATCAGTTAGCTCAGTAATATCTTCAATACTATCACCACGACAAAGCATTTTTTTAGCAATTTCAATTGCTTTGTTGGATTCACCTTGGCGGGTTCCTTGGCGGGTTCCTTCCTCAATCGCCTCATCGCGCAAGCCTTGTTCGTGTAATCTTTTGGCAAACTCTGCATTTTCACGACTAAGTGCATAGGCTTGTGCATGTTCATCTGCACTGATTTTAAGTAGCTTGTCTGTTGCTTCTGCCATTTCTTCTGAGGTTTTTGCAATCATTTTTAATTCCTCCAACGTTGTGACTTGAAATAGTTTACCCCATAAATACTTTTCTTGCTCGACTGTTTTATCTGTTTCTGTCTTCGTTAAGTCAATGATATTCAATTCTTGCACGTTTGTAAAGATTTTTCCGTTTTCTCTTCGCATTATAATTTTCTCATGAGATTTCTCGCTATCATTAAATACTTGGAAAGTTGTGATAACTAGTGATATTGTTCGCCTAACTTTGCTATAGTTTTCTCCGACTTTTATTTGTTGACCAGCTTTTCTTGCGTTATAAAGCTGAAATCTTTCTTTGAAATTTTTGTGTGGGCTTGCTTGCATTTCAATATGAATTGCTTCGCCTGATTTTGTTTTTAGTAGTAAATCGACAGTAAAGCTTTTGTCGGTGATATTGTCTTTTAGCAAGCCAGGGTTTAGTACTTGAATGCTTGATAAGTCTTCATCACTTAATTCAAGGTACGCTTTGAGAAAGCAACGAAGTTCTGGTAGGTTGCTTGGATCTTCGAAATACATTTTGAAGATACCATCGATTGTTAGTGGGAGTATGATTGGATTTTGTTCTTTGTTTATTAGCATGATTCTTGCCTCCGTATTTTAATAGTTTAGATTTTTGAAAAATACCCTACACTATTAATTACGCAAAAATTGGCTTAAAACTTTTTTTGTAAGCGTAACGCATTAAGAGAAAACGTTTTTGTTGGGCGTTTACACATTTAAGAGACGCATATTTTGTTGGTTTTTAGATTTATTGCCAAAAAGAGGTCGAATCAATTTTATATATTGTATTATACATTATTTTTCTACAAAACGCAAGTATAAATAGATTGGAATGAAAGATTAGCATATTAATCGATTTGCGTTTTGGTGTTCTTAATCGCGATTGAATAAGTCACGAGTATAGACTTTTTCTTTTACATCTTCTAAAACAGCTTCTAAACGATTTGACACAATCACGTCTGCCATTTCTTTAAATTCACTTAAATCTCGGATGACGCGTGAGTTAAAGAAATGATCCTCTGGGAGTCCTGGTTCGTAAACAACCACTTCAACATTCTCTGCTTTAATTCGCTTCATGATGCCTTGAATGGAAGATGAGCGGAAGTTGTCAGAGCCTTCTTTCATGGTTAAGCGATAAATTCCCACTACTTTAGGATTTTTCTTTAGAATCATATCGGCGATGTGGTCTTTGCGTGTGCGGTTTGCTTCAACAATGGCTTTGATAATGTCGTTTGGAACATCAGAATAATTAGCGCAAAGTTGTTTGGTGTCTTTTGGTAGACAGTAGCCACCGTAGCCAAATGATGGGTTGTTATAGTGGGTGCCAATTCTAGGGTCTAAGCCTACACCTTCAATGATTTGTTTGGTGTCAAGTCCTCTGATTTCAGCGTAGGTATCTAGTTCGTTGAAGTAGGCGACACGTAAGGCTAGGTAAGTGTTAGAGAATAGCTTGATCGCTTCTGCTTCTGTTGAGTCTGTAAAAAGAATCGGAATGTCTTTTTTTATTGCGCCTTCAGCTAGTAGATTGGCAAATTTTTCAGCACGGTCAGAGGTTTCTCCGATGATGATTCGTGAGGGGTGGAGGTTGTCGTATAGTGCTTTTCCTTCTCGTAGGAATTCTGGTGAGAAGATGATGTTATCTGTTTTGAATTGGTCGGTTATGTTTTTTGTGTATCCAACTGGGACGGTTGATTTAATGATGATTGTTGCTTTTGGGTTGATGGCTAGAACGTCAGCGATGACCGATTCAACAGATTTCGTATTGAAGTAATTGGCTTCAGGATCGTAATCTGTTGGGGTTGCGACGATGATGAATTCAGCATCCTTATAGGCTATTTCCTTGTCTGTTGTTGCTCTTAAGTTTAGTTCTTTTGTTGCCAAGTATACTTCGATTTCTGGGTCGACGATTGGGGATTTTTTGTTGTTGATTAGATCGACTTTTTCTTGGATGATGTCTAATGCAACAACTTCGTTGTTTTGTGCTAGTAGGATTGCGTTTGATAGACCTACGTAGCCTGTTCCTGCTACTGTGATTTTCATATTTTATTCATCTCCTAGTATCGAGTAGTACGCTTTGTACCAATCTATAAATTTTTGCAATCCTTCTTCAATTTGAAATCAAAGTCGTTCATCATGAATGCTTCATCATTTTTAAGTGGTGGCAAATCAATAAAACGAGACTAATTCAATTATTGTATCAATGGAGCAAAATTCTTTCACCATATAGCCTGTTCGTTGAGCTAATATACTTCCCAATTTCCCAAAACATCAAGATACTTTCTTGATTCACTTGTGTTTAGGCTCGAAATTTACGACTTTCAATGATTAATGAAACATTTTTAAATAAGATTAATTCACTCTGCAACTCTTTTGATTTTTTCTAATTTTCCTTCATTTTCACTTTGCTTTCTACCAATTCTGATATAACCAGAATTAATTTAGTCACATTCAATATTATATAGTGATAATCTGAAACATCAGCATAGGTTTAGTAAATATCTCCTACTTGCGTAAAAATTCTTTCTCAGCTTCTTTACCGAGTGCTTTTTCTATGCCCAGGTTGGTCATTTCCGATATTATAAATCTTATAAAGTGCCGCATTATCTTTTTTTCTATGGTGGATTCAACAGCATATTTTCAATTCCTAGACAATTCAATATCATTGATGTAGGTAAAATCGCAATATACGTTTCCATATTATTTGGATGTCCTAAGGATTATTACTATGAAGAAATATTGTTACAAAGAGAGATTTCTTTGAAATGAGTTTTACATCTGCAATCCTTAGTTTTTCTGCTACGTCACATTTTAATTTCATCCTTTGCTCATCTTTGATAGCATCTTTATCAAAAACAACTTAAAATAAGAAAACTCTTCTGTTTTTCGAAATACTATAATCAAAATGATATTTGGAATAATAATTGCTAAGCTCAGTTGAGTGAATAACGATAACCACAAATTACTTATTTTGAATATTTGTGATAAGGTCGCTGAGATAAGAAATACAATTACTAGTATGGCTAAATACTGTAAATGCTCTACAAAATAATTCTTTATTCTTCTTTTGAAAATAGGCTTATAAATAAATATAGGATATGTGTAAACATATACAATCAAAGTGCTTATCAAAGTAGCAATGAGAAGGCCTGCTATCCCCCAAATATGGAGCAAAATAAAAGATAGCGGGAACTTTACCAGGATTTCTATTAGAGGAATAAAGCGATCTTGATAAAAAATTCCTGCCGCCTCTTTAAACATATGACATGGCTTCCTCAGTCCCTGTATATAGAAATTAATGCTTATAAGAAATAAAATGTTTCTACTTAATAAATACTCTTCTCCTAACCATAGTGTAACTAATGAATCCATTGCAAGGTATATTATTGTCATAGCTACAGTGTGTACCCAAAAAATAAGAAAGCTTATTTTGCGATACACTTTAAAAGACTTTTCAGAATCATTCTCTGTCAATAAATTTCCTACACTTGCTACTATACCTTTTACAAACTGAAAAAGAATACTATTAAATGCACTTAGAATAAGAAGATAATTTGCATACATTCCCATTGCTGATAGTCCTAAAAATCTTACAATTAAAATACTATCCATCCCTAAAACAACAGTACCCCCTATCCTATGAAACAGCAACCCTTTAATTTGTTGTAAAAGATTTCTTTTAACTTTTAAATCTAATTTTTCAATTATCTTTTCTTTAATGTATGGGTATTTTTTGTCAGCAATTGTGTTTAGAATATTATTTTCTACTAAACGAAAAACAACTGTAATAAGCGTAAATATTAAAAAATTTTGTGTTAATAACAAAATAATAATCTGAGCTGAATGCATAGTCAATTGATATAAGAGATCCATTAAGCTAATTATATAATTTTTTTGATGGGCGTATAAAATTGCTCGCTTATATGAAAATAAATACGATAACACAACATCCAAAACAAACAAGAAAAATATAAGATGTACGTTCGTGCTTATATTTATTTCAGGCTCCATAAAGATTGGAATAAAAGGTGTTAACAACATTCCGACGAATAAAATAGACATTCCGATAAAACGATAGCTTTTTTTGTAAAATTTCATTAGAGATTTAATTTCAGGTATATTCTCCTTAGCAATAGGTTCATACATACTAAAAATAATCGCTTTAGATAAACCAAGCTCTGCTACGGCTAGTACAGAAACAATGCTTACAAATAAACTATTAATACCAAGATATTCTAGACCAAGTACTCGAACAAAAACAATGCGTGCAAAAAAAACTAGAGGTTTTGTTATAATTGTTTGCAGTAAGCCAACTGATGTGTTCTTTATTGAATTCAATGCTCTCATTTTACTAACCTCATTTTTTCCAAATCAAGAGTTTCTTAAATTTTTTCTTTGTTTTTTGCTCTATCAAGACATGATATAGATTATACTTTTTGGCAATTAGTTTTACCAATATTTTTTTTTCTTTAAAATTATAACTTAACAAAGCTTTGAATTGCTCCTTACTACGTCTTCTTAAAAATTTTTTATATGCTAAACTTCCTTGAAAACCAAGTCGTGTTTTCTCAAGACCTTCGATCACTCTTATATTTCCATCGAATCGAAGTTTAAGTGACGATTCGCTCACATCGGTCATTGTTGAACTATCTCTTATTCTTCTCATAAAGTAACGTTCTGGTACATACATGATTCGATAACAATAACCTAACAAAAGTGCTGTAAATAACTCGTCTTCGTGTTTAATAGCTTCGAATTTTAAATAATTATTCCTTAAAATAGAGGCTTTGATAAAATGAATACACACTGAACATCTAAAAGGATGTTTTCTATTAATTGAAACGTATTCTTCCTGTTCGTAAATTACAAATGGTTTTAGATAGTCACTATCCTTAGTAGCCAAGATGAAAGGTTTCTCTTCTTCATAATCATCATCTACAAAAGGATAAGAGTTAAATCTAATAAGATCTAATTGATATTTCACGGCAATCTCAATAAGGTTATAAATCATTTCACTAGCAATATAATCATCAGAGTCTAAAAAATAAACATACTCTCCTCTCATCAGATCAATCCCCTTATTTCGTGCTACTCCTTGTCCTTGATTTTTCTGCTTAATAATCATCAAATTAGGTATCAGGGTTTTAAAGCTCTCTAAAATAGATAAACTCTTATCAGTACTACCGTCATCAATAGCAATAACTTCTAAGTTACTATATGTCTGATTCATAATAGAGCTTAAACATTTTTTTAAGTATTTTTCTGTGTTATACACAGGAATTATAATTGTAACTAACGGATTAAACATATTTTAACCACCTAAACTCAACTTTAAATAGGTATTTTCTGTGCTCTTTATTAGTATCTAATTTTTTATAAACTTCTCGATTTTAAATATTTAATAATTTTAATTGGCTTTTACTCTCTTCTGAAACTCATTTATTCTTTGATCGATTATATCACCTTCAAATACTATTAAAGCTTCTCTTAGAACAGAATCAAGGCTGTCTTCAATCAAGAAATCAATATACTTGCTAACAACTTCTGAAATGCTTCTAGTTACAGTTTTATAAAAAAGTGCAGGTGTGTGATCTACTACGTAATGTTTAATTCCATCTACTTCATAAACAGGATTCTCAATAGTTGTAGGGATACTTGTTTCAACTCCACCATTTCTATCGCAACTTATATCAATTATCATTGCACCTTTTTTCATTCGCAACAAATCTTCTTTATAAATAATATGATCATCTCTACTTGTGTCCCATAAAACTCCATTTACGATATAATCATATTCACCTATTTCTTTTCTCAACAATGCTTCGGTTTTTCTATCGTATACAGTAATAGAAGACCCTAAGTCGGTTAAAATCCTGTAGGCTCCACGTGCAATATTCCCTCTACCAATAAGTGCAGTTTTAGTTTCATATGGCATATTACCATCAAAAAGTATTGCCTGAAGTACAGCAGCTTCACCAGCAATTTCATTATTCCTCCAAAAAGAATGACGTCCATCATTATACATATCCTCCCAAGCAATAACAGATATTTTATTATCTACTAAAATATCTGTTATGTCTCTATTTTGAACAGCATGCACCCAACCAAAAATCATCTGACCCTCATTTAAATCAGATATGTAATTCCCATCACCTACTTTGGGATCACAAATTATATCTTTTTCCATTGCAACTTCTCTAGAAACAATGTGACATCCTAAATCTGTATAAGATTTATCATCAATGCCTAATGCTATGCCATATCCAGTCTCAAAGTATAAATTTTTCTTATTTTTTATATTTTGAATATGCTCAGGTAATAAAGCTCTTCTGTTTTCGTTTTCTTTGTGACTAATAACAAAACCTATTGTTTTCATAATATCCTCCAATATCAATACTTATTGAAATTGTCTATGCAATTAATAATAATTAATGCTTTAAATTTTCAAAATGTTGAATTACTGATAAATTAAACTATTACAGTATAACTTCTCAACTCATGTAGAAATTTCAGTCAAATTTATTTTCGTCAAATCTATCCACTCTCCCATTATTTTTTCTCCTTCAGCAGAAATATTATTATCTAAACAACCTCTAGGTGTAAAAGTCATTTCTCCAAAAATAGCACGACCATTATAGTCATAGAAATCCATCCTTACAAAGGGAAAGTGCTTACTCAACTTCGTAGACAAGTCATACATTTCTTTAATCACTTTAGGAAGCTCAATGCTTGTAATCCCTTCACGAATTGTTTCTATTCCTCTCTTATTGAATGGTAGAATTTTACCAGTAAAATCAGTTAAATAGAATTTAGGTTTTCCAGATTCCCGCTCTACACAAATCATTGCAACTTTTGGTTTCCCGTTGAAACAATAAATTTTATAATCTATTGGAAGAAAACCAGCATCCGTTTCCAAATATTTTTCGCAAATGATTTTTGGCTCAATAAATTGATAATGTAATTCAGAAGAGTTTTTCCAAAATTTGTCTTTCAACCAACCTTTTAACTTTTTTTTTACATCAATTTCATTTAACTCATCTTTGTCTGCACAAATAATATTTGCACCACAAGTGTTATTTACCTTAAGAACAAAAGAATGAGGAAGTTTTTCCCAACTGATTTCATCAACAGCTTCATAAACTCCATATAATTGATTTAAACAATCACTTTCTCCTTGTTCAATTATATACTGCCTTACTTCATACTTATCAGCACAAATTGACTTTACACTAGGATTCCAAAAAAGTTTTAACCAATTTAACTTTTCATTGAAAGTTGTAGGATTTTTTAAGTCCAAGTAATTTCCGAAATGTTTTCTATATAAAATCTCTGCATGCTTCTCTGGTCCTAGAACATTAAAATAGAATTTCATTTTTTTATGATCATAAGACTTTTTAATTCTAAATAAAACTTTATTTCTTTTTAAAATTGACCTAATTCTTCCCATCATCCTTCATTCACCTCTTATAGCTACACTACTTTTACTTTATACTTTTCTATATCCTAGACTTTATTGAATTCTTTTATAATTTGACCAGCTTTATCTTCCCAGCTATTGAGCTTGATAAAATCTTTGTATTCGTCTGATTCTAGATTGATTCCATTTTCTATAAGAAAGTCTATTTCATTAGAAAATTCATTCAATGTAGCTGCAAATCTAATAAATTCGGCTTCTTCATAACCAGTGACAGGAACAGTAACAACAGGCGTTTCAGAAAATACTGCTTCTACAATTTTAAGTGGTCTCGTTGCTGCCATAAACTCATTTATTTTATAAGGAACTATAACAACGTTAAATTTTTTGTACCAACTAACTACTTCAACTTTACTAACTTTCCCATAATATTTGACATTATTGTATTTTTGTAAGATATTATCGACATAATTTTTCATATTTTGTTCAATATTACCAACTATCCCAAAATGCAAATCAGACCTTTTTTTAACTAACTCTTCAAACAACTCTTCATCTATCCAATCCCGAAAATTCCCAATGATTCCAATAGAGTTTACTATTTGCTCTATGCTTTCCATAGCTCTTTTTTTAGAAGCACCATTTCCAATGACTCTTAATTTTTCAGAAAATTTCTCTCGTTCTTCTAGCAATTTAGGACTAGCCAAGAAAATACATTTGCTTTTTTCACATGCAAATTCATCGAGCTTTATTTGCACTTGATTATAAGAATCATCAAAACCATTTTTTCTCCACTCATCAGTAATATAATAATAAGGGGTGTAATTAAATAGTGCAGATTTCTCTAGTATTTCTAACCATCTCCCTCCATAAAAGAGGTAGTTAAATTCATATTCATCTGAATTTCCAAGTATCTTATCTAAGTTGCGCTTTAATATTTTCATATTAATTTTATTTATTGTATTATTTGAAATTTCGGGTCTTAATAAATATAATGGTCGAATTACATATAAGTTTTCAGAAATTTTTTTAGCAGATCCTAATGCGTCTTTTATCCTATAAAGCTTTCTTTTATACAAGGAAACAATCAAATCTGCACCAATATTAACAATTATTGTTATATCATTACTTTTTTTACTAATCTCATTCCAAAGGTCTATATGATTTGCTCTCTCATATTCTTGTCTAATTATTATTAAATTTGCTTTTCTCAATTCAAATCTCCTCTTATTCAATTGATATTATCCAGTTAAAGAAGTATTAAGGATAGAGTATTTTTTTATCTTTTTTGTTTTCAATTTTTCATAACTACGTTTGGAGCTCAAGTCAATCGAAAGCACTTTTTGTTGAGCTGTCATATTAATTCCAATTGATACAATGAACCACTTCACTAGGCCTATAGAAATATTATTTTGAAACAAAGTCACTTCAAAAAGATTATAATATAAAATCCCTATAAAAAAGCAAGATATAAACTTAACAATTTTATTTTCGGATTTTAAATAAAGTCCATTCCATATTTTCAGAAAAAGAATAAATATAGTCATCAAACCAAACCAACCATTTTGCAATAAAATTTGTAAATAATGATTATGCGCTGATAAAGTGATATTGCTAATGTCATTTAAAAGTATCCCTGTTCCATGTCCCAATATGGGACTAGCACTTATGTATTCAAAAATAACAATCCAAATACGATTTCTTCCAGTAAATATTCTTTGACCAGTTAGGTCTACAACGATGTCATTCCAAATATGGAAATTATCAAACTGATCTAAACGAGGATATATATATGTGAATAATATAAGAATAACAAAGTTTAAAATCAGGAACACATTCCACCTTAATCTATTTTTAGAGATGAAATTAAAAATAAAATAAGTAGTGGTAGCAATACCTACAATAATAAACACAGAGCGTGCTCCTGAAGCAAGTGACAATAAAAAGAACAGAATAGCTAGTAAAATATTTCTTTTTTGAAATGTTTTAAAATAAAGCAAGATCAATAATATACCATCAAGAAAAGTTCGAATCCCTAAAGTATTCTGGTTTTCAAATATACTGGAAAAAGTGGTCGTGTTTGGCTCACCTATAAAGTAAAAGCCATGAATTCCTAACATTATCATGAAGCAAATAAAAAATAATTTTTCATTAACTTTTTCCAAAACATTGTGTTTAGAAAAAAAGAGAAAAGTGCTGATTACTGTTATATATTGAAAAGTAGTTAGAAAAGCTCTTAAATTTGAGTTCATTAGAAGTCCTAGCAATAAAATACTTATAATGAGAAGCTGGGCTTTTCCAATTTCAAATAATCTTTTTTCAATATTTTTTTCTTTACCGACTAAGATTAATAAAGAAAAACTACTTATCAATAATAATGACATCATCGAAACAAAGCCAATCTGGCTGAGCAAACCGTTAGCTACATTATTCAAAGAACTTAAAAATAATAGAACAACTAAAACTTGTAATAATTTATCATTAACATTATACTTCCATCGCACTTTATTCATCTAAAGCCTCTTCTAATCGCATTTTTATAAGTTCTATTTCTTTACTAACTGTGTTCTTTGAATAATATTTCTCTTGCTTAATAGGAGAATATTGCAAAGATAATTTTTTTAGAATAGGCTCAAGATTGATGCTTTTATCATCATTTTCGATAAATGCTACATTTTCAAATCCAGAAAAAACTTCCTTGCAGATCGCAATATTAGATGTTATAACAGGAATTCCAAAAGTTAGTAACTCGCAAGTCATTACTCCTTGAGTATCTCTCCTTGTTGGCATCAATCCACATTTAGAACTATTAATATACTCTAATAAGTTTTCATGTGGAAAATTTCCTTCTAACCAAATCACATTCGTTGGCTTCGTGTTGTAGAGAAAAAAATCCCCCTTTCCAAGGATTAAAAATTTCAAATCAGAATTAGCTTTTGCCAAATTATTAACTATATCTACACCATAGTTAGAACCATCTAAATAATTTCTTATAGTTATAAAATCATATTTTTTTACTGCATTAGTTTCATATTTTTCGATTTCAAATATTTCTCCCACATTATTAGAAATGACATTTACCTGTCCTTTTAAATCATTTTTTCGAACTTTCATATGTTCAAGAAATTCTTCATAAAGAGAGTTGCTTACAAAAACAAAATCAGAAATGTTTCTTTCATTAATAAAATAATTTCTCCATAATTTTATCTTTAAAATATCGTAGCATTTACTAAAAATCGAATTCAAAAATTTTTTTTGTTTATACTTATATGGTTTTGGATAAACTTTCCCAGTATCTAAGATTTCACGTCCATGAAAAAAGAAAATAATTTTAGAAAATTTATGTTTATTTAATATTAAAAATTTGTAGTGATTTCTTAAATTAGGGGCGTGACAAATAAGTATGTCATAATCTCCTTCTTTAATAAGGTTTTTTTGAGGTGCTTTAACTTCAATTCCTTCAATAGTATAATCCATCTTTGCAGAAAAATTCAAAACCACAATATCAAGCCCTTCTGCAAAATATTTTTTATTTCGTGTATGAACATACATAAGAGAAACATGAGATTCATTGTTTGGATAATCACTAACAGCAATTAAAATTTTTCTAGACATTAAAATTACTCCTTTTTATCTCTCTATACAACTTTTTCCAACATTCTTTAATATAAGCCTCTGAAAATTCCCCTGTAGAAGCCTTTAAATAGGAATTCATTCTTAATTCAAAAAGTTTCTCCCTATTTATATTTAACATGTTCAATTTTTCAATCAAAAATATGACAATGTTTTCATCAATATATGATGAATAAATTGTTTGCTCTCGTTTATTCCATACAGAAGGATTGGGAATATCATTTTCATCATAAAATTGATATTTCCCTCTAATTAAAAAACCATTGTAGTCGTCATTAACCATTTCTTTAATTCCATATAAATCAGTTCCTAATACCGCTAATCCATTCTTTAACGCTTCCAATATTACTAAAGGAAAACTATCTTGCCGAGTTGGATGCAAGAGAATATCATGCTTTGAATAAATATCAAAAAGATCGTCATGATTCAGATTAAATTCAATAACATTCACATTTTTTAATCCACTAATTACTTTTTTAACATCTTCGCCCAAATCTTTTATAGGAGTAATAATTGTTAATTCAAAGAAGTTAAAATCAAGTTTTTTAAATGCTTCAATTATTTCGTATCCGCTTTTCAAAGCAAATGCTGTTGATATAAATAAACAATGAATTTTGGATCTAGTCAAAACATTCTTCACTGTTTCTTCCGAAACATTCTTATTTAAAGGGATTAAAGGATAAATTTGTCTAATTAAAATATGAGATGAAATTTCATTATTTACTAAGGAAGGGATTGTTTTTTGACAGGCTTTAGAAATTGGAATAATTGCTTTCAACTTTTTATCCATTAAATATTTTTTTAACTTTTTTTTTCCTAAAAATGTGTTTTTTCTGTTTAATGAATAATGATAGAGTGCCGTTGGATTTTCCAGAGTAATAATATAACTTTTATCTACTTCTAAAAATCTATTATATGAAAATCCAACTTCATAGTTTTCAAAATTAATTTTACTTCTCTGAATTAATCCTAGAGAATCACCAATTTTTCCAACATAGATTTTTCTTAGAAAATTTTTTAATTTTGAATTAGTTTCAAAAAAAATCGTATTATTATCTACTATATATTCAATCTCTTCAGGTGGATCCTCAATTAAATATCTAAAAAAACCTCTTAACTTTCCAGTGAAATAAATCCGCATAATTTAACTCTCCAGTCCTAATGTTATTAAAAATTTTTTCAAATCCTCTTTTTAAGTGCATTAAATACATAACAAGTAAAAACATATATACAGCTTATTAGATTTAACTTCTCAATTTTACGATACGTATACCACGTTCGTTTAAGTGCCGAAATTTTACCACTCGAAACAGAACCTTTTACTACTCGATATTGAGTTAATACTTCATCCAAACCATATGCAATAATCCCAGTTCTTAAAATGCTTAACCATGTTGCGGTGTCTTGTCCTTTACGCACAAGCGGCATCGAAAAATCTCCAACCACTTGTCGGTCAATGACAACCGTTGAACAGCCAATTATGGTATTCTTTAATAATTGATTATAATTAACTGTTTGAGGAACTCTTACTATTTTATTTAACTTTTCACCTTGCTCAGTTACCATTTCATAAGCAGTAAAAATAAATGAGGCTTGATTTTCTTTCATAAAAGTCAGTTGATGTTCTAATTTTTTTAAACTCCATTGGTCATCACTATCAATGAACGCAATAAAACGTCCTTTGGCATAATCAATTCCTGTGTTTCTAGCAACTGCTGCGCCAGAGTTTTCTACTAAAGAAATATATTTAACTCTACTATCCACTTTGGCATATTCTTCTATAATTTTCTTGGAGTTATCAGAAGAACAATCATCCACTAGAATCATTTCCCAATTTTCATAAGTTTGAGATTGAACAGATTCTATGGTTTCACTTATAAATCGATCAGCATTATAAACAGGAGTAATAATCGAAACTAACCCATCTTCCATTAACAAACTCACCTCGCACCATCCCCAGTCAAAACAACCAGAACGGTCTTAAGAATAATTTTCAAATCCAATAAAAACCCGCGATGTTCAATATACTCAATATCAAGAATCAGCTTTTCCGCTGGCGTCAAATCATACCCACCACTAATCTGTGCTAACCCAGTCAACCCAGGACTTACAATGAGTCTATTAACAAATTCTGGCAATTCTTTATAAAACTCCTCAGCCAACTCTGGTCTTTCAGGGCGAGGGCCAATTATCTTCATATGACCCACCAAAATATTATATAGCTGTGGAATCTCGTCAATCCTTGTCTTTCTAATAAAATGCCCAACTTTCGTAATTCTATTATCCTCTGCCTGTGCCCATTGTGCTCCATTTTTTTCCGCATCAACTCTCATTGAACGCATCTTATAAATCGTAAAAGTTCGACCATCTTTCCCCAACCTTGTTTGCTGATACAAAACAGGACCACCATCTTCTAACTTAATTGCTATCGCAGCAATTAACGCAAATGGTAAAGCAATTACTAAAGATACCAAAACTAAAATTATATCAAACAATCTTGAAACAAAATCATAAATCGGCTTGTTCTTAAACCTCACATAATTATAAACTTCCCTTTTTTCTATTACATCCGTTGCCATTATTTCACACCCTTATCACCATTTTACATGTCGCTCCCAACGCCATGCATCCTCGCACATTTCTTCTATCCCATACTCAGCTTCCCACCCAAGCACCATTTTTGCCTTACTTGCATCTGCATAACAAATTCCAATATCTCCAGCACGTCGCTCCACTACCTGATAAGGAATTTTCACCCCGTTCACCTTTTCAAAAGTCTTCACTAAATCCAAAACGCTATAACCTATTCCTGTCCCTAAGTTAACCGTGACAAGTCCTGGATTTTCTTTCAA
>Ga0131853_10004879_pt1 | contig 24111 bp, 24 predicted proteins | sample TergutLab28metaG_FD_92764 | JGI IMG/M metagenome (GOLD analysis project Ga0131853, IMG submission 92764) | Labiotermes labralis P1 segment gut microbial communities from Petit-Saut dam, French Guiana - Lab288 P1 (version 2) (version 2) | ecosystem: Host-associated > Arthropoda: Insects >...
CCCTGCCCATCTCATTCTTCTCGATTTTATCACCCGCACAATATTGGGTGAGGAGTACAGATCACTTAGCTCCTCGTTATGCAGTCTCCTCCATTCCCCCGTTACCTCGTCCCTCCTAGGTCCCATATCCACTGTATTAAAACTGTTCTTACACTGAAGATTGCCAGTGATAAGCTGCTACTGATAGCATTTCTTGCCAGGTTGAAAAATACCCCAGAAATTAAAAAAAAAAATCTGCATTAGAATATCAGGCCCATTCTACTTCCAATATCATGAATTTACACCAGTCTGTGAAACACATTCTGATTTCATTGTTGCACTGTGCATTTTGAATTCTACGTAGTTCACACACCTACAAATGCACTATTTATTAATGTGGTTAAAAGTTTTAATTTACATTAAAATACACAATAATATTGCTCCTACATGTTTCGGTCTCTAATAACCATCATCAGGGAGCTTTATCTGTACCTGACTAAAGTTATATTTATGTTAAAAACAATTGGTACAATTATGTCGTTATATATATTTGGTGATGTGGCAGCATGTCGTAGAGCGGCATGTGTGTTGTGTGCTGTGCAGATTGAGACTATCTGTACCTGACTAAAGTTATATTTAAGTTAAAACACTCGGTACATTTACATCGTTATACAAATTTGGTGATGTGGCAGCAGAGTCTCATTCTGCACAGCACACATAAATATAACTTTAGTCAGGTACAGATAAAGCTCCCTAATGATGGTCATTTGAGACCAAAACATGTAGGAGCAATATTATTGTATATTTTAATGTAAATTTAAAAAAAACTTTTAACCAAGGTAATAAATAGTGCATTTGTTGCTGTGTGAACTATGTATATTCTGATGTCATTTGTACTATGATGGCATGATTTTAAATTAAATGTTATGTGTTGTTTACATAGTATCTTAGGTTACAGAATAAGCAGGAGCTTGTTAACCTCCTTTTTCACCAAATTTCAACTTGTAAAAATTTTTACTTGCAGGACATATTAAAGGACAAAGAGTATAGTAACAATCCTTGCAATGAAGACAATCTGAAAGCATTCAGCATACAGTGTTTTCAATTTCAACAGCAGAACTTTTGGTGTGCAACTGAGAACATATTAACTGCAAGACAAAGGAAACCACTTCCAGTATGTTCATTAAAGACAATGACTAAAAGGCTAACACAAACTGTGATGTACCAAACTATAACTTCCCAGTATGTCTTGAAATATGGTCAAAGAAAACCTAACATTCACTGCAATATGTTGATCTCAAGGGCACAGACACTGTCTGATGGCAAACTTAACTAGCAGCAAACACTGTGTTGTCAGCTGTCATGTGAAACAGTCGGTGTAGTGACCAATGACACAGAACAGATAAACTAAGGCTCCTGTATTTTCCTTTACCAAACCAACTAAATGCATATACAACATACACAACTGAAAAGTCTTTTATTTATTCAGCATGTTTCAGCACTACCATGCCATCCTCAGGGAGCTTTTACACCAAGTTTTAAAACTAGTTAAAATGTGACAGATAATGTTCCTAACCCTTGTACATGTAGCATTCTACAGTTAAGTTCAATTTGCAGGGTGGTGACACACATAGTCTGTAACATATTACAGCAATATTGTGTGTACATTGTATTATAATGACAGTACAAAACATGTAAAAACATATAAAATTTGGTTAAAATTCTTTTTCTTAATATGTCACGGCAGTATTAATTTGGGTATACAAACACCTATCATCCTATTCAATTCATTTTGGACCATGTCCCTGACTAGACACATGGTATGCACAACAGACAACTATAATGTATTACACATCACCCCTGAAAATTGAATGTAACTGTGTTATGTTATATATACAAACATCATAAATGTAATCTATCACATTTTAGCTAGTTTTAAAACTTGGTGTCAAAACTCCCTGAGGATGGCATGGTAGTGCTACAGTATATTGTAGAAATAAAAGACTGTACTATTGTGTATAGTGTATGTGCATTTAGTCAGCTTATAAAAAAAAAATAAGTTGATTAAAATGCACAGAGTAAGCAATTTCAAAATAAGGTCCCTGTATTTATAAGTATTCATTTCATTTGTTGAAAACCCAACCTACCAGGATCCATGGAATGTACATGTATATACTTTGATGTTCATATCTTGCAAAAAAAAAATAAGGTGCCAAAGTCAATTAAACTTTGCGTTAACTGTAGCACAGGTCACAAAATTTGCATCTGTATTTCTAAGAACCACAGTGCTTACAAACTATTGTTCTTGAGGATATTCTAACTCATATCAGATGCAAAATATATTTAAAACTCATTCATGCCTTTGAAGCTAAGAAGGGGAATTATGTCAGACACAGTAATAAAATGTATTGCCAACAGAATCATATGAAACTAAAACATGGGTTACTTAATCACACTTATTGCAGTCTGAGTAGGTACAGAGGTGTTACATGTATCACAGGTACTTGCTTATGACGCTTTAATTATAAAATACGCAACATGTTTCAGCTGATAAGGCCATCATCACGGCCTGATTAAGGACAACCGCTGCTGCTGCTGCCTTTATGTGGACGTGATGATGGTTTAATCAGCTGAAACATGTCGTCTGTTTTATCCAAACTTAGGTTGCGTGTGAATGATTTTGATAAATATATCTGTAAAAATAAACACGTGAACCCTGTATGACACAATCCATATATCCCGCACAGAACAAATAATAATTACACGAAAACCATAACGTCAACAGAAAGCAATCGATGCGTCACTTGTTTCTTCTTTTAAAATTACAGAGTAACTGGTGTCTTTATACCATCACGATTTGAAAACAGCAAACAGCTTCGCGTTCATTCTTTTCCTGTTAATCTCCAATGCACTTCTAGAACTGAACACTGTCAATTTCTTTTAGGTGTCCAGTTTGAAGAAACACAATCACGGATAAACCTTTATAAACTTTAGTGACATGCCTTTGATAAACACAAAATGCGGACTTCGTCATTACCTTTTCATCACACACCAGCAATTTCGATAATTCGTCCATCAACAGCACGTACACTTATAACTGTATTAGAACCACTACAGCCTATGAATGCATTTGTTCGATTTCTATGACACTGGGCAATCCGCTCCCCACATTTCGAAATCATCACAAAATACAACACTCATATCACTCTACTATTACTGTAAAGTAACTACTATGTAAGTTACCAACATATGCAAACACCACAACGGATGAGTAATTAAAAAATATAGCCATTTTCCAACAAAGGAATAGTAACAAAGATAAGAACTGAGAAATCTTACAGGTTACGCGACAAACTATAAATTTATTTACAAAATTAGGCACTATACCTTCTTTATTACGAAGAGCTCACGTCGAACCTACATTGCACGCACTGTCTATCACAGATCATTTCTGTCCGTCTGATATTTCTGACATCTTGTGATAATAACACGAACTTGCCATTTCTGCCATCTGTTGAATGTAGTTATCTGCGTGAATGAGTGTGCTCGCTAGACGGCCAGTCACGGTAGGAGTGCCATTGTGCACGCCCTTCGGGCATATATCGAACTGGTGGTTTAACCCCACATGCTCAACCTCAATGACAAGAGCTCATCACTGGTTTATTCTGAGCCATTTGATTTTTATTTAAAATCTTCCATATATCAGACCCATTTTAATCCTACCAGGCATGGATTTAGTACTAGTGCATAGCTCAGTCCCACCGACGTGAGCCTTTGTTGGTTTCCATCCTTCAGGTTGTAACTAAATTCTAAATAAAAGTATATTTCCAATTTTTCATACATGTGCCACCCATATAATATGCCTTGATATTTTCATCCTAATAACATTTGTAGAGGAATAAAGGCTATGAAACTGATCATCATGCAAAAACCCAAAATAGGCCTAATCTTATTTCCCAGCACATCATACATAACCAATGGACACCGAGAGACAGTAACTGGGGCGTGAAGCCAACCAATTACCTCTACCTAGTTCTGATTTTATCCCTTTAAAATACAGTGACTATTGCCCTTATGACATAAACAGCCATTGCAAATGCTACATATTATTAGGTATTATATTTATATTTCAGATGAGTGGGCTGTGTAATGGAGAGCGTGTTTACTGCGCAGTAGGAACAGACTTTTAAACATAGTTCAGAAGGTTGACAGTCAGGGTGCTTAGGTCTACACCTTCACTCATACATCTTCAAGGCCTTATATTTGAGAAAGCACAGGGAAAATTTACTAACATGCAAAACGTTTACCTTTTCCAAATTTGCCAAGTGATTTGGCACAACAGTTAACAATTTCAACTTACATTTTGCGGGGGAGTCCCAGTTCTAATATTTGTTGACTTCCCAGAAAAATCTCTTGCCCCTTTTCACTATATATTTTCATGATTTTCACCTTCAGTGTAAGGAATATTTAGTCCATGATGACTTCTTCTCACATTCTCTCCCTTTTATTATTCTCATAAAATTTTTAAATGCCATGTAGTATAATATTCTGATATCATTAAATAACTAATGAATGACACACCTCTGTCTAGTGCCAAAACTAAGAATGATTGTAAGTCTACCTCCACTTTCCCTACAAGCCTGCATGGCATGTGAAGGAACAACTTTGCCTTGTACAAATAACTCATTAAATATTCTGAAATTACATATGGAATTTTGCATTTCTTAATAGTCACTGATCTTAAGGAGACTAACATTCAGTGCCAAATACATAATGATGTGTCAACACCGCATTAAATACTTTTACTCATATGTAAACCTGTCAAATGTGAACTGAGTTTAGGAATGTTGCAGCATTTTTACCTGGAAAGGCCCGAAGTGAGCCCCTGTGATAGTCAAGGGCATCATCTGTTTTAATATTAAAATACAAGACAAAATTGACCCACATCCTATTGACATCATTTCATACCCCTATAAATCCTCTTGGTGTGTGCTTTTTTTGTTACTACTACTACTCCTACTATTACTAGTAATAAGCTGATTTTTATTTGACAATGTGGGTTGGTGTGAATCAGCCTCTCCCATCTTCACTGCCATGGCATCTCTCCTCTTTCCACTACTTGGCAAGTGATTTTTATTGTATCTTGTTCTATTCTAGAACTGTCTGCATTTTAATTGTGGCCTGCTTTGCATCAGTTATAACCATCAGCTTATTGGCTTTTATTATTTACTGCCCAGATAATTTTGTTACCTCACTGCCTGGAATTAATCTGAGAATGAATACGCTTGTTACAAACACAAGACTTCAATCAAACTCTTGCCAGAATCAATGAATAATAAGTTAGATCAAATGAAACCATCTCAATACAATAATACTTCAAACATTTGTGTATCCCCTTATGTTTTGGCAGAATTCTGCCACCTTTATGGCTGTAATAACAGACACACGGTATTAAAATTACACATGTAAAAATATGCTATATGATCACTGCACATTACATAAGAACTTGTACACAACAAAAAGTATAACAGACACAATTTGTCACGTAATCCAAATAGGCATAAATAAATTTAAAAAAAATATAAAAAACAAGTACTACGGAAGGAAAGATGATGTCATGAATACAGAACATTTACATTTACTCATACAAGGATCACAGCCAACAAACTGGCAAACACAAGTGTGAGGAATAACACATTCTTTTTCACTTATCTATAGAATGCACAGATGAAAACAAAATCCGTAAGAGACATATGGATATGTCTACCCACATGCCGTAATAAGTAAAAGCTTGGTTAATGTAAGCCCTAAGAAAAATCTAATATTAAGCATAAAAAAAGATATTTGAATTCATTGCCTGTATGGACCTTTTTCATCATATGCATTATAATTTCACACATTACATTTCAGGGGAAGGATCAGTCCCAGTCTTCAGACTTGATGCAGATAGGGAACAATCCAGTCCCTGAAATGTAGCAGTGTGTTAATTTTTAATACTTAACAGTAAAAAAAAAGGCATAAAGTCAATGAGTTCAGATGTCATCCACCACTGTCAGAACCCTACAGAACAGTACAGGAATGATAATTAAAAGTTTGTAATTAATATAATAAATTAATTTACCCCCTCTTATGCTTGTGCAATAACATAATGCAAAAGAGAAAAAATAATACTCTCAACATACTTTGGTAAGCTGCCTTTTACATGTAAAACTTAATACCTTTAGCCTGTTAATACACTCCTGAAGATGGCACAATACTATTGAATTTTATAGGCTGAAAGAAAATATTCATAAATAAAAAAAATATTGTATTCAGATGGTTTTATTAATTTTACTTGTAAACCAGGATACAACAGTCATACTGAATCAATAAAATCAAGTGCAGAATATTTTAATGAAGGCCAGTGGTTGGAAGGGTTGGGGTGAGGAAGAAAACTAAAACGTGCATTGCGTAATGACAAGAGTAGTGCACATATGTAGCATGAACTTCTGACTTGTGAACTGATCATGCATATATTGGATATGCACATATCAATTCTTTTTATCTAAAGTTACATATACCACAAAAACTTTCAGGCCCCATGCATCTCCTTTATCAGCACATTTTACTGTACAATAAACCTCCTCATTAGCAAAAAAATAAGACCACATGTTACTACTCCCATGGTATTTCCTGCTCATTAACTTAAGCATATAAAGCCTATTTGAGACAGAACTTTGGGAAATGCAAACATTAATTCACAAAGTTCACAAAGCCTGAGAAATGTATAGGTCCTTACACTGATGATGTTACACAACAAAACTCTCTGCTAAAAAAAAAAATTAAGATGTAGCCAAAAATGACAGCTGCCTATTTCAATGGGCTGTCCAATGCTACTCACAGAGTTTGAATTATTTAGTACACACCGTCAGTTTCTCATACTGTGATGCATAAGATGAAAAAGATCATGACAAATTTGACAGTCACACTCTCGAACGTACTGTAAGTACAGCTGCAGCAGACTACCAACAACAACTTTTGAGATGTGTCCTGCACTTGCAAGTCAACAAGTACAACTTAGTGTCATGTAATGGTTTCCATAACTGTTTTCTACATCCTACCACAAAAACTGTCTGAATGACTAAAAATAAGTGGCTTGGACTACTTCCAGCTGTGTGGAATGCTACTGAAGTCACTCTTAACACAAGTACTTTATAATAAACATTAGCCTCCCATATTACTTAACCCTTTGCAAACAGTACCTAAATTTAACAAGTAACTCATAATCACAAGAAATACATTTAAAATGAAATTTACCACTACATTTTTGTGAAGTATGATTAATCTGCAGCAGGTTTCACTAGCATGTGGACTAATATTAGCAACAAGCCTGACAATGCATGGCATTTCAGTGATAACATTATATTTGACTGCAAAAACAAGCACAAAGACTGGGATGGTGTAGTCGGTATAGTGAACTGCTATGGGCTAGACAGTCCAGCCCTGGTGAAAACGAGATTTTCTGGACTCATCTGTATTAAATCCAAGGCCCATTCAGCTTCCTGAATAATGAATGCCAAGTCTATTTCCCACACACCCCCTTCTAGCACCAAGGTTTAGTAGGGTAGAGCTTTACATGTACCTCCCCTCTGTGCCTGCCTGGTATGTTAAGACACAGTCTTTACCTTACAAAAGCATGAAAGTTAACACCTGCTCTTTTCGTGAAAAGGTTAACAACATATTTTACCGACGATCCCTTAAAAAAATAGTCCGCTTGCAATGGATTAGTAAAACCATCTGCTCTATTCTTAAACTGTTACTAAATATAATTTTAAGAACATTTCCCTAAATTCAATAAGGAAGCAGCATACAAGAGTTACATTTTTTGAAATATAATTAATTGCTCTGTGTGCTGAACAACATGGATTGAACTGGTTTATTACAAGTTATCATTTTCCACACTATGTAAACAGTTTAAAAAAATAAAAATTCCAGACATAGTTATCTCTCATACTACACACAGAGAAACTGTAAAACTCCGCAAGAGCTTGAGGAGAGGCTGTGGGACACATGACAAGTGTAAAACTCTTTTGAAATATTCTACCAAATTTTAAACAATTTTCTATTCCTTTACCACACTTCACTCCTTATATTTCCTATGAACAGCAATGCTTTCAGGACCTGAAAAGAAAGTAGTTTTCATGTAGTCCTTAATAGTTATGTATCACAACATGTGACAAAAGTATAATAATGTATCAAATATATTTTTTGATACAAGTTACTCAGAATACTTGAAATCAATGGTTCAGTCTCAGCCTCATCCAAAATCACACACCTCTGCAGTTCTGTTCCACAAGTAACAATTTTAATTAACTTCTGGCAATGTTACTGCCTCTTGACAACTGAAATACCATTCTGTTACACAACACACTCTCTTACTTTTTAAAGTACAATTGTGTCAATATGTGAGGTACACGGCTTGAAAGCATACAAAAAGTTTGTAGACACAACACACTGAAGGTTACACGCCAAGTTGATTTTTATTTCTGTAAGAACCTTTTTTTCAGTGACGGAATGGTGGAGATTCATTTTGCCACAGTCCTTGTGACCAACTGTTGGAGCTTTACTTCCTGCAAATAAAACAAAAATTATAACACAATGTCTGCAAAATACAGAGGGCAAGTCTCAAGATTAATATTTTTGTAACAACTGCCACAGAAAAACATTCAGTAAACAAGAAGGTATGAATTGTTTGCATTTTCAAATTTCAAAAAAGCTTCTGATTCAGTATAGCAGCTCTATGGTTCAAGATGAGAACAAGAGAGTGAATGGTACTTAGGTTCAATGCATATTTGATATGTACAAGGCTGTTAAACTTTGTGTGAGACATGATGAAAGCAAAGTGTCAGATGTCATAACACAAATGGGAGGAATGAGACAAGATGTGGTTTCAGTATATACTTCTTTAACAGATCCATAGATATTATGTCTCTAAAACAAATGTATGTGCACAAACAGCTGGAAAAGTTAATATTCCAGATTGGTGGTACAAAGATGTCTAAGCAGTTACATCTGTTAATGTGAATGGTCTGCAGACAGCAAAAGAACAAGATGGGTAAATAACGTAACATGTAAACCTAATACATAACTTGAAGAAATGAAAGATCATAAGTTCCCACCCCATGCTCCACCATCCCAAAAAAGGTGCGGGACTAGGTCAAAAAGAAGAAAGATACTTTCTTACAGGTCACACCATAGAAATTGTTTAGAAAATTGGTTTCTTGGGAATAATTTCAGAAAATACAGGTGCAGAGGGTAAGCATAAGGCAAGATGCATGACAGGTAGCCACTGACGTGGATACAGACAACATTTAAGCTAGGATGCCAGATATGGATATAACATTTTGAAGAATATTCATGAAATGAAAACCAAAATGATGCGTGGAACAGAATTATGATGCATATATGGAGCATGGGACATTCCCAGTGGCCATGTGGTCTAAGGCATGGGTCTGAGCCCTCAACTTCTAAGATTGTGGATTTGAATCCTACTGGGGGAATGGAATTTTGTCTCTTGTGACTGTTGTGTGTTGTCATGTAGAGGTCTCTGCAATGAGCTGACCACTTGTCTGCAGACATGGAGCAATGTTGTGTATGAACTAAAAAACTCAAGAATGAGGAGGCCATGGCCCACATTGGGCTGCAGCACCACAGGGTGAGAAAAAATAATGGGGCATGGGATGAGGCAGAGTTCAAGGCTGCTCTTGCTGTCATAAGAAAATGGAGGGTGTAACATACTATGCAGCAAATGGAACACTGAATATAGAGCTGAGAAGAGGGAGCAGATATGGGAAGATTATGGTGTTAACTACAACATTCCTAAAGTTGACATATGGAAAATTAAGACATAGTTAAGAAGTGTTCTATGTGACCAGCTATATGAAGGAGGCGAAGGAGAAGTTAAATAAAAGTCTAGGGTACCCATTTATTGGCAGAGAAAGGAGATTGATAGCAGAACATAATTTGAAGGAGGCATAATGATACCGACACAAAACATCTTTTTGGTATGGTATTAAAAGATTTGTGTTCTGCACAATATGAATCATACATGGAGTAGAGAAGAATGCATGATGTCATAAAAGTAAATGGCAAGGGCGCGGACAAGGACAGGTGTCCCTTATGTCTCAGAAAGGAGAATGTGGTGCAAACTTTGTGCATAGAAAGAAGATTCAATGGAAGATTACTAGCAAAGGGGCTAGTGGCTAGTAGGAAATGAGCAGCTATCATACAGAACAATTCTGAAATCATAAAAATAAAAGTAATCTTATGAGTATAGGAAAATATGTATGTAAGGTAAATTGTAAGTGGAAGATGTACTGAGAAGGGTGCACTAAGGGGTTAACAAGGTAATGCTAATTTAAAATATGTTATTTGGAAATTGTAAAAATGACTGTACACATATCTGTGAATTTACCTTAAGACCTACAAACAGTGAAAAAATATGGTGGCATGTAACATTTAAAAGTCAGAAAATAAATAAATAAAAATATTCCAACAGGATGCATTATCAGTATCAGAATTTACCTCTAGAAAATGCAACAAATACAAATAAAAGCTTTGCAACTCTTCATTAAAACTGAATCCTTCATAACCCATGCATTTTCATCACATACATCCATTAAATTATGATAAGCTCACCTCTTCTTGCTTTGTTTGTCACGACTATTACTACCTTCCCGGGACCTCTTCTTCCCTGCAGATGACGATGATGATTTGTGCTTATCATGGTGTTTGTCTCGGCTCTTTGATGGACTGTGAAACAAGCCATAATTACAATTAACTTCAATAAATTGAAAACAATAACTGTCCATATGTAACAGCCACATTAAGTAGCTCAGTAATACTGTTTCTGCAGTCACTTTGCATGTACAAACTAGGTACCGTGTGGTAATTCCGGTATCTGTTTTGGTCCAGCAGAAACAATGTTGGAAATACAGAATAACAATTGATTAATGTAGTGACATGGCCATTTTGAGGAGAATGAACCATAATATATTTTAGTGCCAACATTCTGGTGACCAAAAACAATTCAAGTTAAATAAACTAAATAAAATACACATAGATTCTTGGTATGTAATGCCATGTAGTTTGGTAGATAATACCAATGTTTCACAGCAAAGTGTTGAGATTTAAAGTGCAGCTTCATCCTGAACACTGGCCTCCATCTACCAAACTACACAGCATCACATTACACAAGACTACAATTCTAAAAGATACTTCAAGAAGCAAAGGTATCACTTACCGGTACTAAATTACAGAACCTCACCTAAGTCAGAGCTTATTTAAAATTTCCCCTCTCACACAGATTACACACCATCAACATAATGGGTATGAAAGCTTTATGATTCAACAGAGAACTTCCCCACTAAATAGTCTGATCTGTTGTACACTTCCTTTCACTTGCATACCTAATAGTACAGAGGCTAACCCTGAAAAAACAGGGTAATGACATGTGATTAACTCAGCATAAATGAAACACACTGAGTCTCCTCCATAATACATCTATAAAAACATGCAAAAGAGACCAAATTCTCAAACATGAGTATCTTTCTAACCTGTGTTTTGATGATGGTGGCATCTTCCTGTGCCTGCCTACTCCACGAGCTTGTCTAAGCAGCAGAAGGCAAACAACGTACAAATTCATGACACACAGTTGAATAAAGAGAGACCAACTTGATGTAACTTGCTTTTATATTTCATTATGTAATGTTCAACATATTTCGGATGTTAATACAGCCATCCTCAGGAGCTTGCGACTTATTTGTTGAGTTATTTCATGAGTTGTATTGCTCTGGTTCAATGCATGTTGGTGTTACGTTGTGGTTTGGCTGGGGTGGTGTGGTATCCAGATGCAGGCTTCAGCCTGCATAAGGATACCACACCACCCCAGCCAAACCACAACATAACACCAACACACATCAAACCAGAGCAATACAACTCATGAAATAACTCAACAAATAAGTCGCAAGCTCCTGAGGATGGATGTATTAACATCCGAAACATGCTGAACATTATATAATGAAATAAAAAAGCAAGTGACATCAAGTTGGTCCATCTTTATTCAACTATCAAGATGATGCATGGTCCAATAAACATAAGATTCATGACAAACAATCAACCCTACAAGTACCAACTTTAATTCCCAGACAGACAAACCAAAACACTGCAGTAATTTTGAACTGATTCAGACTTATTGTACCCCACTTTCAAGAGAAGGAACTTTACTGTACTTTGATTTAATTATTAAATTCCAGTAAGTAAAAAGTATATAAATGAAAAAAATTTAAAAGAATACAAGTAATTATTTTATGATTGCTTGACCATTGAGGTTGGGACTGACAGGTTGTCCCAAAACATCAGTAGCATACTACCATTCTATGCTTTGTAAAATCCCAGAACACCACAGATCTCACCTAAAAATCATAACTTTCAATTTGCACAATATCTCCTCGAATATACATATCCAATGGGAACTTTTGATAATATTATGAAAATTTTGCATGTAACTACACAAGATCCACGTCTTGATTCTAGAAATTTTACATTTATAAGCAGACAAAGAAAGGCAATCAGCTACATGACAAACATACAGTTGGCCCCAACACAATTTTTTATATCATCACACAGTACATAGCTCAAACTTAACTAGCTTCAAATTTTTGGCACCTTACAGTACTTCTCGAATATGAGGAAGTGAAAGATGTCCAACATTATTTATGTGAGTCATGTTCATTTATTTTTACGTCAGTACTAAAGCTTCCTAAACTGTATAAGATTTCATTATATAGTAACCACCAATATGTTTTAGCCTCTCATGTGGCCATCTTCCAGGTGGCTAGCACAAGAGCACAGTCACAATTACAATGTGTCAGAATCAACCCACAGTTAGAAATTCATACAATACTGATTAAATTCACAGTTAAAAGAGTATTTTATAGATAGGTATAAAACACTAGGCAAAAAAGGGTGTTGTACTTGGATCATGGTGCTGTGGATGACGTACACAGAAGATATCATAGTGAATTAGAGTCCTGTAATAATATATATATATATATAAATTATGTTAATGTATTATTAAATCCTTCCAAAGTGAAATATTGATAAAGGTAAAATGGTAATTAATGAAAGTACTTATCAGGTTTGTGAGCAATGATACATAATTTGTGGCTACATTCCTGTTCTTGCCACCCAGAAGATGACCACACAAGTGGCTGAAACATGTCAGTGGTTACTATGTAATAAACTTACATTCATACACTCAAGTGCATTTGTTGGTCTTTAAAAAAAACTGTATATATCTGATCAATGAATGGAACATATTGCAAGACTGACATCTCTATCATTTGAAATGTTACCCTGTTGTATGCAAGTGCTCTTTGTATGAGTGTTTTTATAGAGGTAGACAACAGCTTTTAGCTAAAGCCAAAACATGTCACACTATATACAAGAAGACACTGTAGGTGTGATCGACTGCTTCTCTCCCCCCCTCTGATTCGTATACCACCATATGGTGTCACATAAAGATATGTATGTTATGTCACAATTAATGTAGGACATGGTGGTGACAGAAATTTGTTGACTCAAAGTAAGCCAGGGAGTAAACACCTGAAATTATGGGACAATCTTTATGACACCCTGAGCCTTTCCTGGGGGTCTTTCGACAGAATATAAGGAGAAAGATACAGCGCTGGATGGAAAACCAGCATCTGGTATTGTGGCGTGGTCCTTGTGGTACACACAGACAGGCTCCAGAACTGATTTCTGGCCCTGACCTGGCTGCAAGGCCCAATTATTGTCCTTTAATAGGACACAATCCAGGGCTGTTATTGGCCTTCTTACTGTACATAACACCTTGAAAAGACATTTATATATAATGGGCTGAGTAATAACCCCGCTTGTAGGAAATGTGGTATTGAGGAGGAAACCTCAGTCCGCATTTTGTGTGAGTGTGAGGCCTTGACTCCACTCAGGCATACACATCTGGGTTCCTTCTTTTTGGACCCTGAGGATATAAGGAAACTAAGAACAGGGGCCATCTGGAACTTTGCTAAAGGAACATGGCTCCTCTAATTTAGTACAGAATATGTGGCACAAAGGGCCTGTCCTAAGGCCTAGGTGCATCGTGCCCGGAAGGGCTCAAACCCACATACCATTCAATTCAATTCAATTATGACACCCTGTATAAAGCATATGTGCAATAAATGAACTGCAACTGCAGAACTGTGCTTCTGACACCACTGGCAGACTACTGCAGATCAGATTACAAATTAACAAATGAAATAAGCACATAAGCCAGGTAGTTCATCATCATCATCATCATGTTCATGAAGGGTTAGGCATGTTTCCTGTTCCTTAATCCTCAAGATGAAGTTGGTCCCTCCATCTCTTCCTCAGTTGTCCTACGTTCCCTTGTCCTTTTGGTTGATATTGTAGTGCTTGTTTTGTTCATGAGTTAATGTATTTATGCATTTAATTTAAAAATTAATGTATTTATATATTTAATTTAAAATACACAGAAATATGAGTGAAAGTACTTTCATCATGTACCCCAAATGCCTTCAGATTATACACTCCAAGAACTGCAGGTAAGCGACAAAGAAGTAGAGAATGAGGAAACACTGTCAATACATGAATCAGTTCCTACAGAATTCAGACTGGAAGAGTAAATAGGCTTGGTTTACTCTGCTAATAAAACAGAGAGCACAGGTCAGAGCATAATATGGTCTACAAACCAAAAAAGGGTTTACATTCTTTCCATTAACAAAGTTTCATCTGTCTTTGCCATCTGAAGACATGGCCATACAAACAGCTTTCTCCCTCACCCCAAGCAGTGTCCATTCAAATAACCCATTCATGATATAGCAACAACAGGGAAATACCTCTCCTTGTACAGCAATGTCTGTGCAAGTCCTAATAGATCTTTAGGCCATAAACATTTCCTCCCATGCTAACACACAGTGAGGAATATATCTGACACACCTAACCTCTAAACTGAACTGACGCACCTACGAGGGACATTCAGGAAAAGTTACTCCCCCAGGCACTTCCGTACTGCACTCTATCCGATAAAACACAGTGAGACACATTAGCATTACCCTTCTGCAATATGCCCAAATTCTGTCCAACAACTTCAGTACAGAACTGACATCATACATGAATTTCATGTTGTTATTCCTAACCATGGCACACAGTATTACAGGTCTATTACAGACAGCCCAAAATCTCAAATGTCCAGACATCCATATGATTCCATATGCATCCTGGGCTATCTGCTGTAGAGGAACAGGGCATACAAATGAACAAGACTTGCAACTTTATTATCCACCACTTAGCAGTGAGTTACCACACCATCAATCCAAGCCACATCAACTCTGAATCCACAACAACAGGAGCAAAACAACACTACTGCATCAGGACATTAGAAAAGCCATCGAATTAATCTACAGTATAAATGCAATAAGCAATGAGGTTATCAGATCCAATGGAAAAACGAACACTTTTCAAGTAAGAAAGGAACAGAAAATGGCACAACCTTTCATGACCAATAGGATCCACATCAGTACAGATGACATACAACATAAATGCTTTAGATTTTATCTGTTCTTTCCTCTGACCCTTTTAAACTAATTTTCTCCTACAATCTTCCCTACTCTGGTCCCCACCAACCCACATTCTTCAGTGAAGGACAATATTCCAAACCTCTACAATTACTCCAACAGAAATAAGCTGTTGTAAGGTCTATCTGTTTATTCCATATCCATTACCTATCATTTGACACCCAAACAGTAAACATGCAACAGCAAGGACCCTGGTATCATGAAGCAGGATTGTGAACATGGTGGGAAACTTGAACACAAAAGCACAGCCACCACTAATGTTACCTGGCAAAAACAAAAGGAAGGGAATGACATGCCTTTATCACAATAATGATAATGAAATATTTGGATCCCCTAAATTTTAAGAGGTCTGGCTGCATCTGCTGTCAAGGAATCACCACTGCGCCCGCATCAAGAAGGTGATGAAATTAAGTACTACCAATATCAGAGATAATGTGGACATTAGTACGCACCTGTGTTTGTCACTTGATTTGCTACTGCTCTTGTGGCTATCCTTGTGATTGGAACTGCTGCTGTGTTTCTTGTGTTTTGATGAGTGCCTGCAAAGTAAACAAATTGCATTTTTCATAATAGGTTGCAAAAAAGTTGAAGAGTTGAATATGTTTGCTACAAATGTACAACCAAACTAGAAAAATACAATTTTGAGTACAGGAGACATCTGTACTGAAAAATGACTACAATGGCTTGCAAAATTTCAAGAAGTCCTGCTCACCAAATTAAGGTTTCATTTGTTAACATGAAGCATACTAATTCAAACTTTGGCTATGTACACCTTAAGATCATTAACACTGCGCCTAAAAATCATTTAAATTGCTAACCTATCCCTTCCAGAATCTTTCCGTCCTCCAAAACTCCCAGGCTGCTTTCCTTTGACTTTCTTGCCTGTACCAGCATATTCATCTTGGAAATCTCTGCGTTCTTTGTCTGCTTCAGCTGCCTCACGCTCCAGATCAGACCAGTCTTTTCCTGATTCTTCTGAACTTGCCAACTCTTCCTCTGAGTAACAGAAACAGAGACATGGGTGAATAAGTATATGTTCATGCATCCAGTATCAACAACAATAACAACAACAGGTGGTCACAATTTCATGCCAGTCACCACAAGACCGAAAACAATTACCATGGACAGGTCCAAGTTACTACATTTACTTCAAATTACTTCACCAGAACCATATCATGGTTGAAACAGCATAGTCACGCATTACGAACGTCAATATACAACAGAGTTCTGCCACAAAGGTTTCCTGTTTCAAAAAGATTAACAACCAATGTGTCTGAGAGCACAAGAATGAAATGTTTAACTACTGCTTTTCAAAGAAAAATAAAATGTGACAATGGAAACAAGCCACACCTTACCTTCACTTTCACTTCCTTCTGAGTATTCTGAGTAATCAGAGTCATCGTCCGACTCTTCAGTTTCTGCATCCGATGGCTGAAAGAATAACCATAACCAAAGGAAATACTCACAGATTACTGGCACCCAGGGCCAATTTAAGATTATCCCAATCTATGCAGCTGCATGTGGCCCTGAAAAGGCTGCCTGCATTTAAGATTTTTTGTGTCACACATACTTTGTAAGTAAATTTTTACAATGCTTAACTATATTGTCAACTCAGGACTTTGCATGGGTAGGACCCCTTTGATTTCTGCACTGGGCCCAAAAATGTCTTTAATCAAATTTGCTGGCATTTCACATGCACAGTACCTTTGCAAACATATCCATGCATAAAACCATAGTTCTTTCTTTCTGCATTATACTCTCTATCTTCAACCAGTCAATGCATTTACACTGTCACCTGCATGCATCTTTCACTGGACTGTGGGAATTACGAATACCACCTGCTTTATCATCAACCAATTCGTCACTCTGCCCACTAAGTGTATTTGTGTTTCATATTATTTATATAAAATAAAGATCACTTATTTCCTTGTACATTAACCTGCACAGTGGTTGTATACAAAGAATTTCGTGGCAGATAAAAGCACTGAGAATGAATATCAAGGATTCTGTACCATTCTGAATATTAAATGCACCTATTCTCCAGCAAGTGATAAGATTTCACAATGTTACATTTTATACTGCTGCTTATTTTCAGAATATACTACAAAAAAAATCATATGATAATGAGAAGTTGTGAAAACAATTTCAAATTTTTCATGCCAGGATAACAAAGTGACAAAGGTAAAGTTGCGCAGAAAGCAGGAAATGAGTCAACTACATATAAAAATGCCATAAGACAAACACACCAACATTTTTGAGACAACAATATTCATAATTCAATAGCAGTAACTGTAAGAAATCTTCAGTATAAATTAAATGTTTAGCACATGACAAGTACACAATAATCAACTTCCATGTTTGTAAAACGAACGGTATAGTAAATCATCACCTAATAACAGAAATGCAGTAACTTTCTACTGCAGTCATAGCAAAACAGCTGCAAACAACCCCTTCCCCCAACTGTTACTTGTCTTTTTTTAAATGAAAAAGCATGTCAGGTATTCACACAAATATTCGTTGTTTAATTTCTGATCTGTTTTATGAGTTATCTATAATTAGTATTTGTAACAATCCCAAAATTTCACACTGTTATGCATTCTCATGTTACTGGACTTCACTGTACTTATTTTCTCACTGGTTTAGTCAGGAGTCTGAAATGCTCCAACTTTCAACAGCCTGATTTGCATGTTTCCAACATTTCAGGACAGGCTATCAGTTCTATTCCCAATGGTCAAAGCATCCAACCCATACCATGAAACAACCAAGTACAGCAAAGATAGTAACTACACTGTGGCTGAAGCCTGGCACCTTACACAGCCTGGTTTGGGTTCCCTTAGCTAAAGCTCAACTCTGACTGTATTTCAAAGGCTTGGTCCAGAGTTTACAATGCTCTGATTTGTACTGAAATAAATTACATGAACCGAAGGAAAAACTCTCTTTCCTGTGACAAAGAATACTGATGCAGGTGAATTAATTTACATCATTAATGTAGTAGCATAGCCATCTGAATTCAGTGTTCTACTGCATTAGGCATAGAAATATGTTAAAAGATTAGAATCTGTTTCCTTCTGAACCACAACACAATCAGGTCAAAATCAATGCTCTTAGTATCACTTTGCCACCTTGCTTATAATTTTCCAACCTCATATGCATCATCCTCTTCTTCTTCTTCCACTTCTTCAGCATTGTCTTCATCATCAGTTTCAGGATCCAGGAAAGTCCAACCACCACTATCAAAGAATCCTTCCGGATCATCTGTGATAGTCTTCATGATCTTGGTCCAGTTCAAAGATTGTATGCCCTCAGAATAGCGTATGTCACATGAGCTGTAGTTGGAAGAAAGTCAACAGATGACTGAAATTATTTCACATACCACACACTAGAATGTTAGAAATTACAGTGAACGCAAATGGACTCTCAGTTTCGGTGCAAAATCCCAGGTGCCTGGCCACCCAGTTGACTCAGCACTGTGATGCCTACCAGCATTAATTGTTGCAATTTTTTCCTTACATTTTAAAATGAGTGTCAGTTCACGTTCTGGGCATAGAGTGCTTGACAAGTAAGATTCACAGTACAGCAGCAAACTGACAGGATGGTGATGGAGTAGCCTGTGATTATGTGACCACACCTTCAGGTAAAATTCAACATCAACACCACTTTTCAGAAAATGTCGAAGCTAATACCATTCCTCCATATGAAATTTAACATGCATCCACTCTGCAACATCATGGACTTCGACATTAAGAGAGGGATGGCACCACTGCTGATGACTGCAAATTACTCCCTGCATGATGTGAGGCATTTGATGTACTTGGAGATCTACAGCCTGTTCTACAAGAAACCTCTAATGCCCCTGAGCACACTGCCAAATGACCAACTCTGGATGTATATGTATCTAAATTACAAACATTTAAAACAGTGTGACATCCTAAATATTTTGACACAGCACTTACTACTGTGTAAACAGGGCTATAACTACAAATGGAAAGTGACAAACAATTTTGTAATTGTAAAAACAAAGTGTCAAAATCAAAGAAGGAAGTTTGAAGATAAAAATTAATCTTTTAATGCAGAATTCAAATAGACTAATGATACAGTTCAAGTCACTTGGAAATACAAAACTGCAAAACAGTATCACATTTTCAGGCTTACCATTGGAAGAAGTGTTTCAGTGTATTCAGGAGTAATGCCAGACAATACATTAGTGATATACGTACTGTCCACTGCTACATTTGAATCTACGTAAGAATAGCAGCCAATTTGTGTTGTGTTTGGAGAAAACCTAATGTGCCACTGCTAGGATTCAGAGAAAACCTACAGTAGAATGTAGGGCAATATCTAAACATTCTTCTGCCACTGCTAGGATACTGGGACAAAATTGACACCAGGATGAACAAGATGGATGAAAGAGGAATACAGGAGAGGGGAGGATGGAAAAGGTACAAAAAGTAAAAATGAAAAAGATGATTTCTTTGACATCTCTGATGGGTTATATGCTAATTCATGGTTATATATATATCAATGACTAAGGATGAACAACATTTGGCATTTCCGCCAGTGGTCAGTCAAGCCTCTCCTAACCTCAGCATCATACAGTGTTCCACAACATAATCACCTGGCACCACATATTTTATAATGTCAGTTTGTTCAAGGAAAATATATGCATCAGATGTAAATAAAACCAAAATACCAAGGGTGCACAAATTTTCCAAAAATCTAGGTGCTACCTCCAAATTCTTGGTGCCTAAGAGTAACATGCAGCAAGTTCCAAACTGAGGAACCACAATTCACACATGACCTCTGAAGTTCAATGTCTGGAGCCTTCCACTCTGTGCACATGAACTGATATTTCGTTTGGTATGTACGGGAAAAAACTGCAGTAACTATACTGAAAATACCAGGTGCCACTGTACAAAATTTAGTCACCCGGAATTTCTGCACCCCTACACACTCCAATACTTACTTTAGCCACTCCTTCACATGATCCAGCAAGTTCATGGGAATAGCATTAACCATAGCCACTTTACGATGGTAGTCTTTGAAAACAAAGATCATGTCAAAGTTTTTCAGGTGAAATTGCACCCGTTCGAAATGTACAAGCTCGACATCCTCAAGTGTGATCACAAAAGGAGGCTGTGAACAAAATCATATGAAAATAATTACAGGGGATTACCAAAGAAAACCCTTCACACAAAAGTATTAAAGATATCCCACAAAAAACAATGTTTCTTTCATAACACACACACATCTCTTCTAGTCTTACCCTCCTATATTAACATGAGAATTAAGAGTATTTGGCAAATTTGAAGCTTAGGAAATACAACCAACAAACCTCTTAACAGAATCAAACATGGTGAACAGACAGTCATGAATGTGTGAGAAAATGTGTAACTACTACTTCTTGTTGGACAAGACGAATAACACTGCTGCTCAGATTGCAACAGTACTGCAAAACATTACCAGCAGAACACAGTCGCCAAAACGTAGAAACTCACAAGATATTTAAAGATTTCAACCGTAACAATACTCACCCACTCTGTAAGATTTACAAGACAACCACTGGTGGGCTGCAGAAGCACCGTACTACGGAACGGAGCACCAGGGAAGCCAAGTTCCCTAAATGGAGTATCAAACTCAATTTCCTGCTTTGTCATAGCCTCCACCTTCTCACAGAAACTCTTAAATGCTGTCTTCAGTTTGTGACGAAGTTCTCTTTCAGCCTGTTCAGCTGCTAGATCATCTCGATCATGCATGTGCTGATGTTTCCCCAAATCGGTTGTTATCTCACCAACTTCAGTATAAAACTGCACATCAACATGTTTCTTCTTGCCAAACATGATGGCATGCTACAGGACAAAAGTGCATAAACATAACACTATACACAGATGTTCAGGTACTACCATATGAATCAGAGTATGATTTACAAATGACTCAGCACCACTACACACAAACACAAAATGAGAATGCCTGCCACTGTGTCAAGATCTATAGGGATGTGTAGCAATAATATTCAAAGTTACAAAATTACATACTGAAATTTAAATACATGAAATACAAAAAAGATATCTATAAATAAATTGAATCATACATAAAAATAAGACATCACTGAGCATAATTCTGTTAAACAAATGTGAACAAAAACAAAACAACAATACCCTACAACATAACAAATGCAACGATGAAATATTATACCACCGAACAGAGCCACAAAAACAGGATGCAGCATCACTAATATTCCTATGACCTTTATTCGGTATTGCAAAATCAGATCAAATGAATACAAGAATTGGAAATATTAAATGTTCCATAATTATCAGGAAAAATGGGAAGTACCACAGAAATGGTTACAACACACAACATGAAGATGTAACATGCCACATCAAACAAGTATCTCATTTATGAAAACAAACAAATACTCAAAATGCGATTCAAAGTGTGATTCTAGAAATTTAAAAAAGCTTAAATAAGCCACCAGAGTTCCATACAATACTGGGGGTGTATAACACAGATACAGAACTGTAAATAACAAGATAGCACACATGCCAGGAAGGTTTGCTCTGTCCATGGACTTCAAAATGTTGGAAAATGCTAGTTCATACAGTGGTGGTGGTGGTGGTGGTGGGGAGGAGAAGGAAGAATTTCAAAGCTATTAATTTATATAATCTCTACATAACCAGTTGTTCCCACCTTTAGATGAAAATGCAGCAGGATAATCATCTCACCCTCACATGGCTGAAAGAATGCATTCTTGATATTGTTGTACAAGATGTCAACTTTATCCCCTCGAACTGAGGTGTACCGAAACCCATTTACATGAGCTTCTAAAGATCCTGCAAATGCATTATCAGCCAATTTCACTAAACTGGAGAACATTACAGACCCTCCATAGTTACACAACACAAATAAGCCTTCATTTTCTGCATGTGGTGACTAAAATTTACATTACTTCAGTATACTTTCTTTTGTGGTTCACTTTACACCCTACCAGAATACATACTATATAGCACTAATGGCAGGTTCTAAAGGTAAAGTTCACGCTATAATATCCCATGAAGGTACAGAGGGGGAGCAGAGGTATATCTGTACTATTTCTTTAACTTAACTGCTAGATAGGGTGGGTGGTAAATGCCATGCCCTGGCCGCTTGACCCCCAGAAATAACCCAGTACCCACTGCATAGGAGGCTGTCATGGCAGACGAATGAATATAAATGTGGAGCATTGGTGGAATACTACTGACAGGGGGCAACTAAAGCACTCAAGAGAAAAACCTATCCCAGTGCCACTTCATCCACCACATTTCCCACAAAAACTGCCCCTCAAGCCCAGGAATCCATGAGAAGCACATAACAAAGTGCTTATGTATGGTACACAAAGAACACAGTTCAATGCCCTCTGAACAATCTGGCAAAGTTTTTCACTTCAGTTTAGTATTCATTGTACTGAACACCCTCACTGTTTGCAAGGGTTATGTTCTTGAACACCCCCACAAACAGTAAAACCATGATGTGCAAACTTAAAACTTTATGAAAATGTGGTGTTAAGAGGAATCAATTGACATGAAACATGAGAAGCAATATTTTCATTCATGATGAATGACTATGTATATATCAGTGTTAGCATTCATGTTTACTCCAATGACATCACTTGACTAACATCTATTGGGATAATAAAACAGACACAGGAGAACCAGAAGACATTGTAAAGAAGGAGGTGGTCTTAGACTGTTCTCCTTTTGGGTGCACAAAGTTACAAAAGTGAACGGTAGTTATGAATCATCGTGGTAATGAACATCCCCGTAAAAAGCCTCACTTTACAAAAAAAGTATTCCATACAATTTTAATGAACTGACAGTGCCAAAGACAATGTCACTCGGGTAAAGACCCCACCTAAATTATACTCAGTCTGACATGGTTACACTGCAAGAAAGCATACACTAGGTACTACACAATATACACAACATGAGATATGAATCCCCATTTCAAATCTTTTTTAAATATGTGTTTATTACTTTCTTATTATATCACAACCATCATCACTTTAATAATAATAATAATAATTTTAATTTGAGGGTTACTTACTTACTCCATGATGCAGAGTCCTTCTTGAGAAGCTAACTGGTTTGCAGCTAGTCAAGAAATTCCCTGCATTTCACGGAAACCGAAGGTTCATTACCGCACTCACAAGTGTCCGCCACCTGTCTCTATCCTGGGGCAGCCCAATATAGTCCAATATCCTTATCCCACCTCCTGGAGATCCATCCTAATATTATCCACCCATCTAAGCCTAGGTCTCCCCAGTGGTCGCTTTCCCTCCGGCTTCCCCACCAAGACCCTATACACCCTCCTCTCCACCCCCATACGTGCCACATGCCCAGCCCATCTCATTCTTCTCGATTTTATCACCCGCACAATATTGGGTGAGGAGTACAAATCATTTAGCTCCTCGTTATGCAATCTCCTCCATTCCCCCATTACC
>Ga0131853_10004881_pt1 | contig 24108 bp, 14 predicted proteins | sample TergutLab28metaG_FD_92764 | JGI IMG/M metagenome (GOLD analysis project Ga0131853, IMG submission 92764) | Labiotermes labralis P1 segment gut microbial communities from Petit-Saut dam, French Guiana - Lab288 P1 (version 2) (version 2) | ecosystem: Host-associated > Arthropoda: Insects >...
AGATATGGTTCCAACGAGAACAGGCTTTACTTTTGGAGGATTTAGACAAACAAATAATCAAAACACATTTACAGTAACTACAAATGTAACAACTTCAACTGTCTCACTAGAAGCGATATGGACGTCTACAGACCAAGTGAATTTAATATTTAATCCGAATGGCGGAAACTTTCCAGGCCAAACTGGCAGCAGAACATTTAGAATAGGACGTGGTCAGCACATTTCTGGCTATTTTGGTCAAACAATCGATCAATTAGCAGGAATTCCTACACGCTCTGGCTATACATTTGCTGGTTGGTATGTCGGAAACACTAACACTGCTTTCACAGTAACAACATCTATAGATGTAAACACTACTGTAAATGCTAGATGGACAGCTAATGATCTTCCAGGTTGGACAGCTCCTCCGACTCCAACACCACCTGTTTCTCCACCACCTACTCTCCCAACTACATTTAATGATGTTCACCAAGGTCAGTGGTATTTCAATTATGTAAATACAGTTTCTAGCTTAGGAATTTTCCAAGGGACAGGGAACAACCAATTTAGCCCAAATGTTAACATGACAAGAGCAATGTTTACTCAAGCTTTAGCAAACTTGCACAATGCAAACACAGCAGGACTTGGAACAACATTCTCCGATGTTGGTAACAACGTTTGGTATACAGGTCCTATTACTTGGGCATTTAATTCAGGAATTGTTCAAGGAACTGGAGATGGACGTTTTAATCCAAATGCAAATATTACTCGTGAGCAAATAGCATTAATGCTGTTTAATTACGCAAACTTTGCAGGTGTTACACTGCCAACTACGGGTTGGACAGGTAACTTTAACGATGCAAATCAAATTTCACCTTGGGCTTCAATTGCTGTAGAAGCACTCCACGCAGCAGGAGTTATTACAGGAAGGCCAGGCGGAACTTTTGACCCGCAAGCGCAAGCTACAAGAGCAGAAGTAGCAGCGATGTTTGCAAGATTTGCCCAATTTAGATAAAAAGGAGTAGTTATTTTAAAATGAAAAAATATTTATATTTATTTTTGCTAGCAATATTTTTATTGCCAGCAACAGTAGCTTATGGAACAAACCCTTTAATGATTTACCCAGATAGCCATACACTTAGGCTTCCACCGAACACACCACACACTATAGAATTTTCAACTTGGCCTTTAGAGAGTGCTGAAGGCCAAACAAATTTTGGATATATGAGTGGTTCGAGAAATCATATTTTAAATATTCCTGGTCGTTCGGCTGGCACAGAAATAGATATTGTAGTAACCTTTACTGGTCTATATGATTGGGAACATGAGTATCAAGGAACTGTAACAATAAGTCTTATTATAGATAGTGCAACTCCTCCGACTACTGCCACAATTAGCCAAAGTTCCATAGCTCAAGGAGGTTCTGCAACTTTATCAGCTTCTGGTGGAACAGGGACTGGAAATTTAACTTTTAGAACTTCTGGAACTTGGCCACAAGGTGTAACAATTAATGGAAGTACTGTTAACGTTTCAAATAATGCAGCAGTAGGTACGCATAATGTGTATATAAATGTAACGAGAGAAGGTATAAATGCAGTAACTTTACCACTTTCTTTCACTATAACTGAAAGAGAAACAACTAATGGACAGCAAAATCAGACTAACCAAAATCAAAACCAAACACAAAATAATAACAACAGACCTGGTTGGGCAACTGATTTCACTCCAGAAGGTGCAACAAATTTACCACCTTGGGCAGTCCAGCCAGGACAACAATCTCCACCACCTCCGCAACAACAAGATCCGACTCTTCCACAGCAGTCAGGCACAGGAGGCGATATCCCTCTTCCTTGGCAACAAGGTGGAACTATGGCTTTTAGTGATATTGCCCCTAACCAGTGGTATTATGACTATATAATGCAAGTTTCTGATTTTTTCCATGGAGCAGACCAGCAATTTTTTAACCCAGATACTAATATGACAAGAGCGATGTTTGTATATACTTTAGCGAATTTGCATAATGTAAACACTCATGGACTCGTATCAGATTTTAATGATGTTTCAAGAGATTCTTGGTACGCAGGTTCCGTAGCTTGGGCAAATAATTCTGGAATTGTTCAAGGAATTGGCGAAGGACGTTTTGCACCAAGTGCGAATATTACTCGTGAACAAATAGCAGTAATGTTTTTAAACTTCGCAAACTTTGCAGGAGTTAATTTGATTACAGCAGGTACACCAAGCTTTACAGATTCAGCTCAGATTTCTCCTTGGGCAACTGAAGCAGTTCAAATGCTAACCCCAGCAGGAGTTATAGCAGGAAGACCAGATGGTACTTTCGATCCACAAGCTTCAGTAACACGTGCTGAATCAGCGGCAATGTTTGCGAGATTTGTCAATTTACTAGAAGTATCTGAGCGATATCAGCAACCACCAGTGTCACAACAGCAACCACCTGCTGAGCAACCGCCAGTACAGCAACAGCCACCAGTACAAGAACAAGAACAACCACAACCACCAGTCGGGCAGCTAACAACTCCTTCTACATTCAATTCATATCAGCAAACATTAGACTATTTCTCTGCTAGATTACACGAAGCTATACCAATTATAGTTAGAGACTTTAGACAACAAGCAGAACAAAATACAGGTGGATTAGATGCCCTTATAGAGCTAAGTCTATCTAATATGGAAAGATTGGCAACTATATCTGTTGATGGTGTTGGTGAAATGGCAGCATTTATGTTACGTACAGGTGGAGATATGGACACATATATGCGTTATTCTGCTTTACTAACGGAGGTTTATACTGAATTAGCTACGCAAATAAATGACATTTATATGGAATTTGCTATGAGATTATTGACACCTTAAAAAAGAGAGCTTCGGCTCTTTTTTTATTTGCAAGGAAGTTTAGAACACATTCGCCTTTGTCGGTAGACGCTTCTTTTTGCATTTTTATAAAATTAAGAAGTCAAGCGATATCTAATCTTGGCTTCTTTCTTCATTTTAAAACTAAAAAAAGAGCTTAAGCTTTCAGGCTGTTACGCTATAGCAAACGTACCTGAAAAACGTGAATGGCAATTTTTCAAATTCAGCCTGAAGCCGCTGAATTTGAAAATGAAGACAATCACGATTTTGAAGTACGCTTGCTATATAGATGACTGTTCTGGTCTCCTAGAAGCGCTAGACTGTGCCAAAATAGACCTTCTTTCAAGTTGAGGATTGAAAAAGTTTAAATTATTGCCCGCCAAATTAATTTTCATAAAGAACCTCCGATTTTTAAGTGTGTTTGCTATATATATTGGAATATTTTATGAAAAATTTAATTGTTTGCTATAACCTATAATTCTTTATTTCATAAACTACCATAAATTCTATTGTAGCCCTTAAAAGTCTTGGTCTTTCTAGTATTCTTCCTTCACGCTCTAGAACAATTTCTTCTATATCGTTTAGGCTTGTTTTTAAATTATGTTCTACTTTATCTACAAGTTGTGCTAAATACTCCTTGCAAAACCCTTTTAATAATGGACTTCCTTCGTATTCTTCGTTATTTAATACTTCAACTACAAATGGTTGAATTGTTCTATTTATGTTCATGTATGACCTCCTACGGATAAATAAAATAACTTCTATGGCATTTTATTGAAAATTTTTATAAAATGTTCATATTTTTTATGAGTTACCATGAAAATTTCAAAAAAATGCTTGGCAAACCCAAAATAATATAGTGCAATAATAGCATTTTTAGTGATGAATAAGAAGTTTGAAAATTTATTTTTCATAACTTTCACAAGAACATAAAAAACTCCTAAGGAGAGAGGCAAACTTTCCTTAGGAGTTTTTTATGTTTATGTTAAACTACTGTAATATTGTCGTATCAATTCTAAAATCTTTATGCTCCTAAATGATTTTTAGGCGATATAGTAATTTGAGTACAAAGCAGTACCAAAATTACTATATCTGCAACTATTTTGAAGTTAAATTACTATAATTTAAAAAAAAGCTTGCATTTGTTTCAGAAATATGTTAAAATATCTGTTAGTGTAATTTTTTTTAAAGAAACAGGAGGAACAACATAATGGCAAAATGTAAAATATGCGATAAAGGCGTTCGTACTGGCCACAGAATAAGTATTACTCGTAGCCAGGTGAGTAGAAGATATAATAGAACTTGGAAGCCAAATATCAAAAAAATTCGCATCGTTTTAGAAAATGGCACTGTTAAAACTGTAGCAATGTGCACAAGCTGCCTTCGTTCAGGCAAAGTTAAGAGAGCTGTTTAATAGCTCTCTTTTTTATAATTTTAATTTTACAATTTTTCACAAACAAAGGAGAAATAATGAGGGATAGAGGAAGCGGAGCAGCTCAACAAAAAAGACATAATAAAAGAAAGAAGAGAGAAAGAAGAGTTTTTATTATGATTACTCTTTTTCTCGTTCTAATTATTGGTGGCGGGGTTTATTTGCTAACTTTATTAATAGATAGAGGTCCGAAGCCAAATATGGAATTCATAAGCACAAGGGACTATAAAAACCTAACAGATGGCGCTTACATAGTCCATGAAGATAGGATTTTGGAAGAGGATTATAGGCCACTAATTATAGATGGGGATACTTTTCTACCTATAGATTTTGTAATGCAATTTAATGGCCCTCACCTACATTGGGAGCCAGACCACAATCTAGTCACTTTAACTACACAAAATGAGATGAACAGAATGCCATGGGACTCTGCACATATTAGAAATGGTATGGCGTATATAAGCGTAAATAATGCTATTACAGCCCGTTTTGATATAGATATAATAGAAACAGAAGATTTTATAGTAGTAAGAAATATAGCTAAAGAATATGAAATAGCAACTATAACAACAGAGACAGAAGAACCTTTGGCAGTTCGCCACAGACCAGATATTACTAGCTATATACTAGACTGGGTGGACACAGGGGACACCATTTACCATTTCCCATATGAGTATGTTTTAGACGAAGAAACAGGTGTTTATGAAAGAAAAAATCTTGCAGCACAATATGACTTCGCAAGAGTTAGAACACCAAATGGAAATATAGGTTATATAGAAATAGAACATTTGAGCGAAACACAGACGCTTTCTGCCACAACAAGGCAACCTAACCCACTCCCATTTCTACACAATATAGATGACCCAATTACAATAGCGTGGGATAATTCTCAGGCAACTGCTTCCAATTATACAGATGCAAGTAGAACAGTTCACCATGGAGTAAATGTTATTGCACCTAAATGGATGCGTTTTCAAAATTCAATCCGTCATACGGAGGGGAATCCAACCTCGACTATAGATTCTATAGCCTCTCATGGTTATGTTCAGTGGGCTCATGCTAATGGTATGCAAGTTTGGCCTTTATTGTTCGATTATCAAAATAATTATGTTTCTAATGTTATTTTAGCTGACCCCATCAATCGTGATTATGTAATAGAACAAATTATTGCTCTTGCTAATGAATTTAATTTTGATGGTATAATGATAGATATAGAGGGTGTAACATCAGAAAATTTTGAAAATTTCGCTCAATTTATAAGGGAGCTTTCACCTTTTATGAGAGAAAATGAATTAGTGTATTCAATAGCAGTCTTCACTACAAGATGGAGACCATGGCATGATCACGGCGAACTAGCACGTGTTTCGGACTTTTTAGCAGTAATGGCATATGATGAAAATAGGCCAATCTGGGGAACAGAAGAAGAAATAGGTCCTAATGCTTCTATAAGCTTCGTTATAGAGACGATAGAAGGCATATTAAATCAAGGTGTTTTACCAGAACAATTAATATTAGGAGTTCCATTTTATACACCTGTTTGGCGCTTAGAAATGGATCATGGAGAAGTGGTAGACTTGCGTATATATCGCACTTTCTGGCTAGAAGGTGGTGAACACTTCTTTAGAACTAACAACGCTGATATAACATGGAGAGACGAATATGGCTCTTACTTTGCATATTTTGAAACTATAGAAAACGGCAATGAGGTAACTTACCTCGGCTGGATTGAAAATGCCAGAAGTTTGACATTAAAATCTGAAACAGCAAGAGAATATAATCTAGCTGGAATAGCAACTTGGAGCCGTGAAATGGCAACACCTCCAATTTGGGATGCTATTTATCATGCTTTAAGATAGCAAATGACATCCAAGTTTCAAAAAAACACTTGACTTTTGTTTAAAAAAATGTTAAAATATATCCTATAAAAATTCAAAAGAATGAGGTAAAAAAATGAAAGCAGAGATACATCCAGTATATAACCAAGCTAAAGTTACTTGTGCTTGTGGAAATGAGTTTACAACAGGCTCTACAATTACTGAAATGAAATTAGAAGTTTGTTCTAAATGTCACCCTTTTTACACTGGTAGCCAAAGACTTCTTAACGAAGCTGGTGGTAGAGTTGAGAAATTCAAGAAGAAATACAACCGCTAAAATTAGTTTATTACATGCGGCTTGGACAGGGAGGCTGTAAGCCTCCCTTTTTTGTGAAAGGAGCGTTAAAATAATGTTCGACAATTTAGAAGAACTAGAGCAAAAATTCAAAAACTTAGAAGAAGATATAAATAAGCCAGAAATTATAGCAGATAATGCTAGATGGCGAGAATTAATGAAAGAACATGCTCACCTAGGTCCAATTATCGAAAAATACAGGTATTTCAAAAAGCTAAATAAAGAACTTTCTGAAAATAAAGAGCTTTTATCAGCGGAAAAGGATGAAGAATTCAAACAACTTTTAAAAGATGATATTAAATCAGCTATAGAAGAAATCGAAACGGCGACTGAAGAACTGAAAATTCTTCTACTACCAAAAGATGAAAACGATGATAAGAATGTTATAGTAGAAATCCGTGGTGGTGCTGGTGGTGATGAGGCTGCACTATTTGCTGGAAACCTATTTAGAATGTACGCTCGTTACGCTGAGCGAAATCGTTTTAAAACAGAGATTATGAACACAAATGAGAGTGATGTAGGCGGATTTAAAGAAATTGTTTTTATGGTTAATGGCCATGGTGCTTATTCACGATTAAAATATGAAAGTGGTGTTCATCGTGTTCAAAGAGTGCCTAGCACTGAATCAAGTGGTAGAATTCATACTTCTACAGTTACAGTAGCAGTTCTTCCTGAGGCAGAAGATGCTCAAGTGGAATTAAACATGAATGATATTAGAGTGGACGTATTTCGTTCTAGTGGAAACGGTGGACAAAGTGTAAACACTACGGATTCTGCTGTTCGTATTACTCATGCCCCTTCTGGGATAGTTATTTCTTGTCAAGATGAAAAAAGTCAGCTGAAAAATAAAGAAAAAGCACTAAAAATTTTGCGTGCAAAACTTTATGAGTTGGAGCAAGAAAAAATTGCTAAAGAGCAAAGTTCAGCAAGAAAAAGCCAAGTAGGAACGGGTGATAGAAGTGAGAAAATACGCACATACAATTTTCCACAGAGCAGAGTTACAGACCACCGTATAAATCTTACGCTCCACAAATTAGACCAAGTCCTAGACGGAGATTTAGACGAAATTATGGACACATTAATAGCAACAGACCAAGCAGAAAAGTTGAAGGATCTATAAAATATGAGATATATAGAAGACTTAAAAGAAGATGACAAAATAATGGAACATTACCTTTGCAAAGAGAAAAAGAAAATGCAAAGCAAAGCTGGGAAAAATTACTTAAACCTAACTTTAATGGATAAAACAGGAACAATAAATGGTAAAATTTGGGAATTAAATAATGATATAGGAAACTTTGAAGAAGGGGACTATATTAAAATAGATGGAACAGTTATTTTATTTAACAATGATCGCCAAATGAAAATAACGAGAGTCCGAAAAAGTCGTGAAGATGAGTATCAAAAATCGGACTATATTCCTACTACAGAAAAAGATGTTGAAGTGCTTTTTATGCAGATTTTAACATTTATAGAAGAAACAAAGAATCCTTATATTAAAAAACTACTGGAAAACATTTTTGTCCACAATAAAGTAGTGAATTCAAAAATAAAAACACATTCAGCAGCTAAAAAAGTTCATCATGCATATTTGGGCGGTTTGATTGAACATATTGTTTCTGTTACTGAAATTTGCCTTTTTTTCTTACCACGTTACAAATTCATAAACAGAGATCTTTTAGTGGCAGGTGCTTTATTGCATGATATCGGAAAAATTATAGAACTTTCACCAATGCCAGAAAGTCTTTATACAGATGAAGGGCAGCTTTTAGGTCATATTTTAATAGGGATAGATTTGGTAAGCGAAGAAGCAAGCCGTATAGAAAATTTTCCACACGATACATTAGTGCTTTTAAAACACTTGATAGCATCCCACCACGGAGAATTAGAATACGGTTCACCGCAAACGCCAAGGACAATTGAAGCTATAGTGTTACATTTAGCGGATAATACCGATTCTCGAATAAAAATATTTGAAGAAGCACTACAAAAATCAAACGAAGCAGATTTATGGATAGGTTTTAACGTAGCTCTCGGGAGAGATTTACGTAAAACTTGGTTAAGTGAGTATGAATAATCATATGGATAATCGCAAAAAACAAAGTAGCACTCTCCGGAAGTGTTACTTTGTTTTTTAGTTTCTTATTTTTAGCCTCTTTGACCTCTATGACTGAAAAATCTTCCTCTCATTTCGTTTAAGTCAAAATTTTCTATGTCAAGGTTCTCTCTCAGGCAATCCAAATTAAGACTTTCTCTGATACAGTCTCTATTGCTTTCTAAAAATGCTCGTCCTCCTCTTCTAAAGTTTATTAAATTTTTATTTTCTTCTAATAGTGTTTTTCCATAATTTTCTGCAATTTCTCTTAATTGTTCTCTTGAAGTTATTGTGATAGTCTCTCCGTTAATTATTAAAGTTAATTCTTCAAAGTTTTCCAGCCTATGTTCTGCCCTTAAAATATGTTGTCCTCTATTTAAAGGTTGTGAAATTTCGTTTGCTTGTGCTGTTACTGCTCCTCCTATTCCTAGAAATGTAGCTGCAGCTAATGTTGCTATTACTACTTGTTTTTTCATAATTGATTACCTCTCTTTTTTAAATTTTACGGCTCTTTCTCGTACCGTCTGAAAATATTATACTATTTAATTCTAGGAAAAGTCTTATAAAAAGTGTGGCAAATTTGTGGCGGTTTATTAATTTTTATAATTTTATTGAAATATGTTTAAAAAACCTTTATAATATATTTATGAAAAAATTAATTTACATAGCGGACGATGAAAAAAATATAAGAAATTTGATAGCTTCTTTTCTGATAAAGGAAGGCTATGAAATCTGTCAATTTGAAAATGGAGATGTTCTATATGATGCTTTTATAAATAAGTCTTGTGATTTAGTTATTTTAGACGTTATGATGCCGGGTAGTAGTGGATTTGTAATATGTGCAAAACTTAGAGCTATAAGTGATATTCCTATAATAATGCTTACTGCAAGAGACACAGACGAAGATTATATAACAGGAATTTCTCTAGGTAGTGATGATTACTTTACGAAGCCAGTAAGCCCTTTAAAAATAACAACAAAGGTAAATGCTATTTTTAGAAGACAGCAGACAAAAAAGGAAAATACTGATAAAGTATTGGTTTTTTTTGATTTACAACTAAGTCGTGAAAGTTTGATAGTAATATGCCAAAACATAGAACTAAACTTAACAAACACCGAATTTAACTTTTTAGCTTATTTAATGGAAAATAACGAAAAGGCTATATCGAGAGAGGAGCTTTTAACAAATGTTTGGGGTTATGATACCATAATAGAAACGAGAGCGACAGATGACACGGTGAAACGTCTCCGTAAAAAATTGTTGAATGCAGGTAGTGAAGTTTCTATAGAAACCATTTGGGGGTTTGGGTTTAGGTTGGTTAAAAAATAAAGTTTTGAAAATTCTTATTAAAAAAGCCCGTTTATTCGGGCTTTTTTTAAAATATTTCTGAAAACATTGCTAAAATGTCTTCTGGTGTTTCAGAGTGTTCTGTATAAACAATAGTAATAACACGAACAAAACCGCCATAAACACTTACTAAAAAGCGCCCATATATGTTTATACCAAAATCCGCTACAGAGCCGTAAACGGTCCAGCTACTATCACCTAGTATAATATTAGGAAAACCATCTAAAAAGACTTCCATATCAGCTGCTATCAATTCTTCTGAAGAATGAAAAATAAACTCTTCGGCTGTCATATAAGGATTTTCTAGTCTTTCAAAGGCTATATTTATGCTAGCTCCAGTTTCTGAATTTGTCGCCATCATTTCCAAGAAAGAGTTTATTCCTATTTCTTGCATTGTGGCTTCGACTGCATCTTCTCCTTCAAGGAGGCTAATTCCTATTCCTATTTGGTGAGCTATTTGTTCATCGGAAAATTTATCCCAGTTTTCTGGAATTTCAAAACGTACACTTAAGTAATCGTTTGTGTAGATATTTTCGTTCCAAACACCCCTCTGCGGCCAAGAAACATTTGTAACTTCTGAAACATAGGCTTCTTCTATGTTTTCGTCTTCGTCTTCTGTATCATAAGCGTTCGTTTCATAATAATCTTCTTCATAACTGACGGGGTCAGCATCGTCATTATTTCCACAGGCTGTTAGTGCTAAGACAGCACTTGCTAATAAAAATCCCAATTTTTTCATATTATTTCTCTCCTTTAAATTTCCTATAACATATGGCCTAATAGTAAATAAACTATATTAAAATAAATTAAAAGACCTGCTATATCTTTTATAGACGTTATTATAGGGGCAGCTCCTGCTGCTTGATCTACTTTTAATTTTATCAACACAAAAGGCACTAAGAAACCCAGTAAAGAGGCTAAGGTCATTGTTGCGATTAATGAAAGGCCTACCGCAACTCCCAACATAGGCATACCTTGCCAAAAAGTTATTATTAATGCAGAAGCAATACCTATAACCATACCCATACTAAGTCCAACTCCTACTTCTTTTAAAAATGGCTTAAAGAAATTTTTCACATTAACATGTCCAAGAACAACTCCACGAGCGAAAATTGTAGAAGATTGTGTACCTACATTACCACCCATATCCATAATAAGAGGTATGAATATAGCTACTATTGCTATAGACTCTAATGCTTCTTCAAAATCTTCTATTATCACACCAGCAAGTAGCCCAGCGACAAGAGTAATCAATAAGAATGGCAAACGTACTCGCCATATTTTCCATAGGCTACCTTTAACTAAAACTTCGCTTCGGTCAGCCTCATTGCCTGTTATATCAGCAAAACCTGCCGCATCTAAAATATCCTCAGTTGCTTCATTTTCTAAAATATCTACAGCGTCATCTATCGTTATTATGCCGACTATTCTGTTTTCGCCATCTACTACTGGTAGAGCTAGTAGGTCCAACTCTTTAAGGGTGTTCGCAACCTCTTCTTGGTCTGTATTAGTACTTACACTAATTACAGCTGTAGACATTATGTCTTCTATCTTAGCTGTACTTTCAGCCAGTATAAGCTCTTTAAGGCTGAGTACCCCTTCAAGTGTCTTTGTTTTATCTGTAACATATAATATATAAATAGTCTCTTTGTCAGGTGCTTGTTCACGAACCTTTACTAGAGCCTCTTCTACGGTCATTTCACGTCTAAGAGAAATATACTTTGTAGTCATGATACGACCTGCTGTTTCTGACTCGTATCCCATTAGAAGATTTGTAAGCTCTCGCTCTTCTTTTGATAAAGAGACTATTAAATTTTTCGCAACACCTGCCGGCATTTCATCTAAAAGGCGAACTCTATCATCTGGTGCTAGGTTGTTTAAAAGCTCTATTGCACGTTCATCTGTAAAGGAACGCATAAGATTTTGCTGTTCATCTGTATCTAGTTGCTCAAAGAAGCTGAGTGCTGTGTTTTTAGATAACAGTCTAAATGTTGTTACTTGTTCTTTAGGGTTTAAATCGTGAAAAGTTTTAAGAAGTTCTATTTCATCTGCATTTTCTAAGACAAGTTTAAGAGCGTTTATTTCGCCTTTTTCAATGAGTTCAAGGACTTTCTCCATCAATTCATTTTCCATATTTTTACCCTCCTTTTAATTTTTTCGTAACTTTGCCACAGAAATTTATTGCTTCAACATTATACACGTTTTTAGGAAATATGTCAATAAATTTTTTATATGGCTTTTTATCCAAGTAAGACTATACTCAAGCTCATTATAGCCATTCCTAGAAATAATGCCCATAAAAGACTTGTTTGTTTTTCGGCAAACTTATGTGCGGTAGGCAATAATTGTTTTAGGGATATATATATCATTATTCCTGCTATCATTGCAAATGAAATGCCTGTCACTCTGTAGTCTATTTCTGTATTATTAAAGAATATTAACCATGCTATTAAAGCTCCTAAAGGCTCCGTTAAACCAGAAGCGAAAGCAAGAAAAACTGCTTTTTTGCGATTGCCAGTTGCGACATTAATAGGGACTGCCAAAGCAATTCCTTCTGGGAAGTTGTGAATAGCTATTGCAACAGCTATTACAATGCCTAAAGCTGGATCTATCATAAATGCTAAAAATGTTACTAAACCTTCCGGTAAATTGTGTATTGCTATTGAAATAGCAGTCATTATACCTATTCTATTTAACTCTGATTTTTCTTTCTCTGAATAATTTTTAAAATTTGTTTTAGCGGCTTTTGAGCTTCTATTTGGACTTGGGATAAATTTATCTATAGCAGCTGTTATACCTATTCCCAAAAAGAAGAAAACAGCAGATAAAAGTCTGTATGTTTCATCATTGTAATAGTATAGATCTTCCATTGCTTCCATATAAATTTCTGCCATGCTAACGTAAATCATTACACCTGCGGAAAATGCCAAGCAAAGCCCTAAAAAGTTTCGATTGTGCGATTTTTTAGAAAGTGCAATAAGACCTCCAAAGCCAGTGAAAAGACCTGCTGCAGTTGTTACTAAAAATGCTAATAGTACTTGATTCATACTAATACCTCTCTTTTTTATATTAAAAATCATAATGTTAGTTATAACTAACATTATACTATAGCATTAGAGGTTTGTCAACCCTTTTTTGAAAAATCTACAAAATTCATAATATTGCCACGAATTTTTAATTGACTTTTTCCTAAAAATTATCTATAATTAAAGTATAGAAACTGCAATTTAAATTAGAGGAGGTGGGTAATGAAAACAGGATGGAAACATTTCAAAAAATTTAGCCACAATTTAATTGCGATTATGGTAATGCTGTCTATAAGTGGAACTATTGCTATGGATGTATTTGCCACCATTATGACTATAGCAAGTTATACAGAGGACAGTTATTACGAATCAAGCGATGAAAGCTACGAAAACGATGAAACATATGAGTATCTGGAATATCTATATGACGATGAGGACAGTGAGTATGGATATGAATTTGAAGAAGAAACTGAGAGAAAAAAAGGAATTGAGGTAACTAATATTGTTACACCACTAAATACAACTATCGCAAATGATGAGGTGACATTTCGAGATGCTATTACTGCGGCTTCTGGTCTAGGAATGACTGAAATCGAGATTACACAGGATATTAATCTAACAACATTATCGCACATTGATATTCTTGTAAATACGCATATTGTGCTAGTAACTCATGTACCTGGTGGTGTTACGATTACAGCAGCGGGATTAAATAATAATAATGGATTTAGAATTTTTAACATTCAGCAGGGTGGTTCTGTAACATTAGGAATAGAAGACGATGAAGATGCAAGCAAAATTACACTGGCTGGTTCGGGATTTAATCTTCCAACTGGTCTTCATGGTGGTGTTGTGCTTGTGGGCGATGGTGGAACATTCACAATGCATGGCGGTGTTATTCGAGATGGAGTTGGTAATGGCACTGGTGCAAGTGCAGGTGGTAATGTAGCTGTGAATGGTGCTGATGCCAAATTCGTTATGACTGCTGGTGTTATTGAATATGGCCGATTTCAGAATAATAATGGAAGAGGTGCAGGTGTAGCTGTTATTAATGGAGCAACGTTTGAAATAACAAATGGGACAATCCGTAACAACGGAAATGCTCCTGCTACTAACCATGGTGGTGGCGTGTACGTAGCAGATGGTAGCACATTTGTCGTGACGAATAGCTATATATATAACAATACCGCTAACAACCAAGGCGGCGGAGTGCGAGTTTTGAACAGTACATTCATTATACAAGATAGCTATATCACTGGAAACATGTCAATAAATCAAGGTGGTGGTATATGGGCTGGAAATACCATAGTTAGTATAATTGGCTCTATCTTTAGTGAAAATCGTGCCACAGGAACAGGTACTGCAGCTTCTTCAGGTGGTGCCATAACTCTTAATAGTGATAGCATAGCAGTGATAGATAAGAGCAGATTCACTAATAATAGTGCTGTCAATGATGGTGGTGCTATTACTGTTATTAATTCTGATTTGACCTTAAAAAACAGTATTGTTAATGATAATCATCTTAGAACTGCCGCTGGTGCAATGAATGCCCGTGATGGTGGTGGAATTAGAGTTGATAATTCTGTCCTGAATTTGGAAAATGTCGAGATTTTTGACAACTCAGCTCGTCATGGTGGAGCAATTTTTGCTCAAAATGGTGCGAACGTTAATATTTATGAAGATGTTATTATACGAAATAACAATGCTAGAGGGGATGGTGGAGCGATTCACGCCATAACTGGATCAACAGTTAATTTAAATAGTGCAATTATCCGAAACAATACGGCAACTGCTCGTGGTGGTGGAATTTCTTTGTTGACTGGTTCTGTGCTTAATATGCAAGACAATAGTCGTATTGAAGGAAATACCGCTACCAATAGTGGAGGTGGTATATTGGCCTCAGGTACAAATACTGGTTTTACGATGAATGGTGGTGTTATTTATTATAATAATACGACGAATATTGGTGGGGTAGTTGGTGGTGGCGGTATCCGTGTTGAAGCAAATGCTGTATTTACCATGAATGCTGGTGAAATTGATGGTAATATGGCTGGTAGATTTGCTGGCGGTGTGTTTATTCAGGGTGGTCACTTCACTATGAATGATGGCAAAATAACGAACAATCATGGTAGACTTGGCGGAGGTGTGACTTTACACAGTGTGGGCTCTACATTTACAATGTATGATGGTCTTATTGATGGGAATAGAGCCCGCTATCTTGGTGGTGGCGTGAATGTAGAACATGGTTTATTCACGATGCATAATGGCAAAATTACGAATAATCATACCTATACTTTAAATAACGGTGCAATACCTCCTTCTACTGCTATCTCTGATTCTCGTGGTGGAGGCGGAATATTCATACAAAACAATGGAACTGTTATTATGAACGATGGTTTCATCGATAATAATTCTTCAGATGGTCAAGGTGGTGGTGTGCGAATACATGATATATCCACCTTTACAATGAATAATGGCACAATTAGTAATAATACTGCTCGCAGGAGTGGAGGTGGTATAAATATTCATGCTGGTGGTACAATTAATATGCATGGGGGGAAGATTCTTGACAATCGTGCATATGCAAACAACGCTAATACTGGTATTGATGCCGCACGTGGAGGAGGCGGTGTATTTTTGACAGATACAGCCAGTATATTTACAATGACTGGCGGAACAATTGCAGGCAATACAGCCCCACGTGGAGGAGGAGTGCGTGTAGCTAATGGAGTATTCACAATAAATGGTGGTGAAATTAGGGATAACAATGCAACGGTTGCAGAAGGTGGTGGTGTTTTTCTTAACATAGGAACTGCGATTGCAGGGGCTCGTATGAATATGAGAGGCGGAATCGTTGCAGAAAATACTGCAATAACTAATGGTGGTGGTATTTTTACCTCAGCTACGAATTTTAGCAATCTTAACATTGGAAATTTGGATGGCGTTGACACATCTGAGAACATTCGTTTTTATGAGAATAGAACTGTCGGAGCTACTGCTATACCAATTCCTGTTTCGGTTATTCGAGATGCTTTTCCTAACATCAGATGGAATGATTGGGATACCAATTCACCAGAGACGAGTCCAGAAGCAGAAGGAATCCATTTGCTTAACCGCTTTGATATTAATGCACCTACGAATGTATTTCGTGTCACTTTGGAAGAGATTGGAGTCAATGCAGTACTCTATAATGCTACAGCGACTGGAACAACTATATATCGTTACTTCACTCCAGAATATGACCTCATTAATATTAGTGCAGGAATGCGGTCTAGATATGCTTTTGATGGTTGGACTGTTAACGATGCACTTGCTTTATCGCCTGATGCAAACACTAATGTGGCGACTTTTACAATGCCGGATGCTAGCAGAATTTTAACAGCGAATTGGCTTCCTATCACTTATGAAGTAAGGTATAGTGTAGCGGGAGGTCAAGGCACGCTGAGTGCAGTTGCAGATACGGTGGCAATTACGTTGGGAACGCTAGTAAACTATGGGACAGAGATTGTATTTACAGCAACTCCAGCAGCAAGTTATCAGGTAAAAGAATGGAAAGTGAATGGAACAATAGTAACAGACTATACAGACTATATATTTACAGTAGAAATAACAGAAGAAACGGAAGTAACGGTGGAGTTTGAACCGCTGTATCATGATGTAACATTTAACTTACATGGAGGAACAGGAACATTTCCATTGCAAGAAGTGAGAGATGGTGAGATAGCAACAGAGCCAACAGATAAACCGAATCGAACAGGTTATTACTTTGTAGGTTGGTATACAGAAGAATTAGATGGAATACCATTTAACTTTGATTCACCGATTACAGCAAATACTATTATTCACGCAATCTGGAAACCAATCTACGTATACTACACATTCTACTTAGGGTTGCCAGGTATATCAAATCCAACAGGTCAAGTAAGATACAACACAGCCCCAACAGAACCAGATGAAAATGATATACCATCGAATATAGGTTATATATTTGATGGATGGGAACCGAAAGTAGGACCAATCACAAAAGACACAATATTCAAAGCGCAATGGATTCCTTTATTGGATGAAGAAAGCGACTCAAGTGAAGATGAAGAAAGTGAAGACAAAACGATCGAAGATGACCCAGAAGATAATATTTCAGAAGATCCAGACTATCTTCCAAACGACACTCCATCATTTGATTATGAGATACCACCATCAATTCCAGATTCAGGCTCAAGGCCACCTATACCAGCACCAGATATGCCATCATTTATTACAGATCCAAGAATAGCCTATGTACAAGGCTTTCCAGATGGTACGTTCAGAGCAGATAATTCTATAACGAGAGCAGAAATATCAGTTATACTATTTAGGCTAATATCTGGAAATACAAAATATGACTATGTACCACGTCAGTTCAATGACGTAGAAACTGGGGATTGGTATAGCCAAGAGATAAACTATCTCGCATATATAGGAGCTGTTCAAGGTTTTTCCGACGGTAACTTTAGACCTAACGACTCTATAACGAGAGCCGAACTAGCTGCTAAGTTATCTAGATTCTTTATAAACAATCTAGGTTCTAACCCATTTTCAGATGTAATTCAGAGCCATTGGGCATACGGATATATAAGTTCTGCATATAATAATGGTTGGTTAACAAGTGATGATTACGATAATTTAAACTTTGGACCAGATGACCCTATAACAAGAGCTGAGGTTGTAACACTAATAAACCGAGTTTTAAACAGGAGAGTATCAGAAACTCCTGAAATAATAAGAGCTCATATTACAGAGCGGCTATTCTTTGATTTAACAGAATCACATTGGGCTTACTATGCAATAATAGAAGCGGCAGTACATCATGAAGTTATGTATGATGAATATGGCAGAGCAGAGTGGATTCTTGTAGATATTAGTCATCTTCCAATTAGACAGCTCACAGAAAGATAGTATTAAAAAAATCTCCTCGCATGATATGAGGAGATTTTTTTAATACTATCTTTCTTTTTTCAAATTTTCAAAATTACTTAAACCTGATAATATATTTGTCGATAAATATAAATATAGGGATATTGATTTCTATAAAATATTATATTAAAGGAGATTTTTTAATGGGAACACAAAAAAGGAGTAACAAAATAAGAGAACCAAAAATTAACATAGTATTATCATTTATTATGTCATTCATAATATTTTCAAGTTCATTGATAATACCTTTAAATGTGTTTGGAGATGATTATCCATATCATACAACACAAGGCAACGTAGCACACTCACAAGGAAATCTTATAGGCTTTGAAGGATCACATGCTCTTTTAAATGATGATAGCCTCGTGGATGTTATTGTGATGTTTAATACTGAACCTGTAGCCGTTCAGAGAGTTAGATTAGAATCAATAGGTATAGCTCCATTGTCTGAAGATATGTCTCGTAGGCTTGTTGAAGATTCTCATGCTTTATTTAAACGAGAGCTAGATAATCTTTTTGCAACACGAACTAGAAGTGGTGAAACTCTTTTTGAAATATCAAATGAGTTTCGTATAGCTTTGAATGGGATAAGTCTTACTCTTCCTTCTAATATGGTTCAAGCTGTAGCGAATTTTAGTAGTGTTGCAGTAGTATTGCCTGATTTTGAGATTTATTATGAAATGCCGCCAGAGCCTATTCAACAACCAAATAATCCACAAATTACTATAAATCCTTTTTCAGCCCCATTACCAAGCGGCATTCGTGGGCCACATGGTGTAGCTCCTGGTCGTCATTTTATGAGGGTTAATGAAGTTCATGATATGGGGTATAGGGGAGCAGGTGTTGTTATCGCTGTAAAGGATTCAGGTATTTATTACAGACATCCTGCTTTTGCTGGCTCGTTTTTAACGATAGCTGAAATGCAGGCAAGAGGCGTTAGTGTTACTAATGCAGATGGAATTGATATTAATGGAAATGGAACACATTATTTTTTGGGTCGTAATTTTTTTGCTGGTAGGCTTAATGAACATCCTGTAAATTACCCTAGAGAAGCGACTAGTAGTATGATAGGACCTAGGGGAACTATTCATGGAACAAATGTTTCAGGAATAATTATTTCTCGTGATACGGGAGCAGATGTATCACTACTTGGAATAGCTCCAGAAGCAAAAGCTTTTCATTATCGTATGTTACAACCGACGCAAAATTTTGCACAGCCCACTCCTACTGTAATATCTAATATGATAGCACAATATGAGCAACTTGTTCATGATAAAGCAGATGTTATTAATATGTCATTTGGTACAACTGGGCATACTATGGTTAATGCCTTGTCCTCTATTATAGTTAATAATATTATGCTTCATAATCCGTATATGGTATTCGTTTCTTCAGCGGGAAATAGTGGTCCTAACTTTTACCAACTTACTGCACCTGCTACATCTAGCATGGCTATAACAGCAGCTAACATTCAAGTGTCTGATATTATTGCTAGTCTTAATAATTACAATGTGGGGTTACGTACTCCACAGGAGTGGGAAGTTTTCAATAGTTCTTCCAGAGGTCCTTCTGGGGTTAGTTTTGAAATAAATCCCCATTTAGGTGCTCCAGGGTACGCTGAACTTACAACTACAACATCTGCCGATGCTAGTTCATCACCTAGACCAGGGGAAATGATACGTTGGGTTAACGGTAGTTCTATATCTGCTCCACATATAACAGGTGCTGCTGCTCTTCTTATAGAATATAGCCGTGCAAATGGAGGTCAGTGGACAGCTGAGGAAATAAAAGTTAGAATGATGAACAATGCCATTCCTGTTCAACGCTCTCCTAGCGTATTTGCTTCAGGAGCTGGATTTGTAGATGTTTATGCTGCTATACGTGCAAATACAGTTGTGTCGGTATATTATGATAGGGTTGTATTTGGAACGCCAACGAATTTCCCAGTCGGATTGCCTTTTGAGCCTCAAAATTTTACAACTAGCCGAACAGGTTCTTTTAGTTTTGGGCAAGTAGGAAATGCTACAACACCTTTATCCCTTCTTTCCAATGCCGAACAGCCTTCAAATGTAAGAACTCTTCATGCTAGTATAGAAAATCAAAGTACACAAGGTAGAACTTATACTATTAGGTATGATTTTACGAGAGGTCATGCGAATGTTAATCTTACTCTTAGCCGAAGAGAGGTATTTGTACCAGCAGGTCAAACAGCCAATTTTGCTGCTACAATGTCTATTAGAGGAACTGTTCCTGGAGCTAGTAATAACAGCAACCTAAATCAGTTTTATGAGGGCTTCATTATAGTTGAATGCGATTTAGGGGAAACTCATATAACTTTACCTTTCGCTCTTGTTAATAGAGCCAATGTTAATAATTTTCCTGCTAGTCTTGTTAGTTTTGATTTAGGCGGAACTTCTACAAATCCTACAAATCCAGTAAGCATTGATCCTATAAATGTTAATCACGGTGTTCTTCTTGAGGATTTTATTGAGAATCATCACAAAGCTTTTAGTTTTCGATATGGTGGGCTTCCATCTGCTAGACCTGAAAGAGTCGGATATACTTTCTTAGGTTGGTATTTGGATAGTAGTTTCACGAATCCTTTACAGGCAACAACCACAATGACTTCGGGAAATATAACTCTTTATGCCCGTTGGGAAGAAGGTGTTACTATAACACCAAACGACATTATAGTAACGACAACAGGAGATGGAACAGTTACATCAAGTGCTATTACAGCAACAGAAGGAACTCAGATAGAATTAACAGCGACACCAAACTCAAACTATGAATTTTATAGATGGGAGGTAATGTCTGGAGGTGCTATACTATCAGCTCAATATAATCCTATAGCTACTTTTACAATGCCGAATAACTATGTAGAAATTAGAGCAATTTTTAGAGAGATACCTGTAACTCCAATACCTCATACTATATTAATAAATACGTTTGCTAATGGAACAGCTAGTGCAGATTATACCTCGGCTGTGGAAGGAACATATGTAACTATAACTGCTACACCAGGGATAGGATATGAATTTGAAAGATGGGAAGTGTTTTATGGAAGTGTTGCATTATCAAGTGATACAAATCCTATCGCAACATTTACAATGCCAAATAGTGATGTAACTATTATGGCAAGATTTAGTGCAATAACTGTTACGCCACCACCGCCTGTATATTATGATGTAGTAGTAAACTATACAAGTGGTGGTACTGCTAGTGCTAATTATGCTACTGCCCAAACTGATACAGTAATAGATTTAACTGCGTACGCTGATCCAGGTTATGAATTTTATACATGGGAAGTTATAGCGGGAGGAGTTACTGTTACATCTCTAATTAATCCTATCACAACATTTACAATGCCGAACAATGATGTAACTATTATGGCAAGATTTAGAGCAATAACTGTTACGCCACCACCGCCTGTATATTATGATGTAGTAGTAAACCATACAGGTGGTGGTACTGCTAGTGCTAATTATGCTACTGCCCAAACTGATACAGTAATAGATTTAACTGCGTACGCTGATCCAGGTTATGAATTTTATACATGGGAAGTTATAGCAGGAGGGGTTACTGTTACATCTCTGACTAATCCTATCACAACATTTACAATGCCAAACAATGATGTAACTATTATGGCAAGATTTAGAGCGATAACCGTTACGCCACCACCGCCTGTATATTATGATATAGTAGTAAACTATACAAGTGGTGGTACTGCCAGTGCTAATTATACTACTGCCCAAACTGATACAGTAATAGATTTAACTGCGTACGCTGATCCAGGTTATGAATTTTATACATGGGAAGTTATAGCGGGAGGGGTTACTGTTACATCTCTGACTAATCCTATCACAACATTTACAATGCCAAACAATGATGTAACTATTATGGCAAGATTTAGAGCAATAACTCCTTACTTTGAAGTAATAGTACATAGGGGTGGGCTAGGAGCTAATGCAAGTCCTAATTCAGCAGAAGAAGGTCAAACAATAACAATCAATGCTGGTACAAGAGCAGGGTACACATTCGCAGGATGGACATCTAATAACACATATGTAACTTTTGCTAATGATAACAGTAGAATAACAACATTCGATTTGCCAGCTAGTGATGTAATAGTTACTGCAAATTGGAGAAGAAATGTTACTCCTCCAAACCCGCCTATTACTCCTCCAAATCCGCCTATTGCTCCTCCAAATCCACCAGTTTCACCTCCAATTTCACCTGATTATTCTCCAAGCTCCTCTGATTCTCCATCAAGCCCTCCTGTATCCACAACAAGACCACAACCGCAGACAACACAACCATCTCAAGATCAAGGTTTTATATCTGGTAGCGGTCGTGCAAATAATATAACAGGTAGCACGGCGGGAATACCTGCAACTATTGTTAATGATGATAGCGTAGTTATTTTAAAACCTACTGCTTCTCTAATAAAATCTTTAATAGAGAGTGCTATAAGTGTATCAGAAGAACAAGATAATCCAAAGTTAACTTTGAATTTTCACATTTTAGAAGTTGTTCAAGCTAGAACATTATTGTTCAATACACAAATCTTAAACCTTCTTATAGAAGAAGAAATGGATTTAGTATTAGAATTCTATACCACAACGGTTATATTGAGCCATGAAAGCTTAGTAATTCTTTCTGGATACTATAACACAAATGATACTATCGCGATACAGTTAAATCAAACTCTAAATGATGAATTTAATTCCGAAGATATAAGAACAAGAGATTTACTTGAAATATCAGTAGATATTATTATAGCAGGCGAAATTATAGAAGTATCTACAATTAACTTGACATTAGAAATTTCACTAAAAAGCTTTGATTTAAGCAGAATTAACACATATAGAATAACTGCTACTTTGCTAGAAGACCAAAGATTACTCGGTTCTAAGCTAGATACTGAAACAAACTTATTTACTATTGAAGTGCAGAATTCTAATGGAATAATTGTTTCTTATATAGAGAACTTAATAAGACTTATAACCCATTTAGGTTCAGTTGAAATATTTGATTTAGCAGATAATATGCCTATACAAATTATGGATGTACCTTCTATGATTTTCTCATCTCGAACTTTGTTACCTATAAGATTTGCAGCATATGCTCTAGGTGCAAACATAGATTGGATACCAGCTACAGAAAATACACCCCTTAGAGTTACACTTGATCTAGAAGATCAAACTCTTACTTTTGGAATAGGTGAAATGGTTTATGGCATGGATGTCCCATCGCAAATTATAGATGGCAGAACTATGGTTCCTCTTCGTTTTATAAGTGAGTTCTTTGGAGCAATCGTGAACTGGAATGAAGATACAACAGCGATAGAAATTATTAGGCAAATGAATTAATCAAAGATTTGAATAATAAAAAACCAAGGAAATTACTATAGTGAATAGAATAAATCTACACTATAACTTCTTTGGTTTTTTAGTTTTTTATGCCAAAATTACTATATTATATTTTAATACTCTTTAGCCTCTTCTTCACCGATAAGAATTCTATAACAACCGCCTGCTAATGCTTCTAGCTCATACTCGCCTGGCATAATTACGACATTTGCTATAAATTCTATCATTTCGCAGATTCTTTCTGTTACATATGCAGAGTTGGCTATTCCACCTGTTAAGATAATAGTATCTACCTTGCCTTTTGTTACTACAGAGAGAGAACCTATATATTTAGCTACATTGTAGCACATAGCATTTAGAATAGTTTCCGCTTCTTTATCACCATTTTTGATTTTTTCTTCTACTTCGCCTATATTTGTCGTATTTAGATGACTTGTTAGACCACCACCGCCTCTAATTTTTTTCTTGAGTTCGGCTTTTGTAATTTCACTTCCGTAAAATTCGTTTACAAAATCCATTAGTGGGATAGCACCTGAGCGTTCTGGTGAAAATGGACCCATATCGTCCCCGATGCTATCTTTTAGAATGCCTTGTTCATAAATAGACAATGATATTCCACCACCTAAATGTGCAACTATTATATTTAAATCAGAAAACTTTTTTCCGATTTTTGTAGCATATTCTATAGACTGTGCCCTTGAATTTAAAACGTGTGAAAGGCTTTTTCTTTTTATTTCTTTCATTCCAGTTATACTAGCTACTTCTGGTAAAAAACCTGCTGAAACAGCATCATAAATATAAGCTTCACAACCAGCCTCTCTAGCTAATTCGTCTGCTAATAAAAGTCCTAAGTTTGAAGCGTGTGC